>TARA_R110002074_G_scaffold27664_23_pt1 | contig 13896 bp, 9 predicted proteins | sample TARA_R110002074 | Tara Oceans TARA_R110002074 (sample SAMEA4397215) | marine metagenome | biome: Polar Biome; feature: [MIX] marine epipelagic wind mixed layer (ENVO:01000061); material: water (ENVO:00002006), including particulate matter (ENVO:01000060) such as... | depth 10-100 m
CAAGAACAAACCGCTATCGGGAATCACGTCCATGTACGTCTGCAATTGCAACGGAATCACCGAAACGGAAGTCAAGGAAGCGGTGCGTTCCGGCGCCGAAAAGTGGGACGACGTGCATACCTATTTCGATTGCGCGCCCTGCTGCGGAAAATGCGAATGCGAGATTTCCGAGGCCATCTGCCAGGCGCGCCGTGACACCGCCACCGACGACGCCCCATTGTTCGCGGCACCGGCCGCGTTGGCGACGGCAGGCTGACATGTTCCTCTGGCAGGCCCTCAACCCGAAGGCCGTTGTCGCGGCTTTTGCCGCCCTGTCGAAAGAATCACGGGACCGGCCAAAGAGCGCCGCTGCCGTGGAAGAGCACCCGGCCGCAACCGCGCCGACGCTGGGCCTCGTCAATCCTTACGACCCCAACAACCTGACCTAACCTCTCGTAAGCGGCGGGGCGGTCTTCGCTATTTGATTAGCGGTGCCGGCGCGCGGGATGACGTGTCGATCAATCCGACGCAACCATCATGCTTGCCGTCCTGGGTGTCGCAGGTCATGACGCCGTTCAACAAGAAACGGCTGATCTTGGCGCATTGCACGCCGTCGATATCGAACACCTTGAGTGAGGTCTTGCCGTCGGGGATCGGCCCGCCCTGCACCGCCACGCGGCGGGCGACGATGCCGTCCGTATCGAAGATCACCAGATCCAGCTTGAGATCGCGGAACGCCATGCCCGCCTTGTTGGTCAGCACCAGATAGGCGCGGCAGGCGCTGGCCAGCGGTTCCAGCTTGTTCAATTCCACCCCGATGCGCCCGTCCGCCGCCCGGGCCGGGCCCGTGACGGCGATCATGGCGCCAAGGACAAGGATAACGGCGGCGGTCGTCAGGCGGCAGGCGGTCATGGCGGTCTCTCCCCTTCGCGGCGCCTTTGCGGCGCCTCGGGCAATCATAACCAGCAATTCCACCCTGTCACGGGTGAAGGGGCGGCAAGCGCCGCCCCTCCCCGATCATTCTGCTTAGGATTCGGCGACGATGGGATTGCCGAGAATGCCGATGCCTTCGACCTCGACCTCGACCCGGTCGCCGGCCTTCATCCAGCCCGGCGGCTTCATGGCGTGGGCCACGCCCGAGGGCGTGCCCGTGGCGACCACGTCGCCCGGCTCCAACGTCATGAATTCGGACAGGATTTCGACCAGCCGCGCGACGCCGAAGATCAGATCGCCGGTGTTGGAATCCTGCCGCGTCTCGCCGTTGACCCGCGACGTGATGCGCAGGCCCGACGCCCCCGCCGGCAGTTCGTCCGGCGTCACCACGACAGGACCGAGCGGCCCGGTGCCGTCGAAGTTCTTGCCCTGGGTCCATTGCGGGGTATAGCGCTGCCAGGCACGGACCGAGACGTCGTTGAACAGGGTGTAGCCGAACACGTGATCCAGGCCCTTGTCTTCCGGGATCGCGCGGCCGCCCTTGCCGATGACGAAGGTCAGTTCGGCCTCGTAATCCAGCTGGTCGCAGACCTTGGGCAGGATCACCGGTGCTTCGGCGGCAACCAACGACGATGGCCAACGCACGAACAGCGACGGATATTTCGGCGGCTCATGCCCGCCTTCACGCGCATGAGCGGCGTAATTCAGGCCGACACAGATGAATTTTCCAGGCTTCTCGATGGGCAACGCCGGTGTGACGTCCTTGAGCGCCAGGGTCGCTTCGGCGCCGGCTCCCTTAACGGCGGCGGCAACGCGGGTAAGGGCCTCCGGGCCGGCCTCGATCAGGGCCAGCATCGTTTTCGGCAGCGCCGGATCGGCGGCGGCGACGTCAATCACCTTGTCGCCATCGACCACGCCCAGGCGCGGTCCGCCGGACGCTTCGAACATCATAAGTCTCATGAATGGTTCCTTTTGGTATGGTCTTGTCTGCCTTTGAAAAGGCCTTCTCACGGGGGCGTTTGTCAACATTTCGCTGCATGCGGCACCGCCCTTAACGGACAGGCTCAAATCATTTGAATTAATTCAAGTGATTTAATACAGTTGCTTCATGGACCCTGCCGATACCCGCAAAAACCTTATCCTCGCCGCCGAGCGTCTGTTCGCCGAAAAAGGCATCGATAACGTCTCGCTGCGCGAAATCAACCGCGCCGCCGGCCAGAAGAACGTGGCCGCGCTGCATTACCATTTCGGCACCCGCGAGATGCTGCTCGAAGCGATCTTCGAACACCGCATGGACGGCATCAACCGGCGCCGCGTCGCCATGCTTGACGCGATGGAAGCCACCGGCCCGATAACGCAGGTGCGCCCCGTCGTCACCGCCATGGTCGCGCCGCTGGCGGAACAACTCGACCCCACCGTGCGCGGCCAACATTACGTGCGCTTTCTGGCGCAGGTGATCAGCGATCCCGGGATCGACCTGGGCGGTCTGGTGCGCGACAAGTTCGACCACGGCATGGCGCGCACCCGCGACCTGCTGCGCGGCCTGCTTTCGGATCTGCCCGCGCCCCTGGTCGAACAGCGCATCCGCCAGGCTGTCGCCCATTTCGTCCATGCCCTGGCCGACAAGGCCCGGCGCGATGCCGGCGGCCGCACCACCGGACGCAGCGGCGGCACCCAACTGTTCATCGCCAACCTGATCGACAGCATCGCCGGCGCCCTGACGGCGCCCGTATCCGACGAAACCATGGCCCTGCTTACCGAGGTGCCGCGCAAAACAGCCTGAACACGGGAGGCCCACCAGATGACCGCACAACCGCAACCCGACTTTCGCCACATCACCGTCAGCCCCATCTCGGGCGCCCTCGGCGCGGAGATCGGCGGCGTTGACCTGTCCCGGCCGCTGGCCCCGGACGTGGTTGCGGAAATCCGCCGCGCCCTGGTCGATAACCTGGTCATTTTCTTCCGCGACCAGGACCTGACCCCCGACCAACAAAAAACCTTCGGCCGGATGTTCGGCGACCTTCACATCAATTCCTTCTTCCCCCAGGTGCCCGGCCACGAGGATGTCCAACTCCTGCTCAAGGAACCGCAGCACAAGAACAACATCGGCGACCGCTGGCATACGGATGTCAGCTACACCCGGCGCCCCGCCCTCGGCTCCATCCTCTACGCCAAGGAAGTGCCGCCCTACGGCGGCGATACCATGTTCGCCAACATGTATTTGGCCTATGAAACTCTGTCGGACGGCATGAAGGCCATGCTGCGCGGCCTGCGCGCCTTCCACAGCGCGCGGGAGAATTTCGCCAAACGGGCAGCCGAGGCCGAATTGCCCGGGAGCGCATCCGGCGGGTTCCAGCATTCCGACGACGTGGAACAGGAAGCCTCCCATCCGGTGATCCGCACCCATCCGGAATCGGGCCGCGATGCCCTCTACGTCAACAGCGTGTTCACCAAGAATTTCGAGGGCATGACGCGCGAGGAAAGCGCGCCGCTGCTGCAATACCTGTTCGCCCATCTGTGCAAACCGGAATTCGTCTGCCGGTTCCGCTGGCAGACCGGCTCTCTCGCTTTCTGGGACAACCGCTGCACCCAGCATTTCGCCATCAACGACTATCACGGCTTTCGCCGCCATATGAACCGGGTGACGCTGCTGGGGGATGCACCTTTCCTGACCGAACGGGCGGACGACCCCGCGCATGCGGCAGCCTGACGCCCGCGCCGGATTTCGTCAGCGCCCATAAGCCCGGCTCTTTGACAGCGCTGCGTATCGTGTCTAGCCGCCTTTCCGGGTGTGACGCCCCGGCGGATTCCCATAGCGCGCGGTATAGGCATTGATGAAGTTGGTGACGTGGTTGTAACCAACCCGGTAGGCGATGACCTTCATCGGGGTGGATTCCATCGTCAATGCGATACGTGCATGTTCAAGGCGGTGGTTTCGCAACACTTCGAAGACCGTTGCGCCGAAAGCCATGCGGAATCCGGCGTTCAAGCGCTTTTCCGTCAACCCAACCGCGCTGGCCAATTCCCCCAGACTTGGCGGGTTCCGCATATCCTTAAGCAAGATGTCCCGCGCGGCATGAACACTGTCGCGCTCACTCCTGGACAACTTGTTCCTTGCCTCCTTGCCGCTGGGTCTCCCTACGGCTTGGACGGCCAGCAACTGCAAAACGGTCCCTTCCATGAACAGGGTGCGCAGCGGACCGTTCAAGCCTGGGGCAAACAGGTTTTGCGCCAGATTGCGCAGTTGGCGCGAGCACTTCATGGTGAAGACCTTGCTCTCGCGGATGTCCGGCTCCAGCAGCGGCCGCAGCTCCGGCGGCACATCGTCATCGAACAACCGCGCAATACGGTCACCCTGCAGGCCATAACCGGCAAGCTTGATCTGCTGCCCGGCCGTAAGATGAAAATCGACGGTACGGACGAGCGGGCGGAACAGCACCGCGCGGTTCGGGCCGACCTGGAACCGCGGGCCGTCCGACAACTCGATATCCAACTGTCCCGAGACCGCGACGTCGCTGCTCAGCCAAACGTCCTTCTCGCTGTCCGAAGGCTGAACCGTCAGATCCTTGCGCACATCCGCGGTGGCCAGAAACACCCGGAGCCCGGGGCCGATCTCCAGCCGCTCGATCACGGCCTTCCAATGGTCGTCATCAATTTCGGTCCGCTCGCTGACCTGAAGGCTGCGATCACCGGTCGCCTCTTGCAGGAGCCATTCCACGTTGTTTGGCATGGGACGACAACAACACTGTTTCTACACGTTCGGCATGTGGCCTGATGCGACTGCCCGTATCTTGAATCTACCCGAAACCACTCCTGTTCGAACACACCAAAAACTAGTGCCGGTCATCATAGGACCAGCTCTCATAGTACATCCTTTTATCATATAACGCGCATCTTGCGCCCTCATCCCATCACAGGAAAAGTAATCTCAGCCGCGCAATCACCGCACAAGTTGGTGACGGCATCGTGCACGCTGTGGCGGTTCTGGCTCTTCTCGGCGGGCATTGAACCTGCGGCAGCTCTCGATGGGATCGTGCGGACCGAATGACGGGCAGATTGCCCGAACGAGGGGGAGAGCGTGATGGTTGAAATCGGCTTGGCGATGGTTGCGCTGATCCTGGTGGGCCTTGTCATCGGCGGTGTGATGCGCCCATCATCCCGCGCACTGATCTTGATTCCAGTTGCGCTTGCGATCGGATGTGCCCTGGTTGCCGCCGCACCGTCACCGGCGGCCGCCCAGGTCATCATCCTCGACAAATCGAAGGCGCCCAGGGCCTCCGGCCCCGTCTGCGGCGGCGTGGTCAACGGCCAGCCGCAACAGCCCTGCGGTTCCAAGAGCGCCACCTACGAAGGCGCCGCCCTGGGCACCTGCCCCGCCGGATCCTTCTTCGATATCGGCAAATGGGAATGCTGGACCTGCCCGGCCGGGTATGACCGGAGCGCCGCCGCCGTCGACACCGACCGTGCTTGCGCCAAGCCCGACAAGAACGTCCGCGGCGACTTCGGCCCGGCCCAATATCGCGGCCCGCGCTGCCCGGCGGGGTCGTTCTTCGATCCGATCCGCGGCGGCGAATGCTGGAGTTGCCCCGCCGGATACCGGCGGTCGGCCGCGCATATCGAGGCCGGCAACGCCTGCTTCATCCCCGCCGCCGAGGAATTCAAGCGACCGACGCGGATGTTCAACACCTTATGGCCGCACGATTGTAAGACGGGCATGTTCCACGACGCCTGGGACGGCGGTGCCTGCTGGCAATGCCCGGCCGGCTTCGCCCGCACCGCCTATGCCGTGTCGGACACCCGTGCCTGTTCGCGCGTGGTGGGTGAACGGCAAGCGCGTGCCACCGTCGTCACGCGCGGCGAATGCCAGCCCGGTGAGATCCTGGACGCCAAAATCCAGGGTGCGCAGAACGTGGATACCGGCGGCGGCTGCTGGAAGTGCCCGCAGGCCTGGGACCGCACCGTGTTCCCCGTCGATGGCAACCAGGCCTGCGAGAAGGGCGGCGGGTTCGTCTTCCGAAGGGCCGAAAAGAAGGCGGCCCTGACCTGCCAGGCTGGCCAGCACTTCGACTTCATCGGCGTCTCGGATGCCGACCTGCGCAGCCTGCAATCGCGCAAGCTGGCCGCCCAAGGGGCCAAGGCGACGCAGAGCGGAACCTGCTGGTCCTGCCCGCATGGCTTCAAGCGCTCGGCCTACGACGTCAGGACCAACGCCGCCTGCGCGGGCACCGGCTTTGAATGGTACACAGCACCCTACCCGGAGCCGGGCCTGTTCGGTATTGGTGGCGCCGAGGACGTGGTCCTGGAAATCCTGCGCGACCGCAAGGGCGTGGAGGCCGCCATCGAGGCCATCGCCAAGGAGAGCAAGCAATCCCTGGACAGCGCGCGCAAATCCTTCTGGGAGGAAATCCGCGACGAGCCTGAATCCAGCCCGATCCTGGTTTCCGTGGCGCAGGCCGCCCTGATGGCGGCCATCGAGGCGCCAGCGAAGGCGACCCCGGCGCAGCGCGCCCTGGTCAACAATTTCGCCAAGTATTACCGAGACCGACAGACATACCTGGCCAAGGACGCCCTCGCCGCCTATGACGCCTGGGCCGCGGCCGGCCAGTATTTCCGTTCGCGCGACACGGCCAAGCAGCCGTCCATGATGACGCTCATCGACACCGGCTCCACCCCGCCGGACTTCTACGAGGTCGTCCATGCCGGCGTGTTCGTCGGGCTGGGCGCCGGCGCGGCCATGGGCGCCGGCTATGCCGCCGCCATCTCCAATCCCGCGATCCACAAGGCGATCTTCCCCTTCGCCAAGAAGTCGCTCGACCGTGCACTTGAGAAGGCGACCCTGAAGATCACCGAGGAGGCGATCGAGAAGTTCGGCACCGAGATCGGCAAGCAGGTCGCCAAGGAAGGCATCAAGGCGGCCGCCAAGTCCCTGCAGAAACTGGCCTCGGTCATGAAGGCCCTGTCGTCGATCGGCCCGACGATCATCATCACCATCGCCACCGAGATCGTGACCGCCGAGATCGAGAAGGCGATCGCCATCGCCGAGGCGCGGCCGAAACTGTTGACCTCCATCGCCGCCGCACAGCGGCTGCCCGAGTTCTGGCGCATGATCGACAGCGATGCGGGCTACGGCAACATCACGGGCTACTGGAGCTTAGCGACCTCGGGCAAGCGCAAGCCCACTGGCAAGGCGGCGCAGGAAATGGCCGCCATCGCCGAGGACGCCCTGGGCATGAAGAAGGACAAGACAAATACACCGGGCACTCCGACGATGGTCATCCAACTGGACGGCGTAATCATCGGAAATGTGCTGCCGCAGGGCGGCGCCTTGCAGTGGGAACAAATCCCCGGCCGCGCCCATGACATCGCCGTCGCCACCGACGGCACTGCCTGGGTGATCGGCGACAACAAGCTGCCGGGAGGGCGCGGGATCTATTTCCGCGGGCCGAAGGACAAGGACTGGGGAAGCCTGCCCGGCGGCGCCGTGCGCATCGCCGTGGCCGACACCACACCCTGGCTGGTCAACGACGGCGGCATCGCCTTCGAGCGTACCGGCACAACCTGGGCCAATCGGCCCGTCCTGGCCGGCGGCAAGATCATGAAGGCCGTCGATATCGGCGCCAGCGCCAAAGGCGTGTGGGCCGTGGCCGAACCGACCAAGCAGGGGAGCTTCGCCGTCTATCGCTGGACCGGCAAGCAATGGCTCCGCGATCAGTCGGCCTGGGGGACCCGCATCACCGTGGACCGCGACGGCAATCCCTGGCTGACCAACGCGGCCGGCCAGATCTTCGCCCTGGTCAACGGCAAATGGCACCCCTTTAACGGCACGGCACAGGACATCGCGGTGGACGGCTTCGGCACACCGGCCGTGGTCGATGCCAAGGGCAAGGTGCAAATCTTCAACCCTGCGACCAACAACTGGGTCGCGACAGGCCGCGACGGCTCGGCGGTCGCCATGGGTGCGGGGAAAATCTGGCACCTGGGCCCCAAAACCGAGGTGTACCGGCAGAAATAGCGACGTCGGCTACTGCCGCATAATACGCCGGCGGCCCGCCACGGGCCGCCGGCGGTATATGAACATCATCATCGTGAAATGAGTGCCGGGCAGCCTAGTTAAACTGATAGGTTTCGTTCGATTTGGAAACCCGCCACACCTGACCGCCACCAACGCCGATGGCGACAGAATCCTTATCGTCGGAAATTCGGTCCCAGTCGCGCTTCGTGCCGTTGAACACGAACACGCCGCCGCTCATACCGACGACGTATGCCGCGCCGCGCGCATCGACCGCCACATCCTTGGCAGCGCCCGGCAGCCGCTGCCACTTCAAGTTATTGTCGTGGACGAAGATGTGGCCTTTGTTGTTCACGACCCAGGGGCGCCCGTCCTGATCGACGTCGATCCGCTGTGCCTTACCCGAAACCAGCTTCCAGTCGTTGCCGACGCGTTGATAAATGTTGTCATCGGTACCGGTGATCCACAGACCCTTGGCGCTGGCGCCGATGTCTTGCGCGGCGGGGCCGGCAACCCTCCGCCACCGAGTGCCAGACCGAACATAGATCCTGCCCTTGTCGTTCACCACCCAGGGCTCGGTCCCGGCAACCGCAATACGAAGGGCGCCTCCGATAATCTTGGTCCACTTGTTATCGGTCTTGGCGCGTTTGAACATCTGATACCCGCCGCTGGTCTTTTTCACACCGATCGCATAGACGGTGCCGTCGGAGCCGATCGCAACATCATGGGCTGCACCGGCGACTTTCTCCCAACTCGGCGCGCTGCCCGACGCCTTGCCCACGACCACGCGGTCGCCTTCCAAGGTCGTACCCGAGACCGTGGGAACATCCACGACGACGTTCGTGCCATTCACGTTCACGGTCGCCGTATTGCCAGTCGACGACGGCGTCGGCATCAGCGCGGCCCAGGTGCGGGGGTTAGGCTTGTAGAACTCCTGGGTCATCAGCGCCCAGTTGCTCATCACCTCCATTCGACCCTCTTCGGTCAGGATCAGGCGGGACAGGTTCACCGGCTTCTGCGCCGCCGCCAGGGCGTCGTTGACGATGGATATCTGTTGGTTCTGCGCCAAGGCGTTATCCGTCGCGATGCTGAACAGCACCGACGAGGCCGTCATGACCGCCAAGGGCAAGGCAAAGGCGCCGGCGACCCCCGCTCCGGCATTGACGGCGGCAGCGCTTTGGGAGATTGCCGTTCCAGCCTTCGCCGCTTGTGTTTGCATCGAGGCGATCTGTTTTGCCCATTTAAAGGGTCTTATGGTCGTGGCCACGCGGGCCGTCAGTTGGGCAAAGCTGGGCGACACGCTTTCGGCCGCCGACGCGCCTAAAAACGCAGTCGTCATCGCCGCGCTGGGCGCCAGATGCATAACACTGGCGATCAAACCTCTCAAATCCGGCGGGGCGACACCGACGTCATAGGCACTGTGCATACTGTTTGTGGCCAGTGCCGATGTGCGCGCCTGCTGGCCACGGGTCCAGCTTTGCCAGATGTTGTTCATTTCCGAGGCGGCCAATTGGCGCGACTGCTGAATATAGACGGCCATATAATTCAGCAAGTCCCGCTCGGGCTTGGTCCTCGGACCATCCTTGATCAGATCGAAAACGCGTTTATAGACAGCCGCCACCAGGATCGGGGAACTTTCGGGCCCCGTCCGAATATGCTCCCAGGCTTCCACTCTGAATTCGGCAGCCGCGGTGCGGCTTGCCTTTTCCGCCTTGATGGCTTCCTCGATGATCTCGTCGATCCGCGTGCGCTCGTTGATCACCTCGGCCGCGATCTCGTGGCCACCCGGCAGCTTGAACAACCCGTTCGGCGTGCGCTTGGCCGATTCCCAACGGATGTTAGTGAATTCGCAGGCGTTGTTGGATTTTACACCGAACACCGAACGTACGGAATTCTCGGGGCATTCCCAACACGTTCCCCCGTCGATGAAATCAAAGTGCTCACCGGCCTTACAGGTCAGCGCCGCCGTCTTCTCGGCCGGCTTCAGGTCCTCATTACGGAAACAGGCATTATTGGCGGTGACCGCGGCGGCGGTCCGACGGAAGCCTTCGGGACAGGAATAACAGCTTCCGTTCAGGTCCGTGATCGTGCCTTCCGGGCAGACCCGGTCGATGAATTCGGCCCGGCGCGCGCTTGCGCCGAACTTGCCGCAGGCATCCCATGCGTTCACCGCGGACAAGGTCCGGCCGTACCCCGCCGGGCATTTCCAGCATTCGCCGCCGTTGCGGGGGTCCTTGAATGATCCCGACGGGCAGGATTTGTGGCTGCCGACCCGTTTCGCGTATTTGTATTCAGCCCTGACCTGTTTGGAACAGGCCTGCGGGGTATCGACCGCAAATCCCGTTCGGTTGTAGCCGCTGGGACATGTGAAGCAGGACCATGTTCCGATATCGAAGAACGAGCCCTTCGGGCATTTCCCGACGGCCTTGCCGGTATATTTCGCCTTTTCGAAGCCGCAGGGATCCAAAAGCCTGCCCGTGCGCAGATCGACCCCACCACAGATCGCATGGCCTTCGGAAAAATTCGCCTGTGTCTGTTGCGCCGACGCATTGGACGGATTCACCGTACCAGCGAACGCGACCAGGGCCAGCAACGCCCCCCGCACCAGGATGGGGAAGAGTGCAGACTTGAAAGAGATCCTCATCGACCGTTCCTCGATTCAATAACGCTTATCGTTTCACCATTACCTGCCGACTGCCGCGCATCGGCGAAATTCCGTGCTTCGCCCCCACGAAACAAGGGCCGTCAGAAAATGTCAGCCCACGCCGCACGCCTATCAGAATGAAAGGCATCGTTAGATAAAGCGCATCTTATGCATCAAAGGCCTTCTGGAGAATGCGCAGGGGACATTCCATCCCTTTATTCAGCGCTTTCCGGATACGGGATACAGTTTATGGATATGGCGGGGAAACTCAGGTCCGCTTTCGGACCGTTTCCGAAGGCAATTCACCGAATTCGCGGCGGTACATTTCGGCAAATCGCCCCATATGGCCAAACCCCCAGGCCCGGGCGATTTGCGCAATTGTCGCCCCATCCTCGCCTCCGGTAAGCAATGCGCCGTGAACCCGTTTCAACCGGACCAGCCGCAAATAGGCCATGGGTGACATGCCATAGGCGTCCTTGAAGGCATTTTGCACGGTTCGATAACCGCATCTGGCCGCCGCGGCAATATCCGCGACGCTGACCGCCGTATGGGCATGGGCATGAATGTAATCGCGTGCCCGCTTGACGTGATAGGGCAAGGCCACCTGCGTTGCGCATCCCGCAATTGCGTCAGAATAACTGTTGGGCAGCATCGTCAGGATTTGGGTCAGGAGTAGTTCTTCCATCTGCCGGGTAAGGATCGGATTTTCCATTTCCCGCAGTGGGCCATCCAAGGCGTTCGCGATAAACTGCAACGTATTTCGGAACTGGCGCCCGCCCGGCGTCGTCATATCGATGGTCTGATCGAAGACCACCGGAGCCCCCCCCACGTCGGCGCCGATCACCGCCCGGGCATGCTGGCGCAGCTGCTCTTTCAACAATGGCAAGGCGAAAGCCGATAACCCCGACTGCGTCACCGCAATCGGGCGCGATAGATCCCGCACGACGCCCTGCGTTACGGAGAAATCAATGTCCGTATTGCCGCGGCGAAAGCTCCCGCCTCCCCCCGTCACCACATAGAACAACAGCCCGTCGTCCCCTTCCTCGCCGGAGGAAACGTCGATCCGAACATCACCGTAACCGAAATGAAGAAGATTGAGATTCCCGAATGGCGCCACGGCGACATTGGTGGACAGACCGGCACTGTTGCCGCGAACATCGAATTCATGCGGCGCGGTCAACCCCGAAAGAAACTCACGCACCTCGTCCAGATCTTCAGACGCCAGAACCGTATGGTTACTCAAATAGGCCACACAGACTCCTCCATCTTGTCATTTCGGATCGTGCCACGCGACGCTCGAAACGCAAAACAGCTAGCGAATTACTGGTACACCATACCTCCTTCCGTATCAGCCGGAAATGACGGGCATCACTGGCACCCCTCATCTCTTCCCGCTTACCCACGACAAAAAACGCCTTGGCGGTTTCCCACTAAGGCGTTGATTTTATTGGTTTCCAGAGCACGCAACCATCTTTGTTTGCATAGCGCGCTTGAGGTCCAATAAAGCAATCCAAGCCTTCTTTTTCGATCTGAGAAGCCCCACATTCCCGCCACCGGTTAGGGCTTTTTCTCAGTACCTACGCTGCCAAACCGCCAATTCTGCGACCGCTTCCCAGAGGATTTGGCGCAAGTGCCCAGGGTCACCCGTGTCCCGTCCTGCCAATTGCCGCCCCGCGCGCCCAGGCACAATTTGCTGTCCTGATGGCGCAGGCGGAATGCCCGGTCGGTGGCGGGGCCTTTTGGGGTCTTGCCGGACCCATTCCAAAGGATCTCGAACTTCTGCGCTGGACTGTTGACTAGACACGGGGCAAGGACCGCCGGCTTGCCGCCGCCGGCCACGGGCAAGGTCAGACAGGTCCCTGTTTCCTCGACACGGAAGGTGCCGTCGTCGTAGCGGGTAAAGGCCGCCTGCCGCCGCTCGGTGCCGCAGGACCGCAGCCTCACCTGGCCGTCCCGCTTGCCGGTCGGACCGCTGATGCACATGGCGTCGCCGCCGCTCAGGGTCAGACCGCGCCATCCGGACATCGCCTTAGCCCGGGGCAATTCCGCCATGGGCCGCCAGTCCTGATCCGGCTGGCTGGACTTGTCCGCGCAGGCCGCCAGGGTCAGGCCGTTGCCCGCGGTCGCCTGACCTTGTTGCAGGGCGATGCAGCGTTTTTCCGCCACATGCTCCAATCGCAGAGCCCGTTTGCCATCGGCGGCCTTGGGCGCCTTGCCCTTGCCAGTCCAGTGCAGGCGCAGGCGTTGACGCGGATGGCGATAGGAACAGGTTTCCCACACCGCCGGCATGCGGTCGTTTTCGAACGCAAGACACAGGCCACTGGCGGCATCGCGGAAACTGTCGTCATCGAAATAGGTGAACCGGGCTGTCCCGTCCAAGGCACAGGGCTGGATCGTCGCCGGTCCGCCGGCCTTATCCGCCGGACCGGCCAGGCAATGCCAGGCCTGCGTCACGGCGACAACTGCCGACAGCGGTCCGACCGGGGCCGCGCGGTAAGGCGCGACCCATCCCTGCACGCCCATGAAGGCATAGCCGCCCCGGCCCTTGTCGCCGCCGTATTCCCGATCATCCACGGTCAGAAGGTCGTCGCCGGTCTGATTGTGCCTGTAACGGCGCAGAGCCACCGCCCCCTTGGTTTCGTCCACCAGCACGTATCCCAGGACACCGTCGAAGGCATAGCCGTCCTTGGCGAACCGGTAATCCAGGAAATCCGTGACATAGAGATGCTGATCGCGGCCGGCATGACGATAGCGGTACAACGGTCGCGTCTTCGCCGCCCGCTTGGGCAGGATCGTGCCCTGGGGAATCTCGATCTGGTAGCCCTGTTTACCCGTTTCCCAATCCGCGGGGCCCAGTTTGAAAACATGCGCCGCGCGGCTGCCCGTGCGCACATACCGCACCAGGGGCACCGGATCCGACGCGGCGACGGGCCCGTCCATCCCCGGCGGCGTGAATTCGGGCCGCGTCGTCGTCAGGGTGAAGGCCTGCAGGTCCGGGTCGGCCTTGGCGACGCAGGCATAAGCGCGGGTTTCAACCCCGTCCTGCCCCGAAGTATCGGCAATGCCCAGGCATTTGCCGGAATCGACATGGCTGATCTTGCGGCTCTTGTCCCGCCCCGGCTTGCCCAGGGTCCATTGCTGCGACCGCGTGTAGTCGCAACGGTCGACGGTCACCGCCGCCCCGGTCTTCCCGCCTTTGCCCGGCGTGCGCAGGCTGAGGCACAGGCCGCTCGCGTCCTGGCGCAGGGTGCCGTCCTGCCACAAGGTCAGGGCATGCTGGCCGTCTTCCTTACCGCAATAGCTGGACAGCAGCGGCCCGCCGTCCGTCCCG
>TARA_R110002074_G_scaffold314858_2_pt1 | contig 13874 bp, 12 predicted proteins | sample TARA_R110002074 | Tara Oceans TARA_R110002074 (sample SAMEA4397215) | marine metagenome | biome: Polar Biome; feature: [MIX] marine epipelagic wind mixed layer (ENVO:01000061); material: water (ENVO:00002006), including particulate matter (ENVO:01000060) such as... | depth 10-100 m
TTGTTACGCTTCTTAATCAGCTTCACACTTGAAATAAACGGAGCAAGGATAGCCCCCACACCTGCCTCAATGAAGACACCCTCTAAGGCATTCTTAAAGCGCCCTTCAATCTCCCCATCTTCCTCAGCCGATTTGAGATACTCTGTGACTGGGTTCTGTAGTCCTGGGTATTGATACAAAAGGTTACTTAGTCGTTCTTCTTGGGCATCAAACATCAAGAAGTCAGTTGCCACTCCTGCTGCCAATCCATCACCAAACCTTTTTAACTTGGTATTCTTTGCAAGCTTACGTGCTTCTTGGTGAGATAGTTTTCCCCCTCTAGCAATCTTATTAGCTACGCTTGTTCCTAGATACTTCCTAGCGTTAGCGACACGTCCCACTCTCCCTAATACGCCTACACCAGGAACAAACCCAGTAGCAAACTGTGCCATCCCCTCTACTAAACTCCCTGCCATCGTATTGGAAGTGCCTAGTAGTCTTGTGTCGTAGTCGGGAAGCATATCACCTACCACGAAGTCGGCGAAGTCGTATAGCCCTTTGACGCCCCCCTCAACGCCTCGAAAGGGGGCCGCAAGTGTGTCTGATAGGGAAAAGAACTCCTGCTCTGGGGTTTCATCATCCAGTGAGCGCGCCCCTGCGCTAGCAAAGGCATCAAGTGAAGTGGGATCTATAGCCATGTTTGTTGTTGGTTACTTTTTAGAGTTTTGTTTTTTAACAGCACGCGTGACAACATTAAGAGTGTCCGCGTCCTTTTGGTTAAGTTGTTTCATCAGTTTTTTAACTAGTTTAGGCCACCCTGGGTTAGTCTTGTTGACATCATTCGCTGCCCCTGCTGGTGCGTATTTTGTGGCAAGCTGGTCAACAGTTCTCAGTCCCGCATACGGGCCATTAGGATCAGCAAGTATCTTAGCCATGTGATTAATAGAGTCTTCAACTTTCGTAAAAGTCCTTACAATCTTCTTATCGGTAACTCCCATTGCATTCCTTTTGTTTCTAAATGCGCTAGATTTCCCATGCCCAGTCTCCACGATTGAGATGGCCATTAGGAACGCAGGATTAATATTATATTTAGCCCCTGCCTTCTCGTAGGTGCTCTTCAGGTTTTGAATGGGTTTCCCTATCTTACTGTCTTTAGGAATAGTTATTTTGTTAGTAACCGGGACTGCCGACTTAAGAGGTAACTCAAGCTGTTCTGTTCTGGATATTCTTGTTGTTACTCTAACATCCTTGTCCTTGGGGTCTGGTTCGTCCGCTGGTGGTTCTTCTTCTTCTGTTGTAGATACCTTTGCGTCTATTTTAACCTCACCTTCATTTTGGGGCGCCTTTTTCTGTATTACCGTGTCCAACAGGGACTTCGTAAATTCTTCTATATCTTCCCCAGTGGGGACTGTGGGTATATCAGTCGTCTTTTCGGGCGTGGGCTTAGGTGCTGGTTGTCCATCTATGGTTTTCCTAAGAGGCTTGTCTTTTCTTTCAATCTTTTGTTGAAGCTTTCTTACCGTATCAGGCACCATTTCACCATTATAGTATTGTCGCGCTTTTTGTTGAGCTTCATCTAAGGTATCCACATCAGTCCCAAGTTTCTCAGCTATTCCTTGTAATTCTTCTTTATTATCATAATTAATAATAGTTAAAGCTCTTCCTTCCGGGTTTTCTCCTAGCAACTCTCGCTCAAAGTAAGAGACCCCATCTGGAGTATTTTGCATAATATCAACTCCCTCGGAAATAACTCCTTTTGCAATCGCATCAATAGTTTCTAAAGCACTAAACCCTACAAATTTTCTACTCTGTAGAATAGCGTTCCCTGTATGCCTTAAACTCATTAAGTCGTCCAAATTTCCATCCTTAGTAAATAATTCTTGGAAATGATTAAAATCAGACACAAGGATAGGCTTAAGGTTTTTGTAGTTATCGCGAATGTTTGCAAACAAAAGAGGAGCATCGGCTGAGGTAGGTGACATTTTCCCTTCTTTATCTGGAAGGAGATAAGCCCCCGTAGCTAATCCTGACTCAAAAGCATTCAAATGAGAAGTGGTCAATGAGTGCGCCCTGTCCCCTCCCTGCACGCCTGGAACCAGTCCAATCAGTCGGTCCCATGCGCCCAATGCTGCCGTCCAGTTTTGCCCTTCTGCTCCAATTTTTTGGAAGGAATCCCCTCCAATATACACATTCTCGTTGGTGCCAGTGCGATAATAACCCCCTGGGCTAAATAGGTGCCCTGGCTCCTCCCTTATAATTCCAAGGTCCTTTCTCTTCTTCTTGTTAACACTCGTGAGGTCTTCTACTTTCTTATTCCTTGCGGTCTTTTGCTTTACCACCTCGGCCCTCGCCTCTAATTCATTCTTATTATCTTCTATTAAATCTTTAAACTTAATATTAATTCGTTCAAAGGCTTTCCCTTGTTCCTCTAGCATTACGGTATCAAAGATTTCTTGCTTAGAGATTAATGTGTTATCCTCAGAGATCTCATAATCTTTACCCCCTATCCTGATTGAGTCTCCCTCGCGTGCATCAACCAACCGCTCAGCTAGTTCCTCTTTAAATACACTAAGGTCCCTCCTAAAGCCCCCAAGTAGCTCTACAGTTTTATATTGAGGGGTCCCTACGTTAAATGTATTTGGGGCGCTCGAATTGTATGCCGCTGCTTCTATATTTACATATTCTTTTAGAACATTGTAGATAGGGTCTTCTTTGGCTACCTTCTCATTTTTGAGGTATTCGTCAACGACCTCCTTAACTTTCCCCAAAGCATGGCGGCCAAAAGCCCCCATGTCCACCACACCTGACTCCCTCGCCATCTTCTCAACAAGATACACATCTTTATCCCTTTTAGTGCTTTCCTCTTTGATTGCTAAAGTTAGGCCTGCTAGTTTTCTTCTTCTTTCGGTGCGCCCCGCTTCGGTGTTATCCTCTATGGACTCCACTTCCCTTTTTAAGTCTTCTTGAAATTCCTGCTTTTCTCCATAAGAAAGGTCTAGATACTCTTTGGACCCGAAGGTTTCTTTATATTGATTGAATGCTTCATTCTTAACCAAATTATCTTCTTTTATGACCTCTTGTCTCTCTACGAGTGCCTTATCCTCAAGCTCATCTTGTAGATTGTTGTAGTAAGTGTCTCCAATAGGGTCCTCAGCCCTAAGGGGCTCATTGCCCACTGTAATTCCTGAATCAGCAAGCTCTTCAAGTTTCAACTGAGCTAGGTCTGGTTTCATTGAGTTCAACCAAGTAGCAATGACGAGCTTCTGGTCAGCAGCAGTGAGTGGTCCGGTTTTTGACCAGGCTTCTTGATACTTAGACTTCCGTGCTTCTTCGTTCACAATCTGTATACCTGGAAGCTGGGAAACCCTACTCAGTGCTTTAGCTGCCTGAGGGATAAGCACTTCGTTCTTATGAATGTCCGAGGCTTCCTTTGCAATCTGCACGCTTGCCTGGTTGCGGTATGCGGACGTGCTTCGCATAAACCCAGAGAGCATCAAAGGGTCAGCCATTGTGTCTGCGTTTTCCTCTTTGAATTTTGTAGTGAGTCCTTCAACAAACTCATTGATCTGCATTGGGCTTGGTTTAACACCTTTAACAACTACTTCATCCTCAATATACTTAGCTTTGTTCTCCTCGATAAAAGCCATATACTCATCAGACTTATCTGCCCCTATGAGTTCCTTGGCGTATATCTGGGCGACCGGGTTAAGTTCATAGCCATCCCCGCGTAGCTTACTGTTAAACTTCTCTTCGCTCTTAAGTCGTTGTGCTGCCAAGTCCTTTTCTTTCTCAGTCATCTGAGCAAAGTCGAGGCCAAACATAGTCTTCTGGAGGTCTGTTGAGGCCTGTTGGGCTTGCCCATAAGCCCGGATTGCTGGATTTACCTGCCCTAGCGTGGCGGCGAGTTTGCCCAGGGACGTCTGTGAGGCTGGCACGGGGGACTGAACGGCCACCGAATACTGTCCTGCCTGAAAAGGTTTCCCTGTGATTGCAGGCGCACTCAAGTTGAATGGCACCTGCTCACGGTCTGGCTTGGTAAATAAATCTCTGCGTTTCATTTAGAATAATCTGTTTTAGGAGCCGAAGGAAGTTGACGGGCTTGAAATTGCTTAGCGTCTGCGTATGTCCCAAGGCTCGTTGTGGCTGCCCCTAGCATTGTCCCAAGGACGTTAGGAGTAGCGACAGGCTTGTTGATGTTGAGGTAGTTCTGTTGTGTTTGAAGCCCAAGGTCACGGGCTCGCATATCGTAGGCTTGGTCAGCCAGGTATTGATTCTGTTCGATGGCAAAATTGTGCTCACCTACTTGCCTCTCAAGGTCTCTCATCTCTGCCAAGAAGCTTCCTGACTGAAGGCTAATGCCTCCCTCAGCGGCTGATACTTCCTTACGCGCCATAGCCTCCATGCTTGCCCGGTTGGCCGCTGAGACCTCCTGGGCGAGCCGTAGCGACTCCGTGGCTTGTTGTGTGCGCATTGCAGATACCTGCTGACTGTAGCGGGCATTCTCAGCAATCGTAGCACGTCTCTGCGCCTTGGCTTGCATCGAAGCTTGTTGCCCTTGGGCGCCAATCGTGAGCATTCCCTGGGCAAGTGGACCGAAGATCGCCATGGTGCCTGCTGCGGCTGCTGCACCGCCTGTGACTGCCCCGCCGAGGAGCGCTGTCCCTAAGGGGGCTAACATTGGTAAACACATAGTAGTTTATTTTGTTGTAATGATAAATTCGTAGAATGGATGCGACGAGATCTCTACTTCTTGTAGAAACTTAGCGCCACAGAACTTCAGCCAACGGATGGCTTGTTTGTTGTCTTTGAGGACCACGTTAGAGGTGACCCCAAAGGGCTTGGAAAGGTGCTGGGCCCAGTCTCGAGATGCCCGGATGAAATGCTTCTTGTGCTTGGTGACGCCTATTGTGCCAAGCATCCAGATATACCCCCCATTCTCAGAGGGCCCTGAGCCAAACATAGCGAACGGCTCTTTGTCAGGCCCGAGTGCTGTGTAGGTCTTGTAGTCATGGGAAAGTGCCAGGTTCATCGCTTCTTTAGGAGTGTGGCCAAGGAGCTTACACTCAAGTGCATCATGGGCCCTTAAGTTGGCTTTGAGCTTGTTTGCATGGAACATTGTTGCGTAAACAATAGAACAATCACCATAGGTGTGCTTAGGCTCCATATCGACTCGATCGCGTGTGCAGGAAGGTTTCAAACTCAGCCGATTGGAAGTTACTAGGCATGGCGCCCTCGTTCTCCAGTTTGATCTCTACGTTTTCACTAGAGGTAAACACAGGGGCCCTGAAGAAGCCGTCTTTGAGTTCGGTGCGTAGGGTGCTCCCAGACCCCGTGAACGACTCAGGGAACTCATTGGTATGCTGTCCTCGTTTCTCCGGGGTCACCTTGACCTTATAGTCCGATGTGCGCGTATGGTAAAGCGATAGATTCTTAATGAACTGTTTGGCGGCAGCATTAGGCGTCCGTGCTTGCCCTGCCTGGCCTTTGAAGATCTGCTCAGAGAAAGTGTAGGCGCTGGTAAACTCATAGCCTACCCACACTGATGTGTTGTTGGGCCATACGCCTGTAGTGGTCACTGCAAGAGAAGAAGCGCTCCCTACAGTCGTGACAGTCACAGGGATCTTTACTCCCCTGTCCGTGTATACAGCAATATCAGAGGTGGCTAAGTAGGGACTATAAGAGGTGCCTCCCACTGTAAATGTGCTAATGTTCTCTTTAAGTGGCCTAGTGCTCCCTGCCGTAAACGTAGGGAACTTCACCTGGTCATTGTAAATCATGGCAGGGATGCGCATGTCTAAGTGAGTGACGTTGTCCTCTGGAGAAGTTGTGAGTGTTGTTGTCAATACACTCCCGTTTAAGGCATATGTTGCAAGCCCTTCGTCTTCCCCATCAAAGTTCAAAGGTATACTGACTATAGAGGGGATGTTTGTTGTGGGATTAGCCACAAGCAGGTAAAGCATTGAGTCAATAAATTCAAAGCCCCGTATTTTCATATTAAAGTCCCACTTGAACCATGAGCTCAACACCTTCTTGTTCTCACTAAAGAAGTAGCGATACATGTAAAGAGACTGATCATCATCCTTTGACAGTATGCCCAATAGATTCGATGAGAGTGACCCAGAGAAATACGTGATGTCCTTAGGGATATACCGAGGGACTTGCTCAGTGATGTCTGTAGACTCATAGACGTCAGTAGTCTTGTTAAGCGCAAACTCTCGGATGCCCGTGTTGTTCCCTAAGTCAAATGGGTAATAGATATACGACCCGATCGACACAGGGTCAGTCTCATTGTTATACTCAAAGTTCGTGATGGGCTTCACTGAGACCGTCTTAGGGGTAAGTAGGTCTTCACCCTTCAGAACAAACTGCCCATTATTGGAGAACAATATGAGGTTCTCTTGGGATGCTGCGGCTGCTGTGATGTTAGTGACTCGGTCTGATTCAACGATGATGTCAATCGGGTCTGAGTCGAGAAGAGTTGTGACTGTTGTTCGGCCAAAGTTATACTCGAAGACGCCCTGGGTGTTCTCTCGCCCTAGTCCTGCTTCGGAAAGGATTACGTTACTACCACAAACAAACCCTAAGCGATTCTTGAAGAACACACTATTCTGGATTGTTTGGTCGGAAAATGAGGCAAAAGGATTACTTATCTCGTCCCCTACGCTTCGTGGTGCAGTCTTGAGGTGGTTCAACTCAAACTCATTTAGACCGGTGTTAGTGATGAACAAAGGGAGACTTGTGGACTCATAGTTAAGCACTATGTCTGGGGCCACCGTCTCAACCCAAGAGCCTGGCCCAATAGATTGGTTATCATCGTCTGTCTTGAACTCGACGTAGTAGTCGTCGGCTGCTAAGTCCCCGTCACCCCTCACCTTGACTCGGAATCCGTTCTTAGCGAACAACGGGAGATCAGTGATTGCTCCTACTTCCTTGTATACGACGCCTAGTGCTCCTCCTCCTAGTCCGTCCTTGGCTTTTACCTTAAAGTCACTGCTTGTTGTAGTGGTCCCTCCTTTACGGGCCAACACAATCAAGTTTCCCTCGCGTTCTAGTGTGAACTCGGCGTTTGTCCCTGCGTTGATCCCTGCAAACCTATCTTCAAATCCCCCGATTCCGGTAGTAGGTATATGCCCAGCTGAATAGTGAGGGTCCAAAGTAGAATTACTGTGTCCTTTTTGTAAAACTTCAGTAATTCTCGTAGTGTCCGCGTGATAGCTTTTAGTATTGTTCTCCGAGTAAATGGTTACATTTTGGGTATTGTCGTATTTAGTAAGCCCTCCTAAACCCGGCGACTGCTCTAGGGTCACTACAACAGTGACTGTAGATCCTATATCTTGTCTTTTGAAGGATCCTGATTTAGTAAAGAACACCTTTCTTCCTAAATTCTGGAGAGCAACACCAGAGATAGTTCCATTTGCATTATTCGCGACTACATTAACACTGGTATCTTCCCCGTCACCCGTCGATATATTATAAGACGTGCTATTATATAGGTGTGTTGCGGGATAAGAGGTGACTTTGTATTCTCCCCCATCCACATACCCTGAGCCTCCCCCTCCCGAAAGTGAAACAACACTAGATTCTTTTAAAGAATACTTGTGATCTGAGCGCCGGGAGTAAGTTAATGCCACCTGCGCCGTAGTAGGTTCCTTTGTGCTATAGCTAACCTCAAGCGAATACTCCTTTTCGTAATCTCCTTGTTTAACAAAGATAAGAGATTCTTTTGATAAGGACGCGGACCTTGTTGTAGTGTCTACGGAAACTGTGGCATCCCTGTTAACAACGAACGTCCCATCAGCCACCGTGGTAGCTCTAAGTGTGTCCCGTGCTGTCTTAGTGCTGCCTGAGACATCAAGGTAAGTCCCAGCGGTTGTGTAGCCACCTGTAGCACCATTTATGCTCGCCTCGTCCCCACTGAGGACATTGTATACATAGAGCTTTGTGCCATTGTGCATCATTACATACCGCTCAGTTTCACTCCTGTTGATGAAGTGGATGAAGCTGTCACCGGAAAGGGTAAGGTCTGCCGCCCCCAGTCTTTGGACAAACCGGGTGCCATTCCGTTTTGTTAATCCATCAACAACACTACTCATGAAGTTAACCTGTGCGTCACATTGCCCAGAGAACCGTGTGGCATCTGGCTGCTGGCTAACCCCTTGAATAAGGTTTGGTAATGATGTATTAATTAAAGGCATTATTAGAGTAGATCGTAGTTGCGGTTAACACCAAGGCAAGAAGCAACGTCATAGTTGTCAAAGATGGTCCTGTCAGCACCCTGGCCGTCCATCTCTTCGAGGTTATATCGTGCTTTAAGTTCATCACGGAGAATCTGTTGCTCGAGCTCCTGAGACCCGACTGTGCGAGACTGGAAGACCCTTGAGCCTTTGAGTGTGATGTATCTCCGTGCTTGCTCAGGGAGGTCTGTGAAATCTAAAAGAGACATTGAGCGAACGTCAATGTCGGCTGTAAAAGTGAATGTGTTGTCTGCACGGTTGAAGAGCTTACTGCCCCGTTGCACAATGTCCTTAGAGTTGTCTAAAGTATCTACGTGCAGGATGTCAGTAGCTAAAACAATCTCATTGCTGCCATTAGGGCTGAGCGTTTGTTTAAGGACCGTATTGAAGTGCCACCCCTCTGACTGAACCTCGCGACTAACTTCATCCAGCACTGTGATCGCGGTGACCGCAGAGATAGGCAGAGTGGAAGTAACAGTGATTTGAGTCACTGGGCTTTCCCCAATGTTACCCAGCATCGTATTGACGGCTTCGAGTTTTGTAGTGAGTGGCATAATTGTAAAAATGAAAAAATACCCCGTCCCCAACTTAATGAGGACGAGGCATGAATTTAATGGGTTGTGCTATTAGCTAGCAACAGATGAGGTGGTATTAACCACAACAGACGACTCAGGGCGAAGAACACCAAGGCCCATTGCATACTTAGCAACGAACAAGGTGGACTGGCGCTCAATGAGATACTCGGACTCAGTAGCGAGGTCGAGAAGCTTAACGCAACCAACAGCAGACGCATGCCCAGCAACGAAGCCGACGTTGTTCTCTTCTCCACTTGCAATTTCGCGGACACCCGCAAGGTCAGCATTGTAACCAGCGTCGTCGTTGTTGATAGCAGTGTTAGCGAACGGAGAGTTAGCTACGTTTGCATCATCAGCATTTTGACTGCCTACAGCAACCTGAACACCAACGAGGTGTGGACTCTTGTAGAGCTTGATCCCTGCAACTTCAAGAATACTACCTTTAGCAGCATCAGCAGAGCCACTCGAGGTGTCCTTGTTGATTGCTGTGCTGTCACCAGTGAGCAACTTGTAGTATTGGAATGGAGACAGGATAGCGTAACGGCCATCGGACGGGACTTCCTTCTCGTCAAGTGCACGAGCACACTCAAAGAGTGCTTCAACAAGTCCAAGAGCAGTCATGGTGTTTGCACCAAGAAGCTGAGTTCCTGTGTCTCCTCCAGTGACGTTAGCAGTAGTGGTAAGACCAGCAGCAAACATTGTCTTAAGGATCTGGATGTCCAGACGCTTAGCCAGTGCCTTACCAAGCTCCTTACCATAGATGCTACGGAGGTCGTAGTGGTTCTTAACTTCGTCAATCCTTGGGATAAGAGTTGAAGCGACGAGCATGTCGTCAATGTTAATTACCTTCTCGTTGTGTGCAATCTGAGACAAGTAATCACCAGTGCCTAGTAGGTCATTACCTGGGATGTGATACTTGGCTTCTGCCTTGCCTGTGACTGGGAACTGTGCGCTCTTTCCACTGGAAATCGTGCGAGTCATGATGAGGTCCTTCGCAACATTTGATTCATCAAACGCTGTAAGAATCTCACCGCTGAATACTTTCAGGAACAGAGCGTTGTTCGCCGCAAAGTTTGCCGCATTGTTAGCCGTCCGTGCGCCTGTTCCATTTACTTTACCCGGAATAGAGGGGTAGTTATCTAGTGCCATAATAAGTTTTTGTTATAGTTTTTTGTTTTTGTTTATTTTGTCCGTAGTCGTTAGTCACCAACGAAACAATCAGTTGTCTGACGCATCAGGCTGAAGGTTTATGGTTTGATGTCCTTGGATTTATTGGACGCAATGAAAGTTTAATTTAATACACTGAGCCGTGTTATGCAGCTTCGTATGATTGTGTATACCGTTTGGTTACACTTCTCACTTTGGTCCTCCTTGTGTGTAGGGTGCCATGTTAAAATGTTCATGGAGGTTTTATCTATATACTCCACCACTCCATACACAGTGCACCCGAGGGGTTTCCCTAAGTCTTGTGCATGGTCTAGGAATACCACCTTAACGATGTCATCAACTGATGGTTTGTCTATTTTACTCACTAGGGTGATAGTAGTTGTTGAATCCCTGTGCCAGTGTAGCGCCCAGGCTATCGTGGTTAAGTTTAAATTGATTCCATTCGTCTTCGTTGGACCCGAAGAACGGCTCAGCGATCACAGCGGGGCATGGAGTTACCCGGAGAAACTTTGAGCCTCGCTCTTGCTTCACCCGTGGCTTTACGCCCCTGTCCCTTGTTTTAAATTCATTAACAACAGACTCCTGTAGGCACTCAGCGAGTTCTTTACCCTTACTGGACCTGTGCCAGTGGAGCATCTCACTGCCATGCGCGGACGCCCCTGCTGAGTTAAAGTGGAGCTCGATGGCCGCTTTGACCTTCTTAGCTTTGAGTGACTCACCAAGCCTCTCCATTGCATCAAAGTAGTTATCCCCTAGATACTCACACACAATCACACTGGGAACATCTAAGTGCTCATGCATTGCCTTAGCGACCCGGAGGTTGTAGTCCCACTCGGTGGTTGTGTTGTCCCACGAGGAAGCCCCCATGTCCACTGCACGGCTGTGCCCTACGCAGATCGCTAAGATCGGCTCAGGGTCCTCCTGGGGAAGTGCTGAGCCCCCAAACCATGCACTACAACTCATTCTCTAGGTAGTTAATGTAGTGAAGAAGAGTTGAGATAGTTTGTTTCTCGTCCTTGTCAAACTCGTGTGCTTCAAGCCTCTGGATCATTTCGGGTATCCGGCTTGGCGGGAGAGTCGTGCACCCACTTATTGATAAGGAGGCGGTGACGAGTGAGCCTGCGGTTATTAAGCTCTTCAGTGTATTCATCTCTTATAGAAAGGAAAAGCCTCCCCAACTTAGGGAAGGCTATGAGTAATCGAACGATAGTCGTGATCATTTATCTTTGGCACGCCCAATGTTAAGCGCAAGAAAGTCAACAATTTTCAAGAGCTTAGCGGCCCACCCGTCATCTTTAGGGGTCGGTGTGAGTGCTGCAATGGCTGATGCCGCCGCAACGATAGCGGTAAGGGTCCCAATAAGGGTGTCTTTGTTGTCGATAATGTAGTTAATTAGTGTATTCATGATTTAAAGGACGTCAGAGATGGCAAGGCGCTGTTGGACCTCATTGCGATACGCTGGGTCATTAGTATACCGGGGGTCACGCATCGCCATACTGACTTGCTTAGATGAACCGAACGGCGCCACAGCATTGCCCGAGGTGTTCCCTTGGACGAGCGTAGGGGATGCCCCATTGGCTGACTGATACTGGGAGTAGAGGCCTTGCACAGCTACCTTCGCTTGGTCGATGGTCCCCTTCTCAACAATCTGGTTGAATGCATCCACAGAAGTCTCACCGAGTGCCTCAGTGGCCCACTCAGCCATCGCTGTGTAGCTCTCCGGGCCCCCTGTGATATCATAGACCGCATTGGTTTGACTCTCAGCAATTGCTTGTTGTCCTGCAATATACGACTCAACGAGCTCTCTAGGGAGCCCTGAGCCCTCCAGGGACTTAAAGGTATCATCACTGAGCACCCCTGCTTCCATGAACTCCTCGGTGGCTTGGTTGATTGATTGGAATGCCTCGGATGGTTCAGTGGTCTCAGCGGTATCTGTGGGTTCCTCAGTAGGATTCCCAAGCTTCGCCTCAAGCGCACCATAGGCCTTCGCCATGTCTTCCGGGCTTGTAAACTTCTCAGGGAGCCACTCAGGGCGCTCCTGTGCTTGTTCCTCAGGGTCAGGCACTAAGCCATCCCCAAGGTCTTGTTGTAGTGCCTCCTGCTTGTCATCCCAAGCTTGGGCCATTGCTTCTGTGTTATCAGTTGCTTCTTGTTCTTGCACTGACGGACTTACCATCGTGCTGGTTTGTAATTCGGCCATTTATTCTTTATTCAGGTTCAGGTGCCCCTTGTTGCCGTTGTTGTTCAATAGATTGGTCAGAAAGGGCCTTGATGCCCTGTGGCGCTACTTGCTGCAACATCGCCATCTGTTGGGCTTGTTGTTGCTCAGCTTGCATCTCTTCCTGGCTCTTGACGAGTCCAGCAGTCTTGATGCCTAGCGAGGTCGCACGCCTCTGGAAATATTCTCCAACATTCACAAACTCAGCCACAGCTTGGGGCCCTACCACTTGGGCTGCCCCCGCAAGGAACAAGTCAAGCTTCTGTAGGTCATTGCCCCGTCCTAGCGCCTCAACCCCGGTGATGATCACTGGGCTCACTACGTCCTTAGGGAGGGCAGGTAGCTTCTTCTTGCGCTTCATGACGTCCATAAGCCTATTGACGAATGGCATCTGCATCTCAGTTGACAACAACGAATACAACCCTCCAAGGGCCGACTCGAGTTCCTGGGAAAGCATACGGATCTCCTCAGCGGTGACCCGCTCAGCATTCCGAACGACTCCTGAGGTAAGCAAGAAGGCAGAACCAAGGCGGTCAGAGATCACTTGAATCGCAGACTGCGCGGTCCTGAAGTCATTCACCTTGTTTAGTTGTAGTGTTGTTACATCAGCAGCGTTGCCTTGAACGATAGCGCCACTAGGTGACTCAGCCAGCGTCCGGGCTCGCGTAGTGCCGTTAGGGTTAACCAGGAACATCACCTTGGCTGCCGCCGCTGATCCCTCAACGATGGCCCGTGTGAGGCCTTCAAGGGACTGGAGGTCACCTAGGTATTCCTCAACATACCCACGGCCATAGCTCTCACCGTCAATGCGGGAGAACCTGAGTGGAATGAATGGGTTCTTGTCAGCCTTCACCGTGCCCCCAGAGCTAGGCAAGGCAGTCCCGTTGACGTCCTGGTAAATCACAAAGTTGTCCCCTTCCCGGCACACAGCCGTGTATAGGTGGATCTCGTCCGTAGGTTGTCCCCCAGAGCTCGCAAGGGCCTCCTTGACCTCATCGTCCACAGCTTCGTAGCTAAGGTTCTCTTTGGTGGCTATATGGAGCACGTTGCCCATCGGGTCCCTGTCTACCACAAAGCGGTCTAAGTGGAACACTCGGATGCCTCCTTCATCAGGCATATACAACAACACATTACCAGTCACTATGAGATGCTTAAGGGCCGCATGGATCGCCGATCGGTATGCCTCCCTGCTGATCTCATTCATGACTGACTCCTCTACCTGTTGTAGACTAGATTCAATCTCAGAGATTAGCTCTTCTGGTGCGCCCTCAGCGGCCAGGGCATATGTGTCAATGTTCAGTCGAAAGAACGGGGCGTTAGGCGGAAGGAGTGCTAACAGTAATTTGGAGGCGAGGTTATTTACTCCGCGAGCCCCAACGCCCTGAAAAGGTGTTTCTAGTCTGCTGTGTGGCCCGTGGCCCTCCTCAGGCATGACATATGGAAGGGTAAGCTTAGAGCACGACCTAGAGCGATCCAGGTATTGGTAGCGCTTCCCCTCAAGGGTGTCATATACGGATTTAGCAGTTTTGAAATTCATGGTAAGTCGTCCTCAGTAGGTTGAGGTTTTATTGATAAAAATTCTAGTTGAGTCAACTCTTGGACGCCCTCGGCCCCTCCAAGCATCGCATCGTCGTTAGCCGTGAACCGCCAGCAGTCAATGGCAATGAGTCGCCCTGAGCCGTCCGTGGCTTCAGCAAGCTG
>TARA_R110002074_G_scaffold377777_2_pt1 | contig 13862 bp, 19 predicted proteins | sample TARA_R110002074 | Tara Oceans TARA_R110002074 (sample SAMEA4397215) | marine metagenome | biome: Polar Biome; feature: [MIX] marine epipelagic wind mixed layer (ENVO:01000061); material: water (ENVO:00002006), including particulate matter (ENVO:01000060) such as... | depth 10-100 m
CAATGTCTAACCAACGGTACACCAATATGCAAAACCAGATCATCGCCGGAATTTTGTCCGACATGGACAAACTTCGTGACATGATCAGCCACCTTCACATGGAACAGGTGAAGATCAAACACCGGGTATTCCCCACACCACCGCCCACCGAGTCCCGGCGCCCTGTGTCTGTACCATATACCAATATGGGCGTACTCGCAATCCCGAGGGATTATCGCCCCGTATCAGTCCCAGCGCAACTACCATCGGTCAACCGGACACCCCGCCCCCCTACCGCGCCAAATGTGCGTCGCTCTCGTCCCAGCCCCCGTGCTCGACAGCCTCCGGCTCCGTACGCGTTCGGAAAGGGTATGATGATGGTCTAACTTAAAGTATGTAAATGTATAATATATATGTCCTTGTATTGTATTTTGACTAATTTAGTTTGTGTTTTTCCAGCACAAATTTTATGGGTAAACCAAAGGTATGGTGATGCTATTTTTACAGTATCAACAGGGCTTGCATCCCTGGTGTATCATAGTGATGAAATATATAATTCCCCCCTGAATACAGTCGCCATCAGAAATGTAGACATAATAATGGCCGACTTGATTGTGTGTCATACCTGTCACATGTTCTTTGATTTTCAAAGACGCTGGGATTGGACTATATCTGTGTTACCTATCCAGATATATGCTGCAGAACTTGATGTACTCTATCGATTTGCATTTATGATACTGTGGGGTATTATTGCAATTTCGATCGCCCTTGCACATAAAGATAAATATCATGTAAAATATTTAGTATTTGGAACATTATGTATATTGTCAGAACTATTGTTTTTCATGTTTGCCAATAAAATTCATTATTACTGGTTGCATGGGACACACCACATAACTGCATTTGTGGCACAAGGACTGCTTCTTAAGAGTATAAAATCACTCTAATCGTCTTTCTTTTTTCTACTAACGACTATCGCGGCTGCTATACTTGCACATATGATGCATGCTATAATCCCATACATAAAATAATTATTTTTTGGTTTGTTTTGCATAGCGGGCATATTGGCCATGGGATTTAAAACAGCATTTAGGGAAGTTAGGGCCGCACCTGTTCGTGGATTAGTAGTACCAAATTTTTTTAGTAACTGGGGTGCTGCTTTAAGTGCAATACGAGTCCCGACTTTCGAAGCCATAGTATACTATATAGTAGGAATATATTCCCAGCTAAGATCTAAGCAAATTTTCTTCCATATAACATCTTGTTGTTTGAGTTTTTCCTTTGATTTCAACAGTGGGAAGCAGGGAAGATATTCGTCTTGTCCCAGCAACTCACAGAACTTATAAAGCACATATGAATAACTCAAAAAATTCTTTCGTTCTACCGGGCAATTTTTTTCGAATGGTTTCTGTATCTCTGAAAACATTAATCTAAGTTTGGCTTCTAGACCTCTTGTCATTCTTGGGGGGTCTATTCCATTAAGAAGGGTTGTTATATATGGAGCATGTTCATAGTATTTATTGAGTCTTAATTTCTTCAACAACGCTCTAACTTTCTGGTGTGTTATGTCATTTAAATTCTTAATCTTTTGTTTTTTAAATTCAAATTTCAAAGTTTGAATAATTTCGGGAGATATATTTGTACTCTCAACTCCCTGAAACTGTGACAGCCACTCATTGAAGTGATTCTCGCGCTTATATGAATACACAATATTCCTCTCTATATCTTGTTCTTCCTTATAGGATAGTTCATCTCCTATAAATGAAATTGAATCTCCGCATGTTGTACACACCATGCAGCTACTGTGGGGATCGTGTATTCGTTCTTCGTTACATTCTTCACACATTTCAAGTCTGTTACTGCGTGGGGGTATTTCTGGTATTTGTCCTTCTATTTCAACCATAAAGCGCGTAAATAGCCCCTTTGCTTGGGTATTCTTCCTAAATACAAGAGGGAAATCTGCGTCTGCTACAAGTTTTTCACTTATTTGATAATATTCGCTTATGTAGGGAGCAGCTTGTAGTTGATAATCAACCAGGACATTCATATCCCCCTTTTTCATAATATCGTCACATCTTTGTTCATAAAACGACAAAATATTATCTTCCATATACATAATAAAGAAAAGAATCTTTATGTTAGAAATGAAACACTTTGATAATATTGACCAATACGCTAAAACCTTGTTTCTTTATGTCAGGAGGTTTTGCATAGACATGTACTATGCAATTAATACACTTTTTACAACAGATGACTATCACATATATAGTGCATATCTGGATTACAATGCCGATGATATGGTGATGGTCGACAATCCAGACACTATCATGGACGAATGGGCCGATGAGGCGAAATCATGGAATTCTGTAGACCACTGGTATTCCTGGGATATAACTTCCCAGTGTAAGGAAACAAATGGAGAATTTATCAATAGAATTTTAGATGATGTTCCAGAATCTGTTCATGAGTATGTATTCACTATCAAGTACCATTATGGCGGAAAGAATTATCGGTATGTATCTCGTGAACCAACATGTGATTGGCCACCAGAACCTATTGGCGGCATGAAGTTTATTATGCCCATTGCCGAGGCATGGTGTCTTAGTTCCAAGGGGAAGAAGATGCGTGACATCACTAAGATCATTCGAAAGGCCCGAGGACCTCGGGGTGATTTTCACGGACAGGATGTCCTGTTTAGGGATATCGTAAAGTACGATCAACCCAGAATATTAATAACCACATTGGCTGGCAGTGATGAATATTCTGAAAACGATTCAGTATTAGACTCAATCATCTAGTTTAGCTGCTAAAAAGAATTCAATAAACCCCAAATTAGCCACATCATATACAAAAATTATGGGAATCTTTTCCGTTGGAAATGTTTGCTGTATTTTCATATGTGAACACATATTTGTAGCCTTTGTAAATAGATTAATGTATTTCAATGAATATCTATTACCTATGACCTCCGTAAACTCATTTTGTTCTGTATCAATAGAAGTTTCTTGCTTTGCAAAGTCACCTTTACACGAGATGTTCAATAGATTCTTGTTCCTAAAAATAGTTACATCTGAACTAAGATTGCCCATGTCCCTGCATATCCTCTGAAAATCTACAGAAGTTATGACTGTCGTACACGATGGCTCAATAACGGGAATCTCCAGAACATCATCGTTAATCCACAACAGCGACAATTCAAATTTCGTGTTTGAATTTTTCGTGTCATTTGAAATAATAATTTTCATGAACTCCTTGTTAGTAATCTCAATCTCCAGAACATCATTCGATGTAATAAACTTCAGAATCTTGAAGAAATTGGTAATATTTACACCAGCCGTAATCGGCCCTTCACACTCATACTCCTCGAACTTATCAGCGTGTAATTTCATATTTATCAAAGCAACCTTGGCATTGTCCAGGGCTGTGATGGACATACCATCGCTGTTAAAATACATGTTTACATCGTTGATAACATCTTTCAATACCTCAAAACTCGACTTTAAAGCTGATGCCTGTACTGTTTTGAATTGCATTTTTAAATACTATGCGTCAATTCTTTATTGTCTTTCACTATATGATGCATCACTAACTTTTACATTTATTCTTGCTTCTAATTCTGGCGTCATCTGGGCTGCAATTGCACCCCCATAATTATCAAGATTAAACATACCACCGTCACCTTCCTCGGGGTTGTCTAGGTCGAGTCCACTCATAGAATCACCTCCCATGCCCTGGAACTCTGATGGTAGAATTGATTCAAACCAGGACAGTATTTCCTTTCCAACTAGCAGACCACCATCCTTAGTGATCATTGTGGGGACTGATGATATTTTGCCCTTTAGTTGGTCTGGTATTCCCTTCTGATTCACATCATGAAAAGAAACAACAGAGTGAAGTGGTTCATTTTTCCTCACATATTCAATAATATTATTACAGTGTTCGCAGCGACGACTAAATAACAATAATGCCATATTACTATTATGTAGAATTTTTGTGAAAAAATTTTAACGCGATATAGTAATATGGACTATAAGCTTTTAGCTCTTATCATTTTACTAGCCCTTTTTTTCTTTGGCACCAGGGAAGGATTCGTTGATTTTGGATTATCTGGCTGGAGTAAACCAGTGGACAATTTCAATGTGGATATAACAGAAAAGGAATTTGATTTTTCACAGTTCAAGCGGGAACTTACTGACATTTCTCCAGCCGATTTATCAAAACTCATTGAAGTCACAAAAGGCTTCATGAAGCAGAAAACAGGCAAATGCCTTACACCAATTGAAACAGTATATGTGAATAGATACACAGGCCCCCAGGGCGAGGTACTGTATGATAGTAGAATGATGTTTTACGACACCAAGCATTATTTTGTAACAGAGTTAATGGGTAAACTGTTGAAGAATGATGATAATTCCTATACCGTTGCCAGTATGCGTACTCAAGTTCCAGCCCAGGATGTTTCTGGTCCTGCTGCCATGAATGATTCAGTAACCCAGATGAGTCAGTTTGTGCAGAAGGATGATCTTCTCGCGGCTATAAATCCCAGTAAGTCTGGCATGCAGGCTGTGTTAAAGGCGTTAAACAAAAATACAACCCAACAGTAAGATGGGTGGTCTTATTCCAGCCAATGAGCTACAGAAAGAAAAAGGCGCGAAAAAAACCATAAAAAAGGAAACTTATCGCCAGATTCTTGAACAGATATCAAGAAAGATCAAGAATGCTTCTGATATGGGCAACAATACACTGGTTGTTGCCATACCAGGATTTGTAATGGGGTGTCCAACATTTGATCAGGTTACTGCTACTACATACATATTGAGGCAGTTACAGAATGGTGGATACAAGACCATGAGAATTAGTCTCATCAGTATTTTAGTAGATTGGACAAAAGATAAAGGTCCCAGGGAACAAAAACACACAGAACGACATGTACTTGAACAAGAATATCAAATACCCAGTCTTATAAATTTAAAAAAATATGCAGAGAAATATTCATAATGCGTATATTGCATTAAATTTTTACATGGTACTCTTATAATATGGAAGACGGAAATCTCAATATTATGGCAGTAGCTCAGAAGGAGTATCTTAGTCAGCTTAATGACATCCTCGTGCCCTTTTTAATAGCAACTTTTGATGAAATATACAATAAAGCACTTGAAGAATCCAAGGGTGACAAGACACTTCGAAAATTTCAGGAATTTCTCCGAGATATCAAGTCGTGGAATCAGGGTATGATAAAGAGACATGCAGAGGAGATATGTAAATCATGTGCATATTTCAATGAACTTCTTGCCGCCGTGTTTGTAAGTTATGTCAAAATTCTCTCAGCAGTTCGTTTGAAGGCCGAGAAACAGAAGATATCTATTAAACTTCCTAAAAATGAAGATTTTATCTTTAGAATTTACGAAGAGAATGCCAAGTATTTATACAAGGATCCTCACTGGATATCACAAAAACCCTCGGACGACGAGAAAATTGATAAGATTCGCGAGATAAATGCCGTGGCCCTTGATACTGTGATTAAGTCCATGGTGCCAGTTCAGAAGATCCTGGAGGCCTATATTGGCAATCAGGGTGCAGCGGCACTACAGGACAATGATTCAATGGAAGTTGAGAGTCAGATAGGCGAATTGTCTGATACCGAGGACCCAGATGTTATTGATGCCGAGGACGAAACTACAGAAGAACCAAAACCCGAGGAAGGTGCTGAAGTTCCTACAGGGGGAGAATTACCAGTCCCCCAACCAGAAGGTGATGTTCCCGGTGCTGAAGACCTGGTGGAAACTAAAAATATAACAGTTCCCAGACCTCCAAATCCCATGCCATTCCCAAATGCTAATGATGGTGATGGTGATGATGATGTTCTTTTCCCAAATGCAAACGAGACACGGAATTAAAAAATAAATATAGTAAGTAAAGATGGATTTATCTGAAACACTCAGAACGCCCCACGGTGCCGCTGTCGCCGCGGCCCTTATGACAAGTGCCTACATTTATGTGAAACATCGCATGAATAATGAACCCAAACCAGAATTGCATGCATACACAAAACCTGCCGCTTTGAATGCGATTATGGTTTATTTTATTGTATCAAATGGAATTGCCATCAAGGAACCAATTTCAAAAGAAGCGTTTTAAATAAAGAAATTAAACATAGTATTATTAGTAATAATGACCTCCACAGTACAACAGTTTAATGACATGATGACTCAGTTCCTCACAGAACTTATTGCCTCTTTTCCAGAAGAGCGCAATCTGAAGAAGTATAAGGTGAGTTATGATCTTATTAAGGCAGCAAGCCCTCGCAAGGGTGTCGATATGTACATGGGATTTGCAAAGTCATATCATACCCAGATTATGGCCAAGGATGAGAAGTTTTTCCTTGAGAATGATATTGACTTTCTTGATTCGCTGAACATTAAGAAGTGGTGGAATGACGATCTCTCAGAGAACACCAAGAATGCCATTTGGGGATATCTCCAGACACTTAACATTCTTGGTACCACTATCATCTCAATCCCCGAGGATGCCATGAAGACCATCGAGAGTGTAGCAAGGCAGGTAGAGGAGAGCATGAAGGCCAATGGGGGTGCAGGGGGTGCAGGGGGTGCCGGTGGCCTCGGCGGCCTCGGTGGCCTTGGTGACCTGGGTGACCTTGCAGCGATCGCTGGTCAAATTGATATGAATGCACTGTCAAGTGTATTTAGCTCACTGGGGCTGGGCAAAAACTAAAATAAAATACACATATAGTAATAATAATGTCAGCCTGGTTTGATAACCCGAAACAACTATTTAATGAGAAAAATATATATAAATTCTGGCCCACGGCAAATCAGTCCGTAAGTGACAGAGTTGATGCTGCTACCAGGGGTATACTATATTTAGCGGTAGCTTTGTATGTTATACAGAAGGATCCCAGAATCCTTATTTTGGCCGGTGTGTCAATCGGCGTTCTTTATGCGTTCTACAAATCTGATATGATTGCGGCACCTACCGTTAGACCAGCTGCCGCAGATGGCCGTAAGCATCCCTCCTTCATGCGACCCAAGTGTGAAATGCCAAATGCTAACAACCCCATGGCAAATGTATTGTTGACTGACTACACTGACTTTCCAGACCGACCATCAGCTTGCTATTACCCCAAGGTCCAGAATGAAGTTAAAAAATATTTAGACAACACATTTGTGCAGGATTCTGTGCCTGCCTTTAATTATGAGAAATCTGCTACTCGTCAGTGGTATTCCATGCCATCAACTACCATCCCCAATGATCAGACTGGATTTGCGCAGGCGTGCTATGGTGCCCAGACTGGTGCCCAGGGATGTAGAGATAACCCCTCGACATGCAGCCCCAACGCTCGTGGTGTCCAACTCGAGGCATTTGCCGGTCTCGATTCAAGTAGCCAGCCGCGATCTGGTATGACTGGTCGGTAAATTTTAAATATAGATTAATAATAAAATGGACGCTAATAATCCTTGGACATTACAGCCCGGACTTGACTTAGTAAATGCTCACGCAGTTCCTGTATATAAGGCAAATCAGGAAGTGCTTACTTACCCCGCTCCTTCTAATCTCAACTATTGTTGCAGACCCAGTACCGTTGAATACGGCACGGCCCCCTATATGGCAGGAAAGGGTGCCCCCCATGATTTAATTGGTGTTGAGGATGAACTTAGACCCCAGAGTACCATGGAATTCAATAAATATTATGCCCAAAATGCATACAGTTTCCCATCCATGGATGTTCAGTGTAAACTCCCCGTAAGAACGAGGTCGTGGGACCCCCAGGACACCAGAGGGGAACTTCAGAATGGACTTTTTGTTCAGCGCTATTGTGATAATAAATAATCTAGTTATATTCTAAATGGATCCCATGTCCGTAGTTGCAATTGCCGGTATCTTGTATGCCGGTAAAGTACTTAGTGAAAAACCAGAAACCTCCACGCCCCAGGCCTCCACAAGTAATGCATCTGGCATTACACCCATCAATCAACAGAGTTTACAGCCAGACCCCGGTGTATCTGCTTATATTGGCGACGAACAGCCTTCATTTGATATGATGTCCGGTCCATATATAGCAACAGGAACTGGCTTTATGCAGAAGGAAGCAGTCAAGAGTTTTGCGGATGTGTCGCCCACAGCCGGTAGAAACCCTCATGGTCAGCCCGTGTATAACTTTTCAAATAGACAGGATGTCTCGGGAAAGATGAATAGTGTACAGCCCGTTGAAAAACAGTATGTTGGACCAGGTCTGGGAATTGGTGGACAGATACCGGCATATGGTGGGTTTCAGCAGTTGTATAGAGTGATGCCCAATAATGTAAATGGGTACAAATTGAATACCCTGCCAGGTCGCTCGGGCCCAGCAATGTCAACTGTACCCCAGCCCACTTTGGCATCCAAGGTTACCCATAATAAACCTGAGAAGACCGCATACTTGTTTGAGCGCCGCCCCGCGGCAGCTGGAAGAGCCCAGGGACAGGGTGGAAGTTTGTCTGGTATGACTGGCCATCAGAATTTCGAGAGAACAAAGAGACAGACAAATAGATCAGTTACAACAATGAGAGACGATGGATTGTCATATGGACCGGCTAACAGTATTGTATCGGGATTAGCAGTTCAGGATAACCCCACGAGAAATAAGGGTGACATGAACCAGCAGCGTGTCAATGATGTTGCGGCCCCGGGAATTACTAACTTTGAGGGTGGTTATCAGGTTGCGCCCAATAATATTCGACCGGCGGTCAATAGAGGGAAGAAAGACCGTGAGGGTAATGCAGGTAGAATGAATGTGCGGGGTGATCCCATCAATGCAATAGGTGCATTGACTACCGTACGAGATTCAGCAAATACAACTATATCTGGAGTGGCAGGCCCCACGGGTTCGGCCAACCAGACATATGTACAGGACCAGTATTATCAGTTCAATTCTTATAAGGGTAATGTTAACCCCCATGCATGTAGATTAGGATTAGCAGCTAAACAGTTGGCAGGTAACCCACTTGCTCACACATTGTCTAAATAAAAAAACAATATAATCACCGAATATATTTCACACTATTCGTTAATTGTATATATAATATATGTCGACTAATAGTAACATGGAAGAAACCTATCTTCTGGAAGTAGACAGCTCGCAGAGAGATTTGACTCTCTATCCGAATTCCAATAACTATTCTGTCACCATAAACAGACCCATCTACAATGTTTCTAATATCAAACTAGTTGCGGCCCGTATACCCCTTACCCAGTGGACAATTGATGAATTTAATGACACTTTCACATACGAGGTCGGGGCCGGGGATGTTACAGTTACACTTACTAAACAGGACTACATATCGGGAGCTGCCCTCGCGGCCGAACTCGCGACCCAATTGACGGCAGCGTCCATCACCGCGGTCTACAATACCGGCACGGAAAATATAACATTCACCCATGGCAGTGGGACTCCGTTTTCATTCACCATGGGAACAAATAGCCCGGCCGCGGTACTGGGACTCCTGCCCACTACAGTGACAAGTTCGTCTGGGGTGGGTGTTCTTATAACGAAAACAATTGATTTAGATGGACCCACCTCTCTCATACTCTCACTGAGCGGTGACGACAGAGACGACCTCAAGAACGAATTGTATATTGACGGTACTGAAGAGAAACCCATGCACTATTTTGGGCGGATCATTACCACACAGTACACTCTCAAAAGACTCATAGACTATAATGGGAACGACGACCCCGTGCGAAATATGTTTCATAGGGGATCCGAGGCGTACATAGAGAAACTGGATATAAACTTTTACTGGAATAACTTCAAAAAGGTCAATCCATATGACTTTAAACTAAGGAATCATATTCTCAAGTTTGAAATCACATGTTCTCTGGATAAATTAAGTCTTAGTAAGGAAAATGATTCCGACAAGAGACTCATCGAGCTTCCACCAAAAATGAAAATGGACAGATTTGATTCCCCAGTAAGATTGTGGGGCAACAGAAATGTTGCAGTATATGGTGGTGCTGGTATCGTATTTGTGCTTATTATATTGATTCTAACATCATTTAAGCGCGTCCTACCGCGTAAATAGGACCATCGGGCTTCTTGACATCCTCCTTGAGAATCTGGGTGATGAAGGTGTACGCGACAACCGCAAGGAGGGTTGTGAGCAGGGCAGTAAGGAAGTAATACTGACCGCCGTTACGCTGAACCTTCACCACCTGTGAGATGAACCAACGGACGGCATCCATCCAAGCGATCGCAGATGCGAACGAAAATCCACCGATAACGGCAGTGAGGGCCTGGGACTTGACCATGTCTGACATAAGGAGAGCCTGTGCTGAAAGTGAATCCATGAGTGTATAGTAGTTATAAATAATTTTTTTTCAGTCCTCCTTGATAAAATCATTTTCAATCTGTAATTCATCCTTGAATATTTTAATAGGTAAAAGAAGTTGTCTATCCCTTCTTCTAGTTTTACCATCTATGGATTCGGTCTCACTGGTATCAGTTGTTTCAGAGTTGTAATCTATGAGTGTATTTTCATCATCGGGGTCGTCATATTCATCATCCGATTCTATTTCGCCGTCTATATCAGAACTATCATCATATAGACCTGTAAAATTATCACCTTCACCTGGGAGTGTGGAACCAACAATACTTGATGGAACGAATTTGATATTCTTCACTCCTACTGAACTGATATCGTTATCCATTAGATATTATCAATTGCATTTTTTATAATAACTAATATCGGCGCATCTGGCTCCCAATTATCCCAAGAATCATAACATTCATTAACATCCTTCATTATCTGGTTATCCCCATTGTACCTGGTAAACACTGTCTCATCCTCTGTAAGACGATCATCATCACCCTCGTCCTCCGAGTCACTACTGTCGTATATTTCAGGAAACATAGTTCCTATCTGGTTTCCTGTAATATATCTGCCACAGAATTTCATGGCATAATTAATATCCATGAGGGTTACAGTGTCCCTACCACTTTCTTTTGCATATTTTGCAGCTAAAATAACAGCTGATTCTATTACTGGTTGAAGTAAATCTAGTGCGGTTTTTTTGTCCATATACTATGCGGAATTATTGAAATTGAATAATAAACCCGCAACTCCGGACTGTACTCTAAGAACATTGTAATTCTTCACATAAATCCTAACATTTCTATCAGAATTGTTAGAATCGTTCAGATATAAGTTGTATATAATGTTACTTATTCTACTATAATTTACCTGACCCGTGGGTTGGTAATTTTCTGGATCTATGGAATAGGAATAAATGTAAAAGAATCTCTTAGGTACCCGGGTGTGTGCCTGTAATGGCTGAACTGCTCGCAAATAAAATGCATCTGCCACAGAACTTAACAGTCTGGGCTGACCATTGAATAGTAATTCTAAACTCTTAAGATTGTCTGGCTTTGATAGGTTTGATGATTTGTACCTGAAATAATCCGTGACCGTTGTATCTACATCCTGGGCATTGATGGGTCTATACTCATTAGACTGGACTATCATGAAAAATTCCTTTACGGGGTTATTGAAATGAGTTCTAATCTGTTTTGGAAATGTTGAAAAATCACTATCCTTACTGACACACGTTTCAATACCTTGAACCTGGGTTATCAGATAATCAAGAGAACTTTTTTGAAAATGTTGTATTTCGTCTTCGCCCAGGAATACATAATCGATTAGTAAAGTTGCATTGGTCAGTTTAATAGGCGTACCCCCAAACTGTGCATTTGTTTTTAGATTTCCAACTATATTTTCACCACATGATTGAGTCTGGGTATTAACGACAAGTCTTTCTATTTCTTCCAGGGTTATATCAATTTCCAATTCCTGACGTGTGAGTGAAACCAGGGGGATTGCAAGATTAGGATCCTGGGTCTGATAAAATCTGAGGGGGACAATGAATGTCCGTGGGAATGACCCGACTGCTGAAAACCCATTTGTAGTTCTAAATGCTACATTAGATGCAGGGCCCAAACCAGTCCGCGAATATGTACGACCCACTAGTTCTTCTATGGCTCTACTCTGGGACTCGGGGGTGAACAATTCCTCATACATTTCTAGGTAATCCCCGTCAATCGTCTCTATAGTCTGACCACCGATTTTCATGTCTGCCCGTTTAATAATTGCGTGACCGATTGAGTCACAAAATGTCGGATATGTATTTACAACTACATTTGAATCAACGATGGGATCGTATGCAGTTATCAGATCCTGGTTAAGTTCAGGTAATTCAAATTTTAGATATATTTCTCGGACTAAATTTCCTATACGAGGAACTATAGCTTTGACTCGTTTCCCAAAATCAACCTCCTGCTGAAAAGGAATTTCCATTGTTTGCATTGCAAATCTAGAATGGCGCTTGTACTGTTTAAGAAAATAAGACATTTGGGGGTTTGCAGTCAGGAATATATCCTGAGCCCCGGTAGCAGCTAATTGTACTCTGCCTCCACTTGACATTCTATTATAAAAACAGATATTTATTATGTGTGTTTTATCGTGAAGATTTTTACCACTATATATCAGAAAGGATGAATATCCAATTGAAAAAATTTGATCCTACTAAAGTCGGAGACGATAAAGTATGTGTTTTTATAGGTAAGCGTGGTACAGGCAAATCAACTCTGGTGACAGATATTTTATATCATAAAAAACATTTACCCGTGGGTGTTGTAATGTCTGCTACAGAAGAAGGTAATCATTATTACCAACAATATGTGCCAGATCTTTTCATATACTCTGATTATGATAGGGAAACAATCGAACGGGTCCTGGATCGCCAAAAGGCAGTTGTAAGCAAGGGCTCTGAAAACCCCGGTGCATTTCTACTACTGGACGATTGTATGTATGACAAGAAATTCATGAAAGACGTGTGTATTAGACAGTGTTTTATGAATGGAAGACATTGGAAAATATTTTTCATGTTAACTATGCAGTATTGTATGGATTTAACACCGGATCTACGAGCCAATGTCGATTATGTTTTTATATTGAGGGAAAATGTTATTCAGAATAGAGAAAAGTTATGGAAGAATTTCTTTGGAGTTTTCCCGACATTTGATATGTTTAACCAGGTTATGACAAGTTGCACAGAAAACTACGAATGTCTAGTACTCGATAATACAAGTAAATCAAATAAAATAGAAGATTGTGTTTTCTGGTACAAGGCCCGGATGCGTAAGAATTTCCGTGTAGGATCTCCTGCCATGTGGAAGGCCCATGAACAAAATTACACTAAGAAAAAACAAAACCCAACAACTAAGAGCAATGACCCCAATCAGGTACGAAAGAACAAGAATTCACAAAGTATAGTGGTTAAGAAATCGGGACATCGATGATGATCATTTTCATATCAGTATTGTTAAATCCCCTCACATCTCTGATGTTATTGGAATTACAGAAATCTACCAAGGCTCGCAGAGCTTCTGAACCCTCTCCGCTATCATGACACAAAATTGAGGATTGGGGTTTCATCTTGGGGTAAAGTGCCACAAGATCCTTCATGACACCATCATAGCTATGATCACCATCCACAAACGCTAGATCAATCGACTTATCTTCGTGGATGGCCAACATAGTTGAACTATCACCACGAACGGGTGTGATTATACCATCCATGTCATTGTCCATTATATTCTTATGGAATTTATATAGGACATTTTCTTCTGTGGGCGGGGGGTTACTATCGGGTGGTAACTCATCTTCCCATAAATCATGACAGTACACTTTACATCTACCGGGACAATGGAAACCTACGAGGAGAGCACTGCACCCGAGCCAACTTCCGATCTCCACGTATTTCCCCCCAAATGACATCGTTTTTGCACAATCGGTAATAATTTGTGTATCCGTGTTTCGCAAACACCC
>TARA_R110002074_G_scaffold31404_7_pt1 | contig 13861 bp, 14 predicted proteins | sample TARA_R110002074 | Tara Oceans TARA_R110002074 (sample SAMEA4397215) | marine metagenome | biome: Polar Biome; feature: [MIX] marine epipelagic wind mixed layer (ENVO:01000061); material: water (ENVO:00002006), including particulate matter (ENVO:01000060) such as... | depth 10-100 m
TTTTACCACCTAAATATCTAAACTCAATATAGTTCTGTGGTAATTTTGAAAAGTTTACGCCATAATATTTCTCTGACACAAAAATGTAGTTCTTCCATGAAATTTTTCCAGGAGAAGGTTGAGTCATGCCACTTAATGGGACAATAAATTTTATAGATTTAGCATAAACAGAATCTCTCCTGTCTGGGAATGCTTCATAAACAGCATCTTCATTAAAGTTAAGAACAAACTTACCAATGTCTAAAGATGATACATTTGCAGCAGTACCTAATTTTTTGCCATCAAATGCTACATTAACATGAATAGAACACCGATCGTTTGTAGATCCATTTTCTCTAATCCACTTTAATGTTTTTGCAATAATAAGTTTTGATTCAACAAAAGGTAGTGGGCCTGTTACTAATTCAATCATACCAGATCCACCAGAATTATCAGGTTCTAATTTAAATATCTCATCACTTGGAGTAAAGTCACTATGGGCTTCTTCTTCAACTCTTACTTGTTTATTTAAAGCTTGAGATAGGCTTCTTTTAACCTCATCTAATCCTTCATTGGCAAAGAATTCAAATTCTAATCCAATCTTAGATCCATATATTGCATTTAGCTGTTCGTTAGTATACATGTAGTTCCTGATTTGTTTATATATTCCAAACCAGGACTGCGGTTATACTATGTTCATCGTAATCTTTCTATCACTAGTATTAACACTACCAATTCTAACATTAATAACATCCCCTCTTGTAAGATTAGCTGCCTTTAGTTTAGATTTATGGATTAAACCACTTATTCCTTTTTCTAATTCAACAAATGCACCGTATGATGTTATCTTAGTAACAGTGCCTTCAGTAACCATCATAGGTTTATATTTTTCGTCGATACCATCCCACAAATCAATTTTAGGGCCTAGCTGACTTAATATAATCTTCTTGTCTGAAATAATCTCTTTAGCCCAAAACTGTAATTCATCTCCAGGTTTAATTGATCTATTGTCTAATGCTAATTTAAACTCATCGCTTAATTCAGCTCTTGGTATTAAACCAGTTAAGCATTCATCAAATTCAGCAAATACACCAAACTTAGTTGCCCCAGTTACAAAACCAGTTCTTTGCTCTTTGATAGTTTCATGTAAATTATCAATAGTAGTAGGTATCATTGTTCTTAAATATTCTCTATGGGATACCACAACAGTGTCTTTATCCTTTGAGAACGTAATTGGCATTACAATAATTTCTTTGCCTACTAATGAATTAAAGTCGTGGAGTTTATTTAAACCTCCTAGAGACCCTGGCATAAAACAAGTGATACCAGCAACGTCTACCCAATACCCACCATGAATTAGTTCTTTCACAGTAGCAGTAAACCCAACTGACCTATCACCAATAGCATCTTTGATCTCTTTTAATTTGACTTCCATTATCGCATCTCCTATTGACGCAATTACATCTCCATTTTTAGAAGTTTTAATTTTAACATCTATTTCAATACCAACCTCCAACTGTTCTACAATATAGTCAGGTTCTTTTGCTAAAATACAATATGCAGTATATTTAGATTGTATATCAATAAGTGCTCGCGTTCTATCTGGTGATATGAATGATACTTCACCTCGTGTAGTATAAGCAGTCTTCGCTTCTATTAAATTGGTTTTGTCCAGAGTAGGCTCAGGGACATTATACATTGATAAAACATCAGGGACATAAGATTCTGTGCTTAGTATTTTTGTACCGTGTGGAACTTGTACTTTAATTACTTTTGTATCAAATGGATCATCACTCAATTGAATTGTGATTTCTTGTTCAGTCATTATTATTTTTTAAGAGGTTAGTTATTTGTATTATATATTAACTAAGCCAGTGAAGTATTTATTATTGTACTCATCACTAGTAGATTTGTTTCATCAAAGAATAAAATATATCTTTAATTATTATGTGACTGCACCCGTTCCAGTACCTGCATGAACTCCTACAGTACCAGTAGTAGCAACCACAGTAGTTACTACTCCTGATTTAATATAAGCATCAATAGCTGGGGCTGCTATTTTAGCAAATGCATCCCCACCTGCAGCTTTAATATCTGCAGCAGAAGTTTTGTTTGGTTTAGCTGACCTTATATTCTTTTTAGCTTCTACTTCCATTGCAGTTTCTCCTGCAACAAAGGCTTTCTTCATAGCTTCTTGTAGTATTGATTTTACTAATGGCATAATTTATATATTTTAAAGTGTTTTAACATTTTTCTGGCTTAATTCACCAGCCGTCATTTTAATAATTGGTGAAGATGTTGGGCCACCCCGATCACCTATATGAGTATGACCATTAAATAAACTCATAAATTTATTTCCTAATACAACCTTTTCACTAGCACCTTCCCCTAGTTCAATTGATGATGAATGATTTATAACAGTATTGTTACAATTGATTATTGCATCCTCACAATTAATTGTAACTTGAGCAGAATGAGTAAATGTTATATTTCCATCATTAAGCATTACAATAGAATCACCATTTGTATTTATTATCTCAACAGAGTTATCTGGTTTAATATTAATTGTAGTAGGCCCTTCGGTTGTAGTATAATCCATCATCAAACCCTTTTCTTCAGTAAAGAAAACTTTGACATGCTCACCTTCTCTATCATTTGTTACTTCAGTACCGTTCTCGCCACCGGTTAATCCAAATGCAGTATCATAAATAAGTACATGGGAGTTTTGGTATGATGCTTCTATCTCAGCTTTAGTTTCATCTGAGGGGTAAATGTTTTCATTATAAACTGGTTGATAAAAATTTCCATTGTCAAATGTAACCCGAACAACAGATCCTAGCTTTGGTATTTCAAATTTGCCACTACCAGTACTACTTCCACCATACATTAGTTGATGTGGTCTTGCCCAGGGTAACGCAGCTGTTGGAATCTTGTATGCACTCTCAGGATCTTCTGAATCTATGCGCTCGTCCATTTTGCCATATACCCTTATCTTGCATCGGCCTTCAAAAATATCATCGGCAGTATCTTCTACGATACCTACCCACTGAGTAGATCTTAAATCATCTGCATTAAAACTAGCTGGTTTTACTTTACTCATTAGTTAAAAATATTAGTTGATGAAAGTTCACCATTATCTTGTGCCGGTCCTGGTGCACCAAATGCACTGATTGATTTTAAGCTACCGAGAGTACTCGTGGATGAATCAAATGCCTTAGCAGAATTAATAGTTTGCAATGGGGCGGTCGCATCGCCCAAAGGATTATCACCTAAGCTAGTGTTTGCAGTGCTTCCTCCAAATGTTGCTAATTCTCCACTTTGAATAGCAGCGCCAGCAGCAGCATTCATTAAACCTTGTGGATTTCCTAATGTACCCAATACTTGATTTCTTAATCCAAATACATTTCCTAGAGTAAGGCCTTGTATTGCGCTAGATATAGATCTACTAGCTAAGTTAATAGCCCCCTTTGCTTGATTTGCTAATTGGGCCTTTGCAAACGTTTTTAACTTAGACTTCATGTTTGGTGATGTTTGTGGTTTGTCTTCTTTTAGCGCACCATCATAACCTGAATATTGAGAATCTAATTCTAATAAACCATAACTCCACTGTATCTCGGTAGTTGCAACAGTCCCACCAACATTAGTTACACCTTCAAATACCTTTCCACTTGCAGCTGCATTAAACATACATTCAGTAAATTTAAATCTAATACGTGAGGTATTTTCATTCACATATTTCTTTGTGTCTGGTGAACCGTCATTTAGATTTAGAGCAGTTAACCAATTCCTTACAGTTTTAAATTTTCTTATTTCATGTACATCTACATAAACATCAAACCTCATTAAGTTCTTAGGCAAGACATATCTTTTCATCCTAACATCATAGCACGCCATTCTATATAAATTAAATATAGCAGTCATTTTTAAATCTATAGCCTCAAGACAACCAACTACAATTCCTTCACCTTCTTGTACTCCTGTATAAGGATCCTCAGAAAACGCGATAGATTTCTGAAAAGCTTCCAATAAACCAGTAATTGTTTGAAAATAATATGGTCGTTGTTGAACAATCTCTTGTAAGCCTTGGACAAATGCTCGTAGATAATTAGCTCTGTTATCCTCACCTATTTTAATTAAATAACCTATAGCTGATGCAGATTCACCAGTACCTGGGTTTGCAGTTGGTGGTTCAGTAGCAGGTATTGGTGGACCAAAAGTAACACCTAACTTATCTTGGATGTCTACTGCCTTTTTAAGTATTGCTATCTCTGCATCAAGCTTTGCGCCCTTCACTGCACTGAGCGCATTTGCTAGTGGCCCAGTATTATCTGCTGGTGCATCTGTTGGTGAGTCATTTAGTGTATTTAAAAAATCATTAACATCCGCACTTACCTCAGGCGCATTAAAGCCTACTGTAGCCATATTAAATAGTGGAGATGTAATATCAAATGATAAACTAAAACCTAAGTAAGTAGGATCATCCAATGCAGTGACCCCGTTATAATCACTACCACCGTTAGTCTTTGCATTGTTTACAAATCTTTTTACAAATTCATAACTTGACGGAAACGATCCTCCTCCTAAGCTAGAACCAAATGGTCCAGCCGCCTGTGCTAATGCACCACTGTCAAGAGGGTTTGCTAAATCTATTAAAGGCATATCTTTTTATATTTTTTATATTTATTAGGTCGTTGGTGTAAACTCTCGACGTTGTAGTGTTAATCTCATTCTAACTGGACCTGGTTTAGTAAATAACCATTCTACACCAGAGATAACATAAAACCCAGATAAGTATTGATTTATGACACCGCTTTCAGAAGCTGAATCATTTTCATCAATTTCACCAGATCTAGTTTGTGGCTCGCCATCGCCGTTTGGGAGTTGGCCATTTAACGGGTCAAGCAAAACACTTTTTATTGGAGATGCAAATTCTAAAATTTGACAATAGATTCTACTATATCTTACAAGGGCAGGATTAACAGTATCTAATTCAATCTGCATTCCCATCTTGTTAATTTCAGTTATATTTTGATAATTAAGTACTGTACTATACTGATACTCAGGATGAACATTATCACCTTGCGTTCCTAGGTATTTATATTTAACTTGATTATTTCGAGGTCCTTCAACTTCACCATCTATTATTCTACCTTTAGTTGCAGGTATCATCCCAGGGGTATTGTTGGTTAAAGGATCTACAAATTCACTTATCCATTCTCTAGCGGTTAGATCCCAATACTGAGTATATCTTTTATAACCATTTGCCTTACTTATTTCCCCACTCTTATTAATCATTTGATATTTAGAAATATATCTAGCCCCTCCTTGCATCTGTACCATATTACTTAAATAATTTGGGATAGGCCCAGACTGCCCGTTTGCACCATCAGCTCCCATTGTATCGCCTGCATTTTGATTGAAACTTAAACTTGCTTCAATTGCACCCTCTTGGCTAAACAATCTATTAACATCAACCATTGTCAAATAATAATAAGGATCTATATAACTTGTAAAAAATGTTTCGTCATTAAGATAACTATTTGCTACAATATCCTGAATCCAAGTTTCTGTTGTATCATTAGGGTTTGTCCATGTCATCGCATCTGCAGTATCTTCAACGTTAGAGGCATAGCCTAATTGCATTTTTTCTGCGATATTTAATAGAGCAGCCCAACTAGTAACACCTTCTTCATATTCAATAGTTTCAGTAAATAGCTTTGGTACAAACATTCTTCCTGTTACAAGATACTCATTGGCACTTACACCACCACCCCCACCAACAGGTTTACAATCTATTATTGTAAAATCTATTCTTATTGGCTTAAATGTAGTTTCATCACCCTGAGATCTGATATTAACTTGTACTAGATCTCCGTCTTTAGGATAAAACCTTGCAGTAAATAAACCATCAACATCAGCAAACTGTATTCTACATGTTGGGTAAAACCCGTTGTTCTTTAATGAAAATAAATTTAATCTATCCCCTTGAACTGTATAACCGTTAACTCTAATATCAGGTATAGCTGAAGAAAATTCTGATGGCTTTTCCTTCATAATTTCACCATCAGAATTTTCAGTCCCACTCTCACCATCCAATATTTCTAAAGGATCTAATTCAATCGTCGGTTCTGTGATTGTTAATATATTTCTTTCAACTATACTTTCTGACATAACTTATGATTCAGTATTTGTACTATTCCTACTTGGTAAATTAGCACCTAGTAAAATTTTACCTCCTTCATATACTTTAGCAACCTGTCCTTGCTGTAACATATTTGGTGGTATTGGGGACTTAACACCAGCCTTCTTAGTTTTTGCTTTTTGTATTAATCTCTGTATTCTTGTTTGATCTAACTCACTCTGCCTATCAGTATTAGTATATTGAGCTAACGTTTCGCTAGGGCGAGATGCTGGGTTAGGTCTTGAATAGACTAAGCCTTCATTTTTAAGTTGGGGTATAGCTAAGATATCGCCCTCTGCAACTGAAAATGGATTAAAAATATTATTTATAACACAGATAGCATCAACATATGAACCAGTACCAAAGTACTGCTCGGATACTTTGTCTATTCGACCAGCCTGATCCACTGTAACATAATGTATAGCTTTAACACCCAATTCTCTTTTGTAACTAAAAGAAGGTGCGGATAGATCATAATACTGCTCGCCTGTTTTTTCTATACTTAATTTATTTTTTAATTCTAATGATCTAATATTCATTTTCTTTATATTATTTTATGAGTCGATTAGCATCTGAGTTACATTACTAACATATTCAGCAGATACAGAATTCCCTGCCCCCTTTTCTACTGCTTTACCAGTATAAAGCTTTGGATCTACATCGCCAACAGGTACACCATTCGTACTCTGTGTAGTTTGTGTTCCTGAAATAGGTACAGAACCATAAGTATTTGTTTCAAGTCCTGCTAAATTTAAAATATCGTCAACACCTTGGGCAGATGCATATATTCTTCCGTTTCCAGCATTAAACATACTTTCTATATCACCCTTATCTCTTGGCTTACCATGTTTTAATTCTATATCAAATTTAACTTCCATTGGAAAATCATCATAACCTAAACCCTTTCCTAATGTCATAGTGGTATTAGTGCAAGTCATATTTCCCATCATAACTATTGGGTTGAGTGGATTACCAACAGTAACATGCCAGTCACCAGTAGGATCCCCACTAATAAGTGCCTTTGTTGCCGATGTACCAGTTTGGCCACCCACTTGGTCACCTAAGAAGCCACCTAGCATATTTCCTAGCATAGTTTTACCAACTTTCTTTAAGCCTTCCATAGTTGAACTTGCAGAAAAATCTCCATTTTCATCGCCGAATAAACCTTTCATTCCAGTTTCAACCGATTGAACTACACTTCCCATATATCCTCCGAAATCCCCATTTCTCAAAAGATTAGGATCGCCAAAAGCAGAACCGACATACCCAGCGCTACCATAATATCTATGCCCACCACCAAAAAACTGAGCATTATTTGTAGTCATAGTTAACATATTACTAATTATATCAATCATTGCTATTTTTGGATTAATGTAGCTTAATGATCGTAATTCATACTCAAAAGCTAGAGTCATATCATTTGCAAACTTTATTCCAGTATCTCTAATTGTAGTATCGTTTACAACATTTATCGGTCCTAGTACAAAATTTGCATAAGTAGTACCTAACCTATCAGCAGTGCTACTACCTGCCCCGTTTTGTGCCCTGAACTTGGCACCTGAACTAACTCCTTTAGCAGCATCTTGTACAGCTTCACCCATCCCACCAAGTTTACTGTAAAATGGTGATTGAGTGTAACCCCCACCTGAGCTACTAGTGTCAACGGCTTCCATCTCTCCCTTTATATCTTTCCAGTTTAAGCCAAATGAAAATTTAAGTAAGTCTTCTAATTTATTACCTGCAGTTTCACCTAAGTAAGTTATGGCAGTTACACCAGCAACCTGTGTCACATCTACGGATTCAGTTTCAGATTCTTTTGGCCTAACACTATAGTTATAAATGTTATCCCCCACTGGCGTAGGAAACCTTCGCAATGTAACTAAGTGGTTAACTGGTATTTTTTTGTAATATTTAGAATATAAAAAGTCTGCGGGTTTATAATTTATTTTTGGGTACTTATCACCAAAGAATTCTAGGATAGATGACACCGAAGCTGTATTAGCCTTCCCACCCCCCATAAGAGGGTTCTTAGGCTGATCTATATAGTTCTTAGCTTGCGAAGTTGATAAATTTCCATGAAACCCTTGGAAGTTAAATAAAGCGTATTTATTAGCAATAGATTGAGGGATGGGTGTATCATTCATCCCCTTAGGTATTGTATCTGATGATGCTACTGCAGTTTCCCCATAAAATGCATTCGAATATTTCTCGGCTACCCCTTTAGCAAAATCATTAGATTGCCCACCAAATGAACTAAGCAATGCATTTGTATTCTTATTTGGCCCTGGAAACATCGCATCATTTAAACCTTGTATTTGTTTGCTATATTTAAATGCCATAAGTAAAGATTATTTTTATTATATATTTAACCTAAGCTGTTAAGATACTTGTCAATGTTTAACCCACTTCTTTTAAATTTATCAGACCAGCTTTTTTTATACCTAATGTCAAATTCTTTTGTACTATCTAATGAAAGTGGACCCTTAAAGAATGGTCTAGTAGAGATGTCTCGTATTTCTTTTAAATTTTTAGAAATCATATAGAACTGAACCTTTTCAAATAAACCAGAAAGACTAACTTTAGTTTTAGTACACATGACTGATTCTATAACAACATAAAACCTTTCTCGGTCCTTATCATTTAATCTATCTTCTAATGCTTTAGCCGTTTTAAAGTCTTCTGATTTAAGAATCATTTTTCTTGCTCTATTCTCAAACACATGTCTGAAATTCATATCAAAGAAATGCTGACTCAAAAATTTCATGTTATCATAAAACTTAATAATACGAATTTGATAAAGTGGATTTACAGGATCCCATTTAGAATCCAAAATAATACCCTTAACTGGTAAAAGTATATTAGGGTTTGTGTGCGATGCTAATAAGCAGTATACAAACTGTCCCTTGTTAAATATTCGATGAGCCTTCATTCAAACTCTATTATGTCAGCGAATAGCTCAGCAGTGCCGTTGACAATAATATCAGGTGAATGGTACATTTTATATGTAATAGGTTTATCGGACAATGTTTCTACGTACTCTTGTATACCACTGATGGTCTCCTTATCAAGATTTCCCAAAACATAAAATATTGTTGTAGATATATTACGGCTTATTGCATTCTGTAACTGCCTCATTAAATAAGATGATACTACTGCATCAGATGGTTCATATTGATAATAATCATTTTTAGTAAGCTTATTGAATATATCCATATAATTTATACACTCTATACTTCTAGGAACACTTCCTAAAAACGCTTTGACGCGAACTGCATCATTAGAGTATATAAAATTAAATTCTATATGTTCTTCCATTCCTCTAGTTCCTTAAGCTCTGCTTTAAGTTTTTTTATTTTATAATCAATATCTTTAGCATTAGGTTCATAGTGAGTACCCCATTTTTCATTAATATCTAATACATTTTTATCAAATTTACTACCTAGGTTTAAACCCAAGTCATCGCATAAATCAAAAAAGAATCGTTTTATATAATTATTTTGAATTGCTTTATGATCATCAGACGATTCATAAACATCAGTAGAAGTAAAGTGCTCTTTCCCTCCTCCATAATTATCATCAATGACTTTTTTGATTACGCCATTTCTAGCAGACTCTAAAATTATCTTAATCATTTATAATCTTTTTTGCAATTTTAATCTAAGTTCCTTTAACATTTTTCTAGCTAGCTTTTTATCAGCATGCCAGGTAGTTTTATCTTTGATCATAATAAGAGCATATGCTTCTCTTAACTGTTTAATTTCTTTATCGGTATAGCCCTCTTCTTTCCACCCTATAATTTTTGCAGATTCAATTTCTTCAAATCTAGCAAAGACAGATTTTTCAACTCTATCTATATTAGCTTGGTGAATTTCATTTCCTTTAGATATAACTTCTTTGCATAGCAGTAACCACTCAGGTAACGCTAAGTCTCTTTTTTGCTTTAAGAACCCTTGATGCTTCATTGCCATTCTTCTCTGGCTGCGATTAGGGATGCTAGATGTTTCGTTTGATACTTCTTTCATATGATTAATTTTATTATATATTACTAGTTATAAAGTGTCCTATTCACCTTTATATTTACTCTCGATTAATGATTCGACACTTTGATTTAAACAGTCATTAATATCAGATGTTGATAATTGGTCTAAAATAAAATCTTTAAGTTCATTTTTAACTTCGTCTATATCAAATGAAGTACTCATAATTTCATACATTCCTTTTGCTGGGATATTAACTGGAAATTCTAAAGTGAGTTTTATTTTAGTATTTTTTTTCTGCTTATCAAATAAAATTCTAATTGGAGATTTTACTTTTGCAACAGGCTCAGGAATACTTAAAGCTTGGCTACTTGCATTAAGTGGATCATGACTAGTTGGCGTTTTAATAAATTCACCAGCTATATCAGCATCTAGAGGTTGTAAAAATTCATCTCTTAATCCAGTAGCAATCCTACCACCTTCATTAAAAGTAATCCATTGAGATCCTTCTTCTTTAAATGTAACTACATTACCAGAATCATCTCCCTTAATCCATTGCCAATGTACTGGAGTGGTGATTGATTCAACATCAGTTATTTCTTTTTCCATATTGTCTATTTAGTATTATACCTTAAATATAATAATAGTTTAAGATTTGTTATATTTGGCCACCATCTGTAATGGTTCCTAACTTAGTAGTTAAAAGTGCATGAGCGTTAGCATAAGTATTACCAGGCCCTGCAAAATACTGAGAATCTCCAAAGTCAACCCCAGTTAGTGAGCCTATACCTGAGAACGTTTGCCCATCCCATCCTACTAGCAAGCTTTGATAATTACTAACGCCTAAATCAAAATTGTTCGCCCCCGCGGTATTACCTGTTATTGGATTCTTTGAGTAGGAGTCAATAGTAGTCCACCCACCAACATCCCACGGTCCGATATTTTGTTGGAATGAAGTACAGTACCCTAGCATACCACACATATTTGTAACACTACCTGTACTCCATGATCCTATTGGTTGGTTAAATTGCATAGGAGAACCATCACCCCAAAACATAGTCTCCATGCTTAATACGTTACCGGTATCCCACCCACTAATATCTTGGTTAAAGGCAATAGCACCCTCAAATGTAGATGCCATAGTATTAACCATACTTGTATCCCATGAATTCATAGAAGCAGAGCCATTGTTATTGAATGCCCTACACAGTAAAAACATATTTTGGATAGTTGTAGTAGTAGAAGTTAAAGTAAACATTTCTCCATTAAAAGAACCACAGCCCCAAAACATACCTAACATGTTTGTTACATTAGAAACATCCCAAGATGACAGGTCAGGCTGTAGTCCACCGCTGCCAAATTGAAGATTGGAATTCATAAACATCTGGACTGTAGTCGTCAACATTGAAACATCCCAATTCGCGATATTGGTAATCGTGGTTAGACTATTACATCCATCAAACATCCGCTGCCCAGAACCTCCATACTCTATAATAGGATAATCCCCTGCGGTAATACTAACTAAATTACTACAGCCTGTAAATACCTGGTTTTCAGTTTGTCGATAATCTCCCCAACTACTAATCTGTATTAATTTAATATTATCTTTGTTGCCTACAGACATAGGACTAAACGAAAAATCTCTAATCGCACCAGTAACTTTTAAGGTGCGCTGTGTTGTTGGGCTACTATAAGCATGAAGTGTTGTAGTAACAAAATTCGTACTATTCACATTTGATACAGCAGACCCATCCCCCCAATCAATAGTAAAAGCCATAACACCACCACCCGTTGGGACACCGTCTTTAATTGGAAATCTAAAGTTGCCAGAGCTTGTACTATTAGCGTCAGTATTACTAGGTAAAATAGTAAATTCAAATGGTGTAGATCCGCGCCTACCTGAAATGATTTTTCTCATGATTTTATTATTTATACTGGCCCACCGTCAATTATACCTGTAGCAGTGCCCAACCCCCATTTACTAATTAGACTAGTCCGAGCAGCCGTAACTGCAGTATTGGTACCTGTATACTTAGTGTTACCGAAATTAACAGTACCTGCTACTGAGAGGCCCGGAAAACTATATAAGGTATCCCACTCAACTAGTAAGTCATCGTAATAGAGTGTAGACATGTCCCACCCAGCTGGAGTCTGAGTAGAATCAGTAAGACCGGTGACGGAGCCAGATGAAAGAGTAGTCCATGAATTAACATTCCAGTCCTCCATTCGCTGCTGGTATGAATTACAATACCCGAACATCCCACACATATTTGTTACATTAGCAACATTCCATCCGTTTAAAAGTTGGTTAAATGCCATAGCGTTACCATCTCCCCAAAACATCTTAAACATACTTGTAACCCCAGAAACATTCCAGGAACGGATAGACTGGTTAAATGCAGCAGAGCCAGCAAAGGTCTCTTGTAGGGCAGTACCTACTAGCCCATTAGTAATCCAGTTAAACATACTTCCAGATCCACCGTTATTAAAGATACCAGGTAAGGACGCTGCTGAAACTGTCATATCAAACATACTTTGGATAGTTGTAGTAGTAGAAGTTAAAGTAAACATTTTTCCATTAAAAGAACCACAACCTGCAAACATATACAACATCGTCGTCACACTGGAAACATCCCAAGATGTCAGGTCAGGCTGTATTCCAATTTCACCCTCATTAAAAGCATTGCATTTATAGAAAGTCTGATTCATACTAGTAATAGAACTAACATCCCAATTCGCAATTTTTAGAATGCTTGTAAGAGCGGTACAGATAAAAAACATCCTGTACATGCTCGTGCTTTCGAATGTTGGACTATCTAGCGCGTCTATTGTTAAGAGACTAGCGCAACCTGAAAAAGCCGACCATTGAGTATGAATATAACTCCCCCACCGAAGAATACTTGTTAATTTAACAGAGTCATTCTCACCCACATTGCTAGGCATCTCACCAAACCCCCACCCCCTAACTTCACCAGTACAGTTTATTGTATAAATAGGATATGAAGCATCGGATGGACTATACGTATGAACTGTTGTAGCAGCATAATTAGTACTATTTACATTCGATGCAGTACCATCACCCCAATCAATAATAAAAGCCATAGCACCACCTCCTGTTGGGGTACCATTATGTATTGGGACTCTAAACGTACCAGCTGCCCCTGTCTGAGCACCATCAACATTAGAAGTGTCAACTGTAAATCTAAATGACTGTTGGTTAGACAGACCCCGCCTTCCTGAAAGTATTTTTCTCATGCTTTTATTACGGTGCTATTTGTTCAAGCCAAAATTGCGATGTAGTTCCATTCCATTGGACAGTTAGATACATATCGGTGCTTGTTAAGAACGTATCACCTTTAATGAGAGTTGCATTAGTAAATGTTGGTGCAGCTGCATTATTATACAATATTCTAGCAAAGCCACCTACTACTGTTTCAGCAGGATCCACCTCGAAAGAGGTCTGTGTTGTAAAGACTCCGCCCATATTATAATAATTACCTAGAGCATAATTGAGATTTACTAACGTGGGGTTGGCTGATGTTAGAGTACTTGTTAGTGCAGTTGTTGGTGCCCCTGCTGGACCTTGTACACCAGTTGCACCTATTTCACCTTGTGGACCTTGAATACCTTGTAGACCTTTCCCTGTTGGACCTTGTACACCAGTTGCTCCTATTTCACCTTGAGGACCTTGAATACCTGTTGCTCCTGTTGGACCTTGTACTCC
>TARA_R110002074_G_scaffold2882_5_pt1 | contig 13824 bp, 24 predicted proteins | sample TARA_R110002074 | Tara Oceans TARA_R110002074 (sample SAMEA4397215) | marine metagenome | biome: Polar Biome; feature: [MIX] marine epipelagic wind mixed layer (ENVO:01000061); material: water (ENVO:00002006), including particulate matter (ENVO:01000060) such as... | depth 10-100 m
TAAAATTTGTACAATGTGCCCTACTAAAAAAGATTTAGACAGTATAATTGATCACATGGCAAATGTAAAATCTAAAAAAGATTGGATAAGGAGTGTATCTTGAAAGTACTATGGATATTGTATATGATATCTTGTCCTAGTTGGGACTGTGAATGGAGAGAGATTTCTAGTCATGAGTCAGCTTATGAGTGTATGCGTAATCAAAGAATAGCAGAACGTATACGCAAAGGCATAGGATATTGGAATGATCCAGTGAACTTTGAGTGTAGAGAAAAAGAGATAAAATGAAACCACTAATACTGGGAATTAATCCATCGGCTGTTGCATTTCGTAAAAATCATTCACTGTATAGACTAGCAACGTGGATGACTTTTTTGGGATATGATACCTATTGCTTTTCCAATGTAATACCACATGAGGGTAAGTACTCGCATAAAGATGTAGACTTGGACTTTGTACGAGAAAGCATACAGGGACATGATACCATACTTGCACTAGGCGGTTTTGTGTCAAAAGTATTACAAAGAGCGCATATAGATCATATAACCCTGCCACATCCATCTCCGTTAAATAGAAATCTTAATGATAAGAAGTATGAAAAATCTATGCTGGAGGATTTGCGGAATAATATATCTTAGTTACTTTCTTGGTATTGGATTTTCCAGCTTATCAATATAGCAATTAATACTATGATCACTTAAACCATCAAGCAATGACCATTGTTTAGCGGCCGCCCAGCGTCCTCGTACACCATCTTTAGCACGTTGCCAAAAAGTAGCACTTCTAAAATCGCCATAATGGTTAATATATTGTAACTTGCCACAGTGTCTGTAACCCATGATCCACAGTGGCACTTTAGGAACAATGTCGTTGTTATTAACAAATCGCTGGTAATCAAAATCACTGTTAACATTTACCCAGCGTTTATTTCCTACTCTGGGACTGCCGTATGTATAAACATTCTTTACACGATTTTTTAATCTGCTGGCAGCAATAGTTGCCATGCCACCACCTAAACTATGCCCAGTTATGTGCAGAGTTTTTTCTTTAGCTTTGCCTTTGTTGATATGTGCAGTAACTTGATCCCATACTTTTTTAAGTTCATCATAAAATCCGTCATGCACTTTACCCACAGTTACCTGGCTCTTGTGTTTCCATGCTTTAAGGTCAGCTATTACATCTTTTACCTGAGTAGGTTCTGTGCCTCTAAAAGCCAGTGTTATTTCCTTTGTATTCTCAAAAATCATGCACTGAGCACTTTCAAAACTAATTAACTTAGCTTTTGAGTATCCTAATTCTTTTAGCTCTTCTTTGGTTGCTTGATCCCTGTATGCTATAGCACTACATCGGGCATAGTGTATAGCTAAATCTCTATTAGATCGATTCATTCACGCTTCTCCTGTACAATGGTTATTGTTATTTAACGAATAATTCTTAATAAATACATTGTAAACAGGCATAAACTATGAAAAAACGAACTCGCAGCATATTACAAGAGCTAACTAACGTAGCTACTCATAAAGATAAGAAGCATCTTATAGAGTCACGTGGCGAGGCAATGATCGAAAATGCTATCTATATTATTGAACAAATACATAATGCATACGATGCTGAAACAGCAGGGGATTTGGAGCGTAGACTAATTAATAGCATACGTAATCGAGATACCAAACGTTTTAAGGTTGGAATTAAACGAGCAGGGTTAAATGAAGATACTTGAAGTTGCATATAAAAAACCAAGTTGGTTTTTAATAGAGGGAAAAGAAGGTAAAAACGTACACCTTACACATCTAGAAGATCTAGTATTTGACGAAGGATACGCCGGCGCCGAAAAAGCATTAAACTACATCAGTGGTGTACGTGAAATGCTGGCACAAGGTGGTGGCAAGCAAAAAGTTACAGTTAAATGGGACGGTGCTCCAGCAGTGTTCGCTGGCACAGATCCAGAAGACGGCAAGTTTTTCGTGGGTACTAAAAGTATCTTTGCAAAAAATGCTAAACTGGTAAAGGACAAAGCTAGCTTAGATGAGTATTATGCTGATACTCCTTTACATTCTATTCTAGGACAAAGTTTTACTCATCTTAAAGGACTGGGAATTAAAGGTGTCCTACAAGGCGATCTTTTGTTTAGTCCATTGCGCCCTCCGGAACAAACAGAAATTGATGGCAAGAGTTATATAGCTTTTAGACCCAATACCATTACCTATGCTGTTGCAAGTGAGAGTGATTTAGCAAAACGTATTAACCAGGCTAAACTAGGAATTGTATTCCATACAACATACACTGGATCAAGTGTCGCTGATATGACAGCAGACTTTGGTGCAGACATAAGCGGGTTAAACCAGAATCCCAGTGTGTGGGTTGAAGACGCTTACTATAAAGATTACACTGGACACGCTACATTAACTGATTCAGAAAACAATGAACTAACTAAACAGGTACAGGGCATTGCTGGACAACTTAGAAAAATGGACAAAGCTACGTTTGATGCGTTCCTAAACCAGCCTGACATCAGTGCAGTGCTAAACATTTTTATGAATTCTAGAATACGTGGAGGACAAAGTGTTGGAGAACCACGTGCATTTATAAACGGGTTTTTAGAGTTCTACAAGCAACGTATGCAAAAGGAAATGGAGAAGCTCAAGGGCGGTCCAGAATCACCGGCGGCACAAAAGAGAATAGAAAAAATAAATGCTATGAACGGCTTTGTGAAAGAAAACTTTAATACGCTGATAGGCATGTTAGAAGTATACAGACAACTAATCTCTGCTAAGTTAAGTTTGATAAGTAAACTTAATAAGGTAGAAGGTATTGGTACATTCCTTAAAACCCCAGAGGGATACAAGGTTACCAACCCAGAAGGATTTGTTGCTATTGGACATGAAGGTGGCGCAGTTAAACTCAACGACAGACTTGAATTTAATCGTGCTAACTTTGTCTTAGACAAGGAATGGTAATATGAAAATTAGTGAAGTAACACAAAAGTCACACATTGATCAACTTGCTGAAGACAGAAGTAAACTGGATGAAGCGATATGGGCACCGGTTACTGCGGCGGTAGGTGGTGCTGCAAGTATCTATAGCTTAGGATCAAGATTTGGCTGGAATCCATTCGAATGGACAGAAGAACAACGAACACAAGCCGCCAAAGAAATAGGAGCAGATGTTGCACTAGGCGCAACTGGCTTAGGACTTTGGAGTTTGTTAAACAAAGCCAGAAAAATAGGAAGCGGAGTCGGAGCTACCCGCCGCGCCGCCGCAAGCGCACAAAAAAAGGCTGATAAGGCCATGGACAAGGCAACAGATCCAAATGTACAACTATCTCCTAGCAAACAAGCCAAACTAACCCAAAAAGCTGCTGATTTAGAAGCTAAAGCTGCTGAAAAGGCCGCCGCGGCAGCCGCGGCTAGGGTTAATAACCTGCCAACTTCTACTGGAGAAAAAGCATGGAACACTGCGAAAAAAGCAACTGCGGCATATGGCTATGGCGCCGCGGGAAACATAGCTTCGGATCTGGCTACGGGCAAACCTTTGGTTAGTACAGGGGACGTGGACTCGGCCTTGGGCCTCGACGATGCAGGCAAAGCTGACAAAACAAACAAAACAAACAAAACAAACAATACAAAGAAAACACTTAAATTTGACAGATCTAGATCTAAAGGTGGAGGCTTTGAGAAACTTAGGATGCCAAAAAAAGGAAGTCCTCTAGGATAAGTGTAAGCAATGTATGATTTTTTAACACAAGAACTAACAGAAGCAAGGTATATTAGGAATGTTCGTGACACTGTGGGACGTACAGCAGACGGCATTGCTGAAGGATTCTACGAACACCTGCTAGTACTACAGCAAATGCGTTATGAAAATCCCAGTTGGGCAAGAAAATATGCTAAAGATACCATGCGTTTTATGAGTTTTAACAATATACGTACTGGTGGAACAGATTTACACAATCTAGCTTCTATACTTAATAACCCTAGCAAGTTTGCTGGTAAAGTGGGTAGCAGCAATTTAAGATTTGATGAGCTAGGATTTAAACGTTATCTACGTAACATAGTAGATGGTCGTCACATGCCAGGCCAAGACCGTGCTTTTTTACTTAAAATGCAAAAGAATTTAAGTATTAACAACGGATTGCTTAAACAGGCAAGGCGCTTAATGGCTGACTACGGCACAACCAGTAACAGCGAACGTGCCAGTGTTAGTAGCCGCATGGTTAATAGTTTCCGCAACGATAACCAGTATAAAAGCGATATGTACCGTCCTTATGCAGGTACAATTAAAAACAACAAGGTAATGCCAACCACAAAAAAAGCTGGCCTAGGTATAGCGGCAAAAACTGCTATAGGCACAATAGGCGGCTTTGGCATAGGATACGCTATAGGCAAAGGTACAAGTAAGTAAATTACTAAATGAGTAAAATATTAATAGTAGGTGACAGCAACGGTCTGGGAGAATGGGGTACACTTATTCCAGGACCTGCTTGTGCAAATCCAGACAATCCAGAAATTTTTAGACCTTACAATGATGAACTATATATTGGTTTAACCAAGATTATTCCAGTTTGGCCAGGGTTCGGGTACTATCTAGATTTAAAAGGCCATGCTACTGTAAACTACAGTATGGGTGGCGGATGTAACAGTGAGTCGTTATATAAAGTTGAAGAAGCACTAGGTCTTGCTCCTCCCTTTACTAGTCCTGTATTTTATAATCCAGATTTTATAATATGGGTCGTAACAGAACCTCTAAGATGTTTAAGACCTAAAAGTTGGTTGGAAAACTCCAACGCAGATCGCCTTAAAGATTTAGACAAGTATTATATACAACGTGATAAAATTGTAGCAGAAGCAACCAGTATTGATGATATAAATTCACAACTTGTAACAATGTGTTTAGACAATGCACAAAAAATTTATAATGAAACTAAAGTACCTTGGATTATTATAGAAGGTTGGGGTAAACTTCCACAAGACTTAACACATTATAGCTTTATTAAACACGTTCATCGCAACTGGATAGATAAAATATTAGGTCATGAAATACCGTTAATTAGCAGTATGAGTACAGCAGAACTTTTGCGCCATCAAAGACCAGATTTACTGGGTACAACAAAAAACAAGAGTTTTACTAATGGATCAGAATTTATCCAGTATTTTAAAAACAGACCGCAAACATATTTTAAAAGTATAGTCGATGCATACGAAAGAAATATAATAGCAATGCAAGAAAGTGTACACTTTCCTGACAACTCCCATCCAGATAGACACATGCACGAAGCGTTGGCACAAGAGCTAGAACAATATGTATGATATAGTATCCATGTAAATAACCTCTTCTCTGATAAATAATTACAAGCTCGTTAAACACGGGCAGTATTTATGGAGAAAGAAAAATGGCAAGTATTACACGTACCCATGGTAACGCTCTAGGACAAGGGACACCAGCAACAGGTAGTAACATTACCGCTGATGAACTAGTTGTCTTAAACGGCGTTGCAATGGACTTTTTCAAGATTATCCAGCAAGACGTTTCAGGCGATGTCAACGACATCCGCAATGAACTAGAAACTGGCGAATCAGTAGAAGCAATGCTTCGTGAAGTTGCAACAAAAGCAAATATAGAAATGTATCAAGTAGAGGCAGACACAACTGGACAAATTTCAGTTGCAGTTTACCCTGCAGGTGCATGGACAACAGGAACACTACAAACTGCTCTTCGTGCATTAGGCACAACAGTTGGTGGGAACACCGTGGACGTAAGTGGTACATCAGTTACCTCAAGCGGTCTCGAGTTTGTTTAATAGATAAGGAATAGTATTATGGCAGGCGTAACAGACGGTGTTCGTAACTCTAATGTTTTCTCAGCAATGGGAAAGGATCTAGCGATCACCAAACTAGCAAAAACTAACATGACACAGGATGAACTAGATGCAGCAATTGATTTTATTCAATTAACTACAACAGTAGTTGGCATCGCAGACGATACAACCGGCGGATTTAACGCTGGTGCATCTGATAATATGCACATCCTAACAGAAGGCGGAGTGGCTCCAGCAGCCGGATCCGACTTTGGTGTTGGTTCAACAGGAATTACATCTTCAGTCGTAGCATTTTTTGCTGCGGAATAGATGAATAATTGATAAAGGAGTAGAGATATGCCCGGAGTAACAAGAGCACATCCCCCAGTCGCTAACATAATTGGTGAGCACCAGTTTGTTGGTAAAGACATTACAATGATAATGGTGGACTTTAATGTCGACGCAGACGGTTCATTCCTTGCAATGAACGCTGCACTAGGCGCAATCAGCCGTTATGGAAATATCCTAATTGCTGGCTCAGTCTACGGCTCAGGACAGCAAATTGACGTAATCATCGAAGGCGCCAATGGCGGCAGTGACTATGTTTCCGAAGACGGAACAGTAACTGGTACATTGGAGCAGGCTTTAGAAGAAGATCTTATAAATCTTGCAACCATCGATGGTGTTAATTTTGCAACCGGTACACCAGCAGTTACAACTAAGACAGCATTTAAACTGGCTTAATTTAACTACACACTACAGAAAAAGCGGTGTAGAAATACACCGCTTTTTTTATCAGTTAAATACATACATAATGAAACATTGCAAAGCATTGTATCAGAATCTTCCAGGTATACACTCAGTAGATTTAGATAAACTTAGCCCTATGAGCTACCACGATGACGAACGTTGGCGAACTAGAGACTTGCCTAAAATAGAACGTGATGGACTGTGGTATCCCTTCTTGTATTACAAGGTTACATTAGAGTGGTGGAATGGTGGATTTGAAGAGATTAAAGGTGCATATTCCAGCTGGGAAATGATTAACCCTCCAGTTGTATGTGAAGATGGGTTTATATGGGCGTTAAAAATGGGAACAAATCGGTTGATTGCACTAAAGCATCTGTGCTATACTAGTGTTGATGCAATCTATTTTGAACATCCTAACGATTTAATAAAAACAGGGATATACCTGAGGGAAGAGGATCCCCTACACAATGAATGATTTTGCAGAAGTATGGCACTTATTGACACTGGTAGATATTACACAAACAGGTGTTAACAGAGGCACTGGAAAAGAACGCAATCAACAACGTAACTTTGACACTGTTCAGCAAGTTATAGGTATGTTAACACAGTGTTGGTCAATTAGAAAGCCTGTAATGGGTAGCTGGGGTCAACTACATACCAAGTTTAAACAAGTTGGAGTAGTGTTTGGAGTTCAGCATGATTTTACCCAAGAAACATTTTCAAACTTAAACGTATGGACATGGCGTTTTGGCATAGAAAAAGATGGCGTGTTTGATCAGGATAAAAAATACGACGGAAAAAATTTACTTAAACTATTTGACAACGTGCCTGTAATAACACATCTAGATGATAATGCTGTACTAGAGCCTCCAGTGTTTACCACAGATCCTGAACTACAAAATGTGCTATTAATATGTGAGAGCAGACTGTAGATAAATATCCTTGATAATTGATGCATATTATATAGGCACATATAGGCAAAATTAGAGGCACACAAAGGCACCGAATCAAGCATCACCCAAAGGTAGGTGAGACCGGAAACATGTCGACAAAAGACATTGAAAAAGAAAATTTAGAAGCACACGTAGAGCTGTGCTCTGAGAGATATAAACAATTGCACGATAAACTCGATGCGATCAATTCCCGTCTTGATAAGAACGAGTCAACACTGGTTGAGATCCATAAGGCCGTTACTAACAATGAAAGTAACCGCAACAAGCAGATACTTGCTTGGGGCGGCGGAGTCATTGCGAGCCTTGTCGCAGCAGTTGGTTATCTAATTGTTCAACAGTTATAAACCTAGCTAAATACATACATGTTAATAAACGAAGTAACTGAAGGCTTGGCCTGGGCTAAGAGTGGCAATAAAGTCGTTCGTAAGTTCAGATGTACAAGCGGCAGACGCAAAGGACGTATTGTTGCAAAACCTGCACAATGCTTTGCGGCGCCAGATATGAAGAAGCGTATTAAATTAAAGATGACAAAAATGCGTAAAGGAAGTCTTATGGCACGTAAAGCCAAAAAATCCAAACGTGTTAACCCTGCAAGCAAACGTGTAGCGGCATTGAATAAGGCAAGCAGATGAGAATTAAAGAAATATTAGAAGGAAAAAGCCCGCACCCCAAGGGCAGTAAAAAGTACAAAGCACACATGGCCGCAATGCATGCTAGTGCGGAACCAAAGGGTAAGATGATTAAAGAAGTTGTACTTGATGAAGCAAAACGTGATGCTGGATATCCAGATGACTCTGTAAAGATTGGTAAGAAGCACTATATCATCTATAAAGATCGTAGAGATTGGTATGGGTTTGAAGTGGACAAAGAGGGCAACCAAGTTGCCGATGCTATCTTTGATCCTAGAAAGGGTGAACTAAAGAAAATACTTCTAAGGTTCCAAGAGGAAGTTGAACTTGATGAAGCAAAAAATTATAAAATAAAAAATGGTAAGATTCATATATCAAAAGCAAACTTTCGTAAAGTTCATAAAGACTATAAAAATTCCACAAAAGGAAAAGAGCGCATGATAGCACTTGATCCCAAATCTGGTGCAACCACATCCTATGAAGTTGTTTTTGAAGAAGGAAAAAGGCCGCACAAGATAATTGAAGGTGAGACCTTCCAATTAGACGAAGCACAATATTACATCTGGCAGATAGACGGAAACAGCGCCTTGGTCAGCGCAGTGGGCCCGGACGGACAGCCAGCACCAAAAGATCAGGCTAGACGCATTAACATAGGACAAAAAGTACTAGATATGAGCTCTGGTATGCCTACTCTGAGAGACAAGATTCAGATGGTGGCTATAGATAATCAATTAACGGGACAGATGGTAGACATCCAAGGGCGTGTACGATAATGCGTGTTGTCGAGTTTACCAACAGCCATAACGTAGTTATTACTAATGAAGAACAAGATATACTACAACAAGTTATTAATGACGGTAGTATAGAGAAGAAGAAGTTTTCAGAAAGAGATGCACAAATTGCAAATCAATTAGTTAATAAAGATCTATTGCTTAGAAAGAAAATCAATGACCAGATCACATATAGCCCACAGCCTAGAACAAAAAATATCACAGTTAGTTAAGTCTAACAATACTATAAAAATTCTTAAAAAGGACAATGCAGTCTTTGTTAATGATGAAACTGTAGTTTCTCAGTATGGGCTTCATGTAGTTAAAAATCATAACCCAGTGTTTCTTATTAAGAAATCAGCAGTTGCATACGCTATATGTATAGCAACTAAAGATGATTCACTGGCAAAAACTATTGTACAGTTAGATCATACGTATAGGAAGCTAACTGAAGACGCATTGCGCTATTCGTATACTATGAAAAACGCAAGTAACCAAATTTCGCAAGAAACTGCGGCTAATAGGCTGTCAGCAATAAGACCGAGGTTGGTCAATATTAAAAATGAGCTGACACAAACTTTAAAATCAATTAAAATAGCATAAATATAACAAAGCTAAGGAAGAAACAATGTACCTAGATGATTTAATCCCAGCCCCAACTAGTAGCAAAGTTGCTAGTGTAGCGAACAAAGTTTTTGGCTACACACTAGATTTGGAGAGCTTGACCCCAGAAAAAGCAAAGAAACTACAAGAGTCTTTTACCAATCGCATTTCTCATCTTGATAAAAAGATGGGTGCAAAAGCCGCTGGAAACAAGATTTACTTGGAAAGTAAGTTATTTTTGGAAGCAATAGACAAGTTTATTGCTGAAAATGAAGTAGATGACGATGCAATGCGTGAGTTAGAATTGTATTCAGAAAATGATGGCGATCTTTACAGACAGAGTTATGTTCCTATTGCAAAGAACCTAAGCAAGAAGTTTAAGAAGGGTGTTTACGACAGTGAACTAGCCAAGAAACTTTGGAAGTATCATGCAGACAGAGCCGCACAAAAGTATGGCATGGAAAACGCTGGCGGTGCAAAAGATGGACTACGCATGTTTAGTCCTGATACACGTAGAGCATTAGCTGCTTCATTAGAAGACAGTTGGAAATCTGAAATGGAAGCTGGTAACTTTATGGAATCATCTGAAGTTACAGAGAGTGTAATTACAGAAGGCGAACTGGAAAATGCAGAACTAGTCCTGGCTGCCAAAGACATGGTAGACAAAATACAGGGCATGGTTGAAGATCTAGGCGAAATGCAAAACGAACAACTCGGGCCACTTACAGATGCAATCCGCGACGAAATGGGTACAGACGTTGCAGACCAATTTAAAGGTGCTATGGAGTCAGTTATTGTAAACGCACTAGAAGGAATGAGACAGTCACGTGATGCTGCAGAGCAAAGCAGTAGGATTTTACAAGGCGAGATGCCAGCACCAATGATGGGCGACGAGCCGGCCATGGACGATCCAATGAGTCCAGAAGATCCAGCAATGGAACCAACCATGGACATGGACATGGAACAGCCTACTGAAGAGGACTTTGCTGCCGCCGACGCCGCTCAAGCTGGTGATGAAGAGCTAGGTAGAGAGCGACGTGAATAGACTATTTAAAGAATATTTAAAAGAAGCAGATGAAAATCCAGCCAACATTATTTTGAGTGTATCTGAACTTGTACGCAAAGACGCGGACAGTGAAGATGAAGTTGCTAAAACTAGTATTCCTTATTTTTTAATGTTGTTAAAAAATGCTGGACTTCCAATTAGCTATGCTGGTTTAAAGTCATATTATAATGCTCATCCAGAATTAAAAAATGTTATACAAACATTTAATGACAGTGAAATTGTGTTTGTAGGACAGGGCGATGAAAAAGATGGCGAGTCACTGGGCGAGCCACAAGGAGAAGTTCCACCCGAGGAGGTTGTTGATAAAATGGCAAAACGTGCAATGAAAGCTAGAGAACAAGTTGAACTTGATGAAGACGAATATGCTGCACTGGACAGTTTTACAAATAGCGTAGACTTAACTCCAGAGGAAGAAGCTAAGATAGCCGCAGGTCCAGATGCATACGAAGCTGACGAAAAACTAATGGCAAAGCTAATGAATCACTTTAGTGATGGAATGCCTTACGGAACGCAAAAAGGCAGAGATGGTGATCCATACGAATTTATATTTCAGGAGTTAGATATGATGGGGTTAATTAAAGAATCTGTAGAAGAGGCGGCATTTGGTGGCACAATAGACAAGATGCAACACATTGTGGATACAAAGTCAGCAATGGAAATTAACGGCGTAATGGTGGATACATTTACAGCCAGTCTTATTATGGACATCTTCAGCAAAGTAAACAAAGACAACCAGGACAAGATGCGTAAAATGCCAGTGGAAAAATTAGCAAGTGCAGCATACAAGTTGGCTAACCGTTTCAAGGAAGATGTTGAAGAAGGTTATTATGTAATGCCTCCAATGGATAGAGAGCGTTACACAGATTTACCAGGTCTAGAAGGACCATTTACAACACGCTCAGGCAAAGTTGTTTACTACGATCCCAAAGAAGGAAAGTATTACGATAGAGATTCAGATATGTATCTGACTTACGATGAGTTTAAGGATTATGATCAAAGTAGACCAGAAGACTTTAAGATGACTGTTAAGATGCCAAAAGCAATGCAAAAAGAAGATAAATTTGATTACTGGCAGTCAGTTGACAGCCTAGCTAAACTTGCTGGTATTAAAGAGCGTAGTCTTACAAAAGATGAAAAAAAAAGATGAAGCATTACGAAAAAAAATTAAGTAAGGCAGACTTTATTGATCGCTACGGTAAAAAAGAAGGCGAATCCATATACTACGCTACAGTAACTAAAATGGCAAAGGATAACGCATAATGGCATACTTCCCTACAGGCGCACAAGCAAGAGAACGCTCGCAAGGTAACAATATCTTAGCTCAGCAAATTGCTATCATGGAAGTAGCAGTTCTAAATGCTATCACCGCCAGCGCATTTGAAGCAACAATTAGTAATAGCACCACAGTTAGTATTCAAGGAACTACTATTACAGGTAGTCCAATGACTGATAATGACACTGATGGGCTAAACTACTACAAGGCCTGGCAGGGAACTATTACTGATGATGTTAAAGTAGAGCAAATGAATGAAGTTATTAACCACTTTAAGTCAAAAGGTTTTACATGTGCAAGAAAAAGTACTTCTGGCACATATTTTTATTGGTATATCACCTGGTAATCTGTTACAATTAGAGTATGAATAAACCCATAGGCGTTTACACACTCTGGCGAAGCGGAAGCACTGCTTACTGTCGACATATTAGTAAAGAGCTAGACATTTTAAATTTTGATGAAATGTTTTTTAATAATGTGATTGAGACTAAACGTCCTCTAAGTATAGCTAGTATTATCCCAACTACACCTCAGCTGTTAAATCTAATAGATAACAAGTTTATATTTAAGTTAATGCCTGATCAATTGGATGCACCAGGTAATGTTGATTGGAGAATATTAGAACGTCGTGACGTTGAAACTCAGTTACTGAGTTATTGCTATGCTCATTATACAAATATGTGGTTTGAAAAAGCTGACCAGGTTGTTACACTGCCCATGGATTCAGCAGGGTATTTTATAAAATACTATCATAAGTTTAAACGTATGAAACGTTTAACAGAGTGGCCTGTAGTATACTATGAAGATTTAAAATTAGATAAGTCCGATTTACAAGCTACCAACAATGATTATAAATCCCTAATACTAAATTACAAGGATATAATTTCTTTATTATGATTACAGAAACATATGATTACTACAGCTTGTCACGTAAGAACGTAAACGGCCGTAGAATGTACTCTACGCCGGACGGATTAGCAGTACCAAGCGTAACGACAATCCTGGATAAAACAAAACCTGAACGTGACAAACAAGCGTTATTGAACTGGCGTAAACGTGTAGGTGAGAAAAAAGCAACAGAGATTGTTACTGAAGCTGCAGGGCGTGGCACACGTATGCACAAGTGGTTAGAAGACTATGTAATCACTGGAGAACTAGGAACCCCAGGCAGTAATCCGTATAGTCAACAAAGCCATAAAATGGCTGAGATTGTTGTTGAGCAAGGATTGTCAAACGCCAGTGAGTACTGGGGTACAGAGGTACCACTTTATTTCCCACAAGTATATGCTGGCACAACTGACTGTGTGGGTGTATATAACGGCAAACCTGCTATAATTGACTTTAAACAAACAAATAAACCTAAAAAAACAGAGTGGATTGGTGATTACTTTATGCAACTATGCGCTTACGGAGAAGCACATAACGAAGTGCATGGAACTAACATTAAACAGGGTGTGATACTGATGTGCAGTGCAGATTTTAAGTTTCAAACATGGACTATTGAAGGAAGCGACTTTAAGAAACATAGCCAGAACTGGTGGAAGAGAATCGGTGATTACTACGGCGCCTAAAATCATAAATACTGTATATAAGATCAAGGAGTAGTATTGTGGCTGTAGTCCAGATAAGTCGTATTACACACCGTAGTGGTGTTTCAGAAAATTTACCTCAATTAGCTAGAGGGGAGATTGGATTAGCCGTGGATACACGTCAGCTATACATCGGCAATGGTGGTGCAAATGCTCCAACTACAGAAAACCTTGAGATTTTAACCAGTCGCAGTGACGTTATTCAGCTAGCAGACACATATACATATAGCGATGACCAAATTGGGTTTAGTGCCCAAACTGGTGCTAGTAGTGCAATACCTATTACACGAACACTACAGCATAAGTTAGATGACTTTGCAAGTGTAAGAGATTTTGGTGCAACAGGAGATGGAAGCACAGACGATACAGCTGCCATTAACCGTGCATTATATGAATT
>TARA_R110002074_G_scaffold61561_4_pt1 | contig 13782 bp, 9 predicted proteins | sample TARA_R110002074 | Tara Oceans TARA_R110002074 (sample SAMEA4397215) | marine metagenome | biome: Polar Biome; feature: [MIX] marine epipelagic wind mixed layer (ENVO:01000061); material: water (ENVO:00002006), including particulate matter (ENVO:01000060) such as... | depth 10-100 m
AAAATATAGTTTGGAAATAGTTTTATAATTTTTTTAGGGTTTAGTGCTGTTATAAACATTCTTTCTTCAGAAATAGGATGTATAAATTCTAAAGAATGTGCATGTAAATAAAGTCCTTTTCCTGTTAAAAGTAAATCTTTTAAAAAGTAAGTTGCGTCACCTAAGATAGGGTTTCCAATTGCTAATAAGTGCTTTCTTAATTGATGCTGGCGACCCGTTTTAGGACTTAATTTCACCAAATTCAAAAAATTAAATCGCTGAGAAGCAATCGTTTCTAAAACTTGAAAGGTTGAAATAGCAGTTTTACCATCAATAGGTAAATCTATTGTACCTGATGGTTTCATTCTACCAATTGTAACTGCATAGTAAATCTTATAAATCTTCTTGCTTTCAAATAATTGATTCAATGCTATTATAGATGTATTCGTCTTACCTACCAAAAGACAACCCGTAGTCGCATAATCTAATCGATGAACAGGTTGTGGTGGTACAGCATCGAAGATAGGGCTTGTCTTTAAGTTTTGACTTAAAGCATTCGCAACGGTCTTAAAACCGTTTCCACTTACTAATATACCCGCTGGCTTATTAATTACTGCTAAGAAATCATCCTCATAAATAACATTTAGATTTAACTTAAGTCGCGTTTCTAAATTATTATCTGCAGAATAACGATATTCGATTCTTTCACCCCCTTTAATGAATGTAGCAGTAGACGCAACTTTACCATCAACAAAAACCATTTCTTTTTTAATAGCCTTTTTCAAGGCAGACTTTGTGGTAATTCTTTTGAATACCCCTACCCCATAATCTTGCAATCTTTTTGTTTCTAAAGAAATTTCTGCGATATGTGTTTCTACTAATTGCATTTATGAATGACTGTGCAATAATTACTATTGCTGTTAAGACTATTAAGTAATTTTTGAATCACAAAATTAAGGATGTGAGTTAATTAAAAAAGCATTCTATTTATACCTTTCAAGGAAATTTAATTTTTCTAGAAAAGTCCCAAATATGAAAAGAATTAATCACAAAATAATTAGACAAATAATAATATTGTCTCTTATTCTATTTCTAGGTGGGTTGATTATAACATATATGCTTCCCTATATCTCTGGGGTTCTTGGGGCACTTACTTTATATGTAATTCTTAGAAAATGGATGCTAAAGCTAATCAATAAAGGTTTAAAAAGAACTTGGGCAGCTTTACTACTTATTATCGCAGCAATCATCGGTATATTTCTACCCTTATCAGGTGCTGTTTTCATGTTAAGTTCAGAATTAGGAAACTTAGCCGATAAATCTGAACAAGTAACAATGGCTTTTAAAGAACAAATATTCCAACTTGAAAAATATGTACAGTATGATGTTTCCTCTACCATAGATCCTGAACAGGCATCAGGTTGGCTAACTGAAAATCTTCAAGGTTTCGCAAGCGGAACATTTAATATGTTTATTTCGTTTGGCATCCTTCTATTTTTATTATACTACATGCTAAAGAGTCCGAAACAATTGAAGAATTCACTTTTAGAATATCTTCCTTTAAGCAATAAAACGTTGGTGATATTGGGCAAAGAAATAGACAGTGTAGTACGTTCAAATGCCATAGCCATTCCTTTAGTAGCATTAGCACAAGGTGTAATTGCGCTTATCGGATTTTTCATTTTCGGAATTGAAAATCCTTTATTTTGGTTTGTAATCGTAACCATTGGATCCATGATTCCTTTTATTGGAACGTTCATAGGTATATTTCCGGTATTTGTTTTAAGTATGGCTAGCGGAAACGATTTTCAAGCTTGGGGAATATTACTATACGGAATTTTAGTAGTTGGCATGACAGATAATCTTATTCGACTATTTGTATTAAAAAAACTAGATAGCATTCATCCATTAATCACCTTAATCGGAGTATTAATTGGTATTCCTTTGTTCGGATTTGTAGGCCTTATTTTTGGTCCCCTAATTATAAGTCTTTTCTTAATTATAGTAAAAATTTATAAGCAACAATACGGTATACAAACCGCTCGTCAAAAAGTAGAAACTAAGATGTAATTATCGTCTTAAATATTTATTTAAAAAGCCATATACATCTTCAGATATCTTAAATCTGTATAGAATACCTAGATACATAGTTGTCATCAATAGACTTTTTACTGCAATATTTATAATGGGATGAAATGGAAGTGTGAACGTTGAAAACAATACCCCAACAACAACTAATAAGGCAAAAACTTTCAAAGTTTCATTAGTGAAAGGAACAATTTTAAACTTTGCCTTTACATATGCCAATTTCAATGTATTATATATAAAAAATGCAGTAAAACTGGCTATTGCTGCACCATCTATGCCGTATGTTGGTATAAGCCATAAGTTGAAAGCAATTGCCAAGAAAGCTAATAGAACGCCAAAAAACAGAATAGATCTGTAATAGTCTGAATTGAATAATATGGAATTATTATTACCCAAAAGAGAATCGTAAACTTTTGCCAATCCTATCCAAAAAACAATCATAAAACCTCCTGAATATTTTTTAGGAAGCAGTTCATATAATTCACTAAGATTAAGAAGAATTAATAGAAAAAGCAGTCCTGAAATAATGAAAAGTGTCAAAGAACTTTTTTGATACAATTCTTTCAATGCTGACTTATTTTTATCATTTAAATATGTTGCCGTTAACGGATATGTTATTTGATGCATAGCTCTAGATGGCACCGCAATAGTCGAGGCTATAAAACCAGCTACGGCATAATATGCTACATTTTCTATCTTTAAAAAATTATTCAACATAACCTTATCAACCTCCATAAGAACAATGGCAGTTGAACCTCCTAAAATAATTAAAGCGCTATACTTTACGATGCTCTGCCAGTTTTCTGGGAAGCTAAAATTAAGTTTTGGTTTACGAAGTTGGTAAGCATATATTTTCATGATTACAGTTCTTACTATATAGCACCCAACCAAGCCATTAATAAAGAACTCTATATCAATAATCTTAAGCCATAATAGCATAAGAAGAATAGTTTGAGCGATTCTACAAAAAATCTCTTTCATAAAATTACCAAACATAGACTTCATTCGAATTCTTGCCCAAGCATAAAACACTTCGAAATAGGCCATGGCAATACCTACAAAAAAGATATGCCATACATAATCCCTAACGATATCATTCTCTTTCGATAGCAGGTTACCAATGGCTTCGTTGGCAAAATAACTAAGTATGCCTATAGGAATTATAAGTACTAAAGGTAGAAGAAGCATTAAAGTTAAAAAGCCATCTTGAGAACTATCATTCTTAAAACTAGAATAGAATTTTACTAAACTATTAGGTACGCCAAATGCAAGAATTGGCATTAGTACAGCAGAAACGGATAAAATAACTTGAATAAGTCCGTAGTTATTGGGCTGCATAAAGTTAGTGTACAAAAACAAGGTATTGACTGCCCCTATCGCAAAACCGATATAGGTTACAATAGTATTATTCAATGATTGTTTTAGTACGATACCCATTAAATATATTCAGCCAATTTTCGAGTGAGTTCTCTTCTGCTATATTGCTCTATATTATTTGAGGACACTGATAATTCTCCTTTTTGAAATTGAGCAAACCAATCTAAAAGTACGTTTTTAAGGGCAATATCATCTAAATGTTCAAATATGCAACCTGATTTGGTATCAAATACAATATCAGCAACTTCCCAATTTTTAGGTCCTACCCCTAAAATAGGTCGTTTTGCCGCCATATATTCGAATAATTTTCCTGGTATTATACCAATAGTTTCTTGCGAATCGATTTCTACTAAAAGTAAAATTTGTGAAGCTTTTTGATATTCTAACGCTTTTTCATGCGAAACGTATCCAATTACTTCAATATGGTTCTGTAAACCCATATCATTCAACGACTGTAATACATCATCACTTATTACTCCTATAAATTGTAATTGTAGGGCGTTTTTAAATTCGCTATTCTGTTTCAACAATTCTGATAAAACCTGCCATAATTTAGTTGGATTGCGCCCTGTAAGCATAGACCCAATATGGGAAATGGTAAATTTTTTATCAAGATTTTGTTTGATTGTGACAGCACCATCAAAGCCATTAGTTATTACTTGAATAGGCTGATTCGTAATTTGACTAAATTCTCTTTTAGTGGTAGCACTGGTTACTATAATTCTATCGGCAGAATTAAGTACAGAAGCCTCTAGTTGCTTATGTTTATTCTCTGCATAAGAAGTGAGTTTTAATTTTTTATGATAACCTATAGTAGTCCAAGGGTCTCTGAAATCAGCAATCCAACGTACAGCTTTTGCCTGCTTTAAATAGTAGCCAATAAGATGAACACTATGCGGTGGACCAGTAGTAATTATAGTATCTATACCTTCTTTTTCCAAAACACCTTTCAAATAATTGACCGATGGCTTTATCCAAAATTTTCTAGCATCAGGAATAAATAGGTTGCCCCTAATCCATAAAAAAGCTTTTTCAATAAGCGACTGATTATTTGATTGAATAATACCCGAACTAATACGTTTAGTTTTCTTACTTGAAAACAACGAAGCCAATCGATATGGTTCCTTGATAGGATGTTTATAGATAATTAAATCGTTCGGAATATCATTTAAAAATGTATTATCGGTAAGAGGATAATGTGGATTCTCAGGAATATACAATACAGGTTCAATATCAAAATCTCTAAGATACTTTACGAATTTGAGCCATCGTTGTACACCAGGTCCGCCAGCGGGTGGCCAATAATACGTAATGACCAAAACTTTTCTCATTACGCTGCTTCCTCTTTTTTAGGCTTCCAAAAAGTAAAACCTATACCACCTACGATGACAAGAGCTAGTAAAATTGTGCTTGCAAGGGTTATTTTACTTCCCTGAACTATAACTTCTGGTTCAAACTTAAATTCTATTTTATGCGCTCCTGATGGAACAGTTAATGCTCTAAGCACATAATTTGTTTTAAAATATTCACTCTTTATACCATCTATATAAGCATTCCATCCATTCTTATAATACATCTCAGAAAAAACAGCAACACCTTTATTGCTATTCTTTGATGCATAGGTAAGATGATTTGGTTCATAATCTATCAATGAAATTGATGCTGTAGAATCAATTTGATATTGTAATTGAGTAATGTCTTTAAAGGTAGATGAATTTACAACTGCAACATTCTTAGTGTTTAAACTGTCTAACGCCATAATTTCAGCGTTAGCATTTTCAACCAGTTTAAGCTGTTTTACAAACCAAGCATTACCATTTGCATTCGGATTTTCGATTGGAAAAGAATTACCTTCTTGATCTTGCCTAATCACATATTTCACATTCAACATATTCAAAACTGACAGATTTCCGTTGTATACATGAAAATCGAATAAATCTTGCATACCAGCTGGTTTTGCAGCATGATAGCCAGTTATGCTCTGATGAAAATATGCTGTTTTCGCTGAATCAAAACCATCGGTTTGGTCGAAAACACGAAAAACACCATTGTCTTTTGCAATAAGCTTGTCTGCAGCAGATTCTTGAAAAGGCTCTAACATTTTACGTTTAGACACAAAATTATCGTTGTTGACATAACGTAAATCGACTCCGACTAAATCAACCACAACTAAAACTCCAATAGCAAGAATTACGAAATTCATTTTTAATTTCTCCTTCAGATAAAACCATATCAATACTGAAGTAACCAAAGCATACCCCAGCGAGCGTAGTAAGTCACTTGTATAAACACTTTTACGATCTAAACGTAGCATCTCAGGTAGCTCTTCTAACCCTGTCATTCGCAAATTGTCATCATTTGCACCAACGAAATTAAAAGCTCCTTTAAACACGAATAATAATACGCCTAAGCCAAAAACAGTTCCCACGGCTAAAGTCAAAGATTTAATTTTATCCGCTTGCGGAACCTTATCCATGAATAATTTTTTCAAAGCAAGAATTGCCAAAATAGGTACGCAAAGCTCTAATATAATTTGGATGGATGAAACAGCCCTAAACTTATCGTATAACGGAAAATAGTCGATCATGAAATCGGTGAGTGCACTGAAATTTTTACCCCATGATAAAACCAAGGAAACCAAAGAACCAATCAATAGCCACCATTTATGCTTTCCTTTTACTAAGAACAATCCTAAAACAAAAAGAAAAAATATTACAGCACCTAAATAAGCAGGACCAGAGGTAATGGGTTGTTCTCCCCAATATAAAGGCAAACCACTTACAAAATTTAAAGCACTTGATCTAGGCAAGCCTTTGTCAATTAAATAATTATAAGATTTCGAATCTTCACCTAAGTTTTCTTGACTAGCGCCACCAAAAAGGCGAGGCACAAACAAATTCAATGATTCTGTAATACCATAGCTCCATTGAGTTATATATGCTTTACTTAGGCCGCCTGTATCTTCTTTAGCAGAACCATCTGGGTTTATGGTCAATTCACTCTTACCACGTGTACTCCAATCCGCATATTCTTTAGTCGCCATTAAGCCGGTAGCATTTGCCGCTATACCAAGAGAAACTGCCACTAACAAGATACCTACAGAAATGAAAAAATGCTTTATTTGTTTTTCCTTAATTGCATAAAAGAAATACACCATACCCAAAACAAGCACAAGTAACATAAAGTAATAGGTCATTTGATAATGATTGGCTGTAATTTCTAAAGCCATTGCCAAGGCCGCTAAAACAAACCCCCAAAGATATTTTTTCCTAAAAACAAGAACAATACCCGCCAAAAGAACGGGCAGGTAGGCAATAGCATGAGCTTTTGAGTTGTGTCCCGCACCTAATATAATAATAAGATATGTTGAAAAACCAAAAGCTAAAGCACCTACTATAGCTAATCGAAAATCAACTTTTAGGCAACAAAGTAGAATATAAAATCCAATAAAATAAAGAAAAAGATAATCAGCAGGCCTTGGTAAAAACCGAATTAAACGGTCTAATTTTTTAATATAATTGTGAGGATAATTTGCCCCTAATTGATAAGTCGGCATACCACCGAATGCGCTATTAGTCCAATATGGTTCTTGGTCCTTCGATTTTCTAAAATCGTTCTGTTCCTTGGCCATACCAGTATACTGAGCAATATCATGCTGGTACATAACTTTACCTTGAAGCACAGGGCTGAAATATGCCAATGCAGCAATGATAAAAAATACAATCACAAAAAAATGGATGAAAAAGAATTTTAAGCCTTGCTTCATGTGCTAAATAAGTAGTGTTTTAACAAAGATAACTAGTCTAGCTCTTCAAAATCAATGTATTCACCTACTTTTTCTGAATCGGCTTTTTTCTTTGAAGATTTTTTATTTATAATAACATCTCCAATCTTTTCCTCATCTGAAGCACGTTGATTATCAAAAGCTTGCTTAAAATGCGATTCAGTTTTCTTCGCTGCGTAGCTTAAAATTTTTGGTGCAAATAACTTTACTAAAAATTTTAGTAAGTAATACACCAAAAGAATTATCAATATAGTTTTTAAAAAAGCCATTTTATTACTGCTTAAGTATATCAAAAATACAATTATCACGTTGTATAACTAGAATCATAATATTAAAATAAATATAAAATCGTGTTCATGAATAGTCTATTTGCCTACTCAAAATCATATCAATACGTACTAAACATTCTACTATTACTGCCTTTAGTTGGTATTTCTCAATATACAGATGTTATAAATTCTAACAGACCAGGTCTTTCGGTAAGTGCATACGCCGTTGGCAAAAATGTTGTTCAGGCAGAGTTAGGTGTATTCTATGAACAGCGTGATCACACTTTACTAAACACCCAATCTGATATATGGGGCAGTGATATTTCTTTGCGATATGGTCTGTTATTTGAACGATTAGAATTAAATTTTGAAGGAACTTTTCAAGATCAAGATATTACCTATTCCAACTTTAATCTATTAGCTAAACGCAGAGATTTCTCAAGGAACCGATTGGGTTTGAAATATTTAATCTACGATCCATTTAAAAATCCTGAAGCGAATAAACCTAATTTATATAGCTGGAGAGCAAATAACAAATTTCAATTTAAAAATTTAATACCTGCAGTTTCTCTGTATGGTGGTGCCAATTTCGTACTTGGCGACAATCCTTTTTATGTTGGCGAACCAACATTATCATATCGAGGTATGATTGCTACTCAAAGTCGTATTACTCCAAGATTCGTACTAATAACAAATACTGCTTATGACCGTATTAGTTCTGATGATCCTGAGTTAAGTTATTTGATTTCTTTGTCTCACGCTTTTAGAAATCCTAAGTGGAGTGTATTTGTTGAGCACCAAGGTATACAAAGTGATAGATATGCAGATTTATTGATTAGAGGAGGTATTGCCCATTTACTGAAAGAAAACTTACAGTTAGATTTTAATATGGGAGCAAGTTTGAAAAATACACCTTCCCGAATTTTCATTGGACTAGGAGGTTCATATAGGATGGATTTTCATCAAGACAGCTTAATAGCAATTGAAGACCAAGAGGCTGATCAAAATGGTGGGGCCATTGATAAGGATGCCATGAAAAAAGAAAAAAAGAGAAAAGGTAATGGCCGAGGAGCTGAAGATATTGACCTTGGACCATCAAAAAAACAACTTAAAAAATTAAAGAAGGCAGAGAAGAAGAAAAAGAAAGAGAGTAGTGAAATAGACTTTTAAGACTTAAATTTCTAATCATTTTTCATTCTATACCCCTTTTCTGTTCTGATTAATATTCCTAATATTGACACTTCTAAAGAAGTTCAATGATCACACTACATGAAGCTAAATCAAAGCAAGACTTAAAACGCTTTGTAACCTTTCCATTTTCACTTTACAAAAACAATAAGTTTTGGGTGCCACCCATTATTAATGATGAACTGGAAAGTTTTGATAAGAGTAAGAATCCTGTCTTTAAAGATGCTGAAGCTTGGTTTTTTCTTGCCTATGATGGGGATAAATTAGTAGGACGTGTTGCCGCAGTAATAAATCAATTAGAAGTTAATCAACAGAATGTAAAAAAAATGCGTTTTGGATGGTTCGATTTTGTTGATGACCCTGCAGTGTCCAAAGCACTTTTAGACAAGGTGGCTGAAATTGGAAATCAACATAATTTAGAATACATGGAAGGCCCCGTAGGCTTTTCAAATTTGGACAAAGTAGGTGTTTTGGTAGAAGGTTTCGACCATATAGGAACTATGATTACTTGGTACAATCACTCTTACTACAAAGACCATTATGAAAATTTAGGATTTGTAAAAGAAAAGGAATACATGGAAAATAAGTTTCCAGCTAAAAACGCTGATCCGAAGCTTTTTTCAAAACTGAATGACTTAGTAAAAAGACGCTACGGATTAAAAGAGGTCAACTTCACAAAAACTAAAGAGGTAATGCCATTGGCAGATGAAATGTTCGACTTGTTCAATGAAACTTATGCCAGTCTTTCTTCATTCGTACCTATTACCGAAATACAAAAAGCTTATTTCAAGAAAAAATATATCAGTTTCATTAATCCTGAATATATTAAGTTCATTAAGGACAAAGAAGATAAATTAATTGCTTTTGCCATTGTAATGCCATCATTTTCTGAAGCATTACAGAAAGCTAACGGTAAATTATTTCCCTTTGGCTTATATCACCTTTTAAAAGCAAAAAAGAATAGTAAAGATGTTATTTTTTATCTTGTTGGGATTCATCCGGAATATCAAAATAAAGGGGTAACAGCGGTAATTTTTAATGAGTACTATAAAACATTTACCGAAAAAGGTATTGATATTTGCTATAGAACTCCAGAACTTGAAGAAAACCTAGCTATTAAACAAATGTGGAAACATTTCGACCCAGTGATTTACAAACGCAGAAGAACGTATAAGAAATCACTTAGTTAAGTTCAAATAAAAAGCCCCGATTCATATTTGAATCGGGGCTTTTAAATTATAATGACCTGAGATTACTCTCCCATTGCCGCTGCAACTGCAGCAGAAAGTCTCTTGTATGTTCCATTTTGCAAACGCTCACGAATAGATGAAAAAGCTGTTAAAGTTTCTTCAACATCTTCTAGAGTATGTGTAGCTGTAGGTATTAAACGCAGTAAAATAAGTCCTTTTGGAATTACCGGATACACTACTATCGAGCAGAAAATACCATGATTTTCACGTAAGTCTTTTACCAATGCCATTGCCTCAGGAATACTTCCATTCAAGTATACAGGTGTAACACAACTTGTTGTAGTACCTATATCAAAACCTTTTTCTTTTAAACCATTCTGAAGTGCATTTACGTTCTCCCATAACTTAGCTTTAAGCTCTGGTTGAGTGCGTAACATATCTAATCGTTTTAATGCTCCCTTCACATAAACCATAGGTAATGATTTTGCAAACATTTGTGAACGTAAATTATATTTTAAGTAATCAATAATTCCCTGATCTGCAGCTACGAAAGCACCTATACTAGCCATTGATTTAGCAAAGGTTGCCAAATAAACGTCAATACCATCTTGTACTCCTTGCTCCTGACCTGCTCCTGCACCTGTCTTTCCTAAAGTTCCAAAACCATGAGCATCATCAACTAACAAACGGAAATTAAATTTCTCTTTTAAGGCAACAATCTCTTTAAGAATACCTTGTTCGCCACGCATTCCAAAAACACCTTCAGAAATAACTAAAATACCTCCTCCAGTTTGTTCTGCCATTTTAGTAGCACGTTCTAGGTTCTTTTCAAGACTTTCTGGATTGTTGTGAACAAATGTGAATCGTTTGCCCATATGTAAACGTACGCCATCAATAATACAAGCGTGACAATCTACATCATAAACAATAATATCATCTTTAGTTACAAGTGCGTCAATTACAGACATAAAACCTTGGTAACCAAAATTTAATAAGTAAGCGGCTTCCTTTTCTACAAAAGCAGCACATTCTTGCTCTAATTGTTCATGAAATTCAGTATGGCCACTCATCATTCTTGCACCCATTGGGTATGCAGCACCAAATTCTGCCGCAGCATCACCATCAACCTTTTTTATTTCAGGAAGATTTGCCAATCCTAAATAATCATTGATACTCCAGGTAATAACATCTTTACCCTGAAATTTCATTCTATTAGAAATAGGACCTTCTAGTTTAGGGAAAACGAAATAGCCTTCAGCTTGTGAAGCCCATTTACCCAAAGGACCTTTATTCTCTATAATTCTTTCAAATAAGTCTCTCATTGCTTAATTCAGTTCTGTCTACAAAAGTAAATAATTTTGATTAGTTAACATAAATTATTTACAATGCAAAAAAGTGGGCTATAAACCCACTTTTTCGAAAATATGTACTTAATATTATTTTATATATTGAATTTCTTGTGTTTCCTCTACAGGATTTGTGTTTAAGAAACCTTGATCTTCCATCCATTGGTCACTATATATTTTACTCATATATCGCGAACCATGATCAGGAAAAATAGCAACAACATTGCTATTTTTATCGAACGTATTTAATTCATTCAATTGTTTAATAGCCTGCATTACAGCACCACTAGTGTAACCGACAAAAATACCTTCTGTTCTAGAAATTTCTCTAGCCGTATGTGCACTTTCAGCATCAGTAACCTTTATAAACTCATCTATAATTGAAAAATCGGTCGCCCCTGGAATCAAATTTTTCCCTAAACCTTCAATACGGTAAGGGTAAATCTCATTAGTATCTAATTTTCCAGTTTCATGATATTTCTTCAATACAGAGCCAAAAGCATCAACACCAATAACTTTAATATTAGGGTTTTGCTCTTTTAAGTAACGTGCTGTACCAGAAATAGTACCACCTGTTCCACTACACGCAATTAAATGAGTTATTTGTCCACCAGTTTGTTCCCAAATTTCAGGACCGGTTGATTTATAATGCGCATCCATATTCAGTTTATTGAAATACTGGTTGATATAGATGGAGCCTTTTGTTTCTTTATGTAACCTTTTTGCTACTTCGTAATAAGACCTCGGATCATCGGCACTTACATGCGCCGGACACACATATACCTTAGCACCCATTGATCGAAGCATATCAATTTTATCTGGAGATGATTTTGAACTTACTGCCAAAATACAGTCGTAACCTTTAATGATGCTAGCCATAGCAATACTAAAACCAGTATTACCAGAAGTTGTCTCAATAATAGTACTACCTTCAGTAAGTAAACCTGCTTTTTCTGCTTGTTCAATAATATGAATCGCAATTCTATCTTTAGAAGAATGACCTGGATTAAAAGCCTCGACCTTTGCGTAAAAATTACCGGTTAGACCTTCAGCAATTTTATTCAATTTAACTAGTGGTGTATTACCTACTAGCTCTAATATATTGTTGTAAGCCCTGATCTCATTTTTCATAAGGGGGATCAATGTTTAGTTATTTCTATAAACGAAATTTGTTAAAATTTCTGATGCAAAGCTACTATTTTTTTTCAACTATGCGATTTTTCCTTCTAAATCTAAAAGAAAAGCGTATTCTTTGGCAACTTCACGCAAAGATTCGAACCTTCCAGAAGCACCTCCATGGCCAGCCTCCATATTGGTATTAAGTAGTAATTGATGATTATCCGTTTTTAAATCCCTCAATTTGGCTACCCATTTAGCAGGTTCAAAATATTGCACTTGAGAATCATGCAAACCAGTAGTCACCAACATATTTGGATATTCTTGTGCAATAACATTATCATATGGTGAATACGACTTCATATAATCATAATATTCCTTTTCATTAGGGTTTCCCCATTCATCATACTCACCAGTTGTTAGAGGAATAGAATCATCTAACATAGTAGTAACTACATCAACAAAAGGTACTGCTGCAATTATTCCATTATAAATATTAGGCTGCATATTAATAACAGCTCCCATAAGCAAGCCACCTGCCGACCCACCCATGGCATACAAATGCTGAGCACTGGTCATTTTTTGTTCAATTAAAAATTTAGAGCAATCAATAAAATCGGTAAAGGTGTTTATCTTTTGTAATAGTTTACCATTGTCATACCATCTTCGCCCTAAATACTCCCCGCCTCTTATATGTGCAATAGCGTAAACAAAACCACGATCCAGTAGGCTTAAACGAACACTGGAAAAATAAGGATCTATAGTTGCGCCATAAGAACCATATGCATATTGTAACAAAGGGGTGTTTTCATCTAAGACCGTATCTTTTCTATAGACCAAGGACATTGGTATCTTTTCGCCATCACGAGCTGTAGCCCACAGACGAAGTTCTTTATAGTTTTCCTTGTCAAACATACCACCAAGCACTTCTTGCTCTTTCTTGATATCTTTCTCTTTGGCACGCATATTAAAATCAATAACCGAACTTGGTGTTGACATTGAATTATATGAATATCTTAAAATTTCGGTATCAAAATCAGGATTACTACCTACATAGGCAGTATATGTTTCACTTTGAAATGGCAAAAAGTACTCCTCTGAACCATCCCATCTAATTATACGAATGTTATTCAGTCCGTTTTCACGCTCAGAAAGCACATAATATTCCTTAAAAATATCGATATCTTCTAATAACACTTTTTCACGATGAGAAATAAATTCTTGCCAATGTTCAGACGTTGTTTTCTCTTCTGATGTGCGCATCAACTTAAAGTTTTCTGCCTTATCCTTATTTGTTAAGATGTAAAAACTATCCTCATAATGAAATATAGTATACTCTAGGCCTCTTTTTCGTGGAGAAAAAACCATAAACTCACCATCAGGATTGTCGGTAGGTAAAATTTGAAACTCAGAAGTTAATGTGCTAAACGAGCCTATAACTAAAT
>TARA_R110002074_G_scaffold16705_6_pt1 | contig 13779 bp, 28 predicted proteins | sample TARA_R110002074 | Tara Oceans TARA_R110002074 (sample SAMEA4397215) | marine metagenome | biome: Polar Biome; feature: [MIX] marine epipelagic wind mixed layer (ENVO:01000061); material: water (ENVO:00002006), including particulate matter (ENVO:01000060) such as... | depth 10-100 m
ACAATAGCGATATAGAAGGGGATGTGGATATTTATTCCACTTCTTTATGTCCATGTATAATGTGTATGAGTGTTGATGAGTAAACAATTAGCCACATATCTACATAAACGAATCTCCACACAAGATAAGGTAAATACTACATTTCATTTAATCAATGTTCCTACTATTGATGAGTTAGAGTTTTATATTGAACAATTCACATTAAGGAAATCAATTGGTCATTCAGAATGGTCAGAACGATATCAATCTAATCAATGGGTAGATGATTAAATGGATTTAACATTAGAATATTTGCAATTATATTGGTTAGTGGTATTATGTATAGGATTAGTAATGATGTTAATATCTATTCTTAATAATAAACATACGAGGTCTTAATGATGAATAATTTTGAAGCCATCACTATGAAGTATTTAATGATTGTTTTTCTATTTCTTATTATGTTATTGATATACCGAATTTATTAAATCAATTCGTTATTACGATTATAACATATTTATCCAATTTAATTTTGTATTGTTGTTATCCACAATAACGCATTGATTACTATGAATTCATTTCAATTCTTAACGAGACGCGTATTCCTTGATAGGTTTCTTTATATGCGTATTTTTTTAAATGTTTTTTTTACACCTATTCATTTATGAAACACTGGTATCAAATTAGAGCAAGAAATATGAATATCTTTAAACCCACGGGTACAGTTATTAATTTTTGGTTACTTCAAAAGAACGAGAATGATGTTAGAGAACTCGTTATCAAAAAGGGTTACATTGATATAGAATGGATACGAGAAGAACAACCACCCTTTATAAACTAAACAATGTTTAAACTACACCAACTAACCATTTTAGAAAAAATCAATCTATTAGAATCTTTGGAATGGCAAAAGAAACACTTTCAAGAACCCATAGCATTTAGAGATTTTATAATTGATTGCAAACTATATCTTAATCCCCAATCCTACGGAACAAAGATACAAAACAGATGGAAAACTATAAATAAATATAAATCTTTGAACTCATCCGTGAATCGTGGAGATTACAAAGACAATACAACATATGTGGAATTTAAGGTTTCATATCTTTCAGATAACAAGTGGAGTTTATTACAACTCAGACCTTATCAAAAAATAGATCGTTATGATATTATGTTGATTGATCATAAATTTAATTATACTCTTTACGCTATACCCAACACAAAGATGAAACTCATGATAGATAAATATGGTGATGCCGCACATGGAACTAAAGATAGTAATTTAAATAATAAAAATATTGAATATCGAATGACTATACGAAATCATATGTTATACGAAATAGAATCATTTATATCCAAGACCACGGTAAAAACTAATAAGTTTTTTTAACAAACTAACACTTGACTTTAAGTAATATATTTCGTAAGATCAAGATACTAATAATCAAGGATAAGAAATGAGTATAGGATATGCATGTATTAATATGGAACTCTCCTACCCACAAAAGTATGGTGGTAAGGAACGAGGAGTTCTTCCCATAACAACCAATCGAACAATGATTCGTAGAACCTTTGATGAGAAAGGATTGGATTATGTTAGTGAGTTGACATTACAGAATACAAAAGATTTAAATCAAATCATCAATTGGAATGTATTGAACAACTATAACTTCTTTAGATTGAGTAGTGGATTAGCTCCGTGGAAAACAGAATACGAATGGGATGATTTAAAAGATATACACGGTATACGACAATGGTTTCATTCTGCTGGTACTGTGGCTAAAACACACAATATTAGATTGACTTCACATCCAGGTCCTTACAATGTATTGGTATCACCAAAAGATCATGTGGTTGATAATTGTATCAAAGACTTAACCATTCACGGTGATGAGTTTGATATGATGGGATTGAGTCGTACACCTTACAATAAGATTAATATTCACTTGGGTGGTGCATATGGGGATAAGGAAGCCAGTATGAAACGATTTGTTAAAAACTTCCCAAGACTACCCGAAAGTGTTCGTAGTAGATTGACCTTAGAGAATGATGATAAAGCTTCTATGTATAGTGTAAAAGATTTATACTATGGTATTTACAAAAAGATTGGTATTCCTATTGTATTTGATTACCATCACCATCAGTTTTGTACAGGTGGTATGTCTGAACAAGAAGCACTTGAGATGGCTCTATCTACTTGGGGAGATATTAAACCCGTTACTCACTATTCAGAAAGTAGACGAGATGAACAAGAAGATAAAACTATCAGAGTACAGGCTCATTCAGATTATGTTTATGATAAGATAGAAATGTATGGTAATGACTTTGACATCATGGTGGAGGCAAAAGCAAAAGAGTTGGCCGTTGATAGATATCTTAAATTACATGGTTTAACCCCTAATTAACTATAAAATAATAAAAGATGATTAAGAGTAAATATAATATAGGTGGAGTTATAGTAGAGGTAGATGATGACGTTGATAATAAATTCAGAGTTCTTCAGATGGTTATGCATAATTGGTCAAAGGAAAATAGTAAATTACCAATAGATTCAGAAGCAGGTAGATTGTATAGTAGTGATGCGGATAGGGTTTATAAATTAAAAGACTTGTTTAAATTTCATAGACCAAATTTTATTAAAAAGAAACATATGATAGAAGTGAATAGTATATTTAAGAGATACAGATGATGAATAAATTAACCAAGCTAAACGAACTGATGGTCATCACAATGGAAGAGTGTGGTGAATTAATACAAGCCTGTAGTAAATCTATTCGATGTGATGATTATACCAATAATTCACTAAAGGAAGAAATAGGTGATGTGATGTGTATGATTGAATTAATCAAGTCTAACGGCTTGATAACACAGCGTGAAATCGACAACCAAATACAAGTGAAGCGAATGAAGCTTATGAAATGGAGTTCCTTATTATGAAATCCCCACACACCGCACGCGTAATTGACCGTAGGTCTTTTTATGCATATCTTTTTCTAATGTTTTTTTTTATTGGGTGTGAGTCTCAATCGACTCATCAATACATTGAACTTCCATTGAAGGGACAGGTAACCGATAGAAATGAAGAAATCTCATCCATGACTATATATAATGATAAGTTGGTATTATTACCTGAGAACCTTAATGGTTATATATTTTGGTTACCATTACATGAGATTGAGGAAAGTATTACTCGGTATCAATATAGTAAAATAGATTCCTTGAGGCCTCGTATAAGTTTCTTTCGAACTGAGAATTACAATAAGACCATTTATGGGTTTGATGGGTTTGAGGCTCTTGTGATTCACGATGATAGTGTTTACATTATGATTGAGGTTAAGGATGTACGAGGTGAAGCCTTTCATATGAGTTCTTTTTTGATCTGGGGCAGTATTAATTCTGAATCTATGGAAGTCATTATACCGAATAGTAATATCATTAGAATACCCACACCCACTCAGGTTTACAATCAGACTTTTGAAGGTATGAGTTATCACAATGGTAAACTTATTATTATGTATGAGGTTAACGGCGTCAATATGAGAATTGATGTGTGGCAGTACATGGTGGATATCAATACCCTACATGATGATGAACTGGTGATTGAATTCGACAAGTTAATGTTTCCCAATATAGAATACCGCGTAACCGATATGACGAGTGTAATTGATAATAAGTTTTGGGTTACGAATTATTTCTGGCCAGGTGATAAAGAAATGTTACAAATTGAAGATAGTATTGGAGTGGAGAGATTAGTTGAGTTTGAAATAATAGGTGATGTTGTTGTTCGTAGTAATTACAAACCAATCAATATCCCATTGGGTGAGAAGTCAAGAAATTGGGAAGGTGTGGTTAGATACAAGGATGGATTTTTAATCTCTACGGATAAGTTTCCCAAGATGATATTAGGATATATTAGATAATAATGAAGAAGTGTAAAAAATGTAAAAAAGAGTTGCAGGGTACGATGTTATTTTTTCCTGAACTATGTTTATCTTGTGTTATTGATTTATATTGTGAGAAAAAAGTATAATGGATAACGAACAGATAATAGAAAGATTGCAATCATTAGAAAGTCTGATAGATAAAACTGAACCAGACTCTCCTGATGATACATGGTTGTTTACAAATCACACAATCACCACACGAGAGAATTTATTATGGATGATGAATTTACATGAAAGGGATGGATCCAATACTAGCTATCCCAATCCAAAAGGTGCACAGGAACGTATAATAGAGATTATGAAAGACTCTAATAGAATATGGGGAATTCGTAATAAGATACATAATGGTGAATGGGATGATTTAAAAATGTTAAAAGTAGAAGATACTATTAAAGATTTCATAACACAGGGTCAGAAGATTAACGCTATTAAGTATTACAGAAAATTGATGAATGATGAATTTAAATGTAAAATGGGATTAAGACAAGCCAAGGATACGGTAGATGCTGTCGGAGAAGGTAGGAACGTAGATTTATCAATAGGGTATCAGTACAGATGAACAGACAACAAATGCAAAAGTATGATGATACAAGAGATAGAATTCTTATCAGAGAATGGTTTAAACTCAAAGGTGTTGTATTAGAGCATGGTAGTAAGTATGGAGTAGATTTACAAGGTAAGGATTATGATGTAGAAATATCTCACCTATCCTTTGATAGTCTATGGGATCAATGGAAGAAAGAAAACAGATTTAGAATAGAGATTAGGAAACGGAATCATTATTGGGATGGGATATATAATGAATCTCACACCACACAATTTGTTCAGATGAATAAATCTGGACATGAGTTGTTAGTATATCCAGAAGATTTGATAATGGAATATTCTAACAATGAGGTAGAGTTAGAATATTTAAGGGGATTTAACTTAAAGGAAAGAACATTTATGTTTATACCATTTGATATAGGGAAAGATATTATTAAGAGATACGAGATTTAATATATGGGGCTGTAGTTAAACGGGATAATCTCGCACTTGCACTGCGAAGTCGGGGGTTCGATTCCCTCCAGCTCCACATAAAGGAGTCAACCCTATAAGGTTGATAAGCAAAATATCAACCCTATAAGGTTCGCTCCACAAACATAACGATAACTATCGAAGATGGGAATACGACCGCCCACAGACTTGCAAGATAATTTCAGAGAGTCTTAACCAAGTGACACCGGATATGGTTATCGTTATTTTATTTTTACTACACACGAGATGTAGTTCAGCCCGGTAGAACGCTTGCTTTGGGAGTAAGAGGCCGTTGGTTCAAATCCAGCCATCTCGACTAAACAATAAGGTATAATTAAATGAATGAGTTAATAAAAAGATTAAAAGTTGTATTGACGACACTTGAGGATGTGGGAAGTATAACGATTCCATCCAAAGTGTTGCCCGAGTTAAAGTCTATTATACGAGATATGGAAGATAAGATGGCAGAACACGGAGAAACGACTTGACTTTATCAAATATTATTCGTAAGATCAGTATACCAAAGTGGGAGAGAATAAAATGAAAACAAGAATAGGTATAGATATAGATGGAGTTATTAGAGACTTCTCAACAGGCTTATATAAAGTTATTAAAGAATATTATCCTGATTATATAAAACCAGGTTCTGAGAATGTGTATTCCGTAGAGGAAATACGAAAGGAAATGACCGATTGGGATTTAGAAAATAGTTTTGATGCACCTAAAGAAGAAATACAGAGAATCTACCGAGAAGAGCACGCTGAAACTATCTTGGGTAACGGGTCACCGTTTAAAAAGAATGTAGATTATTTAAGAGAACAAATTAAGAAAGATGAACACACATTTATCGCTGTAACTTCACAACATCCTATATGTTGTCATCACACTTTAACTTGGTTAGGAAAACAGGAGTTGGGTTTCAGTAGTGTTGTATTTAAGAATGGTAGAAAGAAATGGCAAGTAGATGTAGATTATCTTATAGATGACTCACCAAACAATTATCATGCATGGGTAAGTGGTCGTCAAATGGAAGATGGATTTATATTAATGGATAGACCTTGGAATCAAAAGATAAAATCTAAATATAGAGTATCAAGTATTAAAGAGGCCATGGAGTTAATAAAGGAATAGTATGAATAGATATACAACAGTATTGGTTTGGATGGTATTATGTTTGGTATCTGTATTGTTTACTTGGAAATGTACTAATTCTCCAAGTGGTGCTTTTGAACACAACACCACAAGTTATTTTATCAATGGTAAATTCCACGATTTGATACCAGATAGTATAATTAGAAAAACCTATGGGTTTGTAATTAATGAACAAAATGGTAATCAACATTCATACAGAGTATTCAAGGGGATTGAAAACTATGGTAGAGAAACTCTGTATTGTACTGCTCATAAACATTGGGAAGTAGTTACTGCTTATTGGCAATCACAGGAAGAAGGATTTAAATATGGGGTTCAGACACATAGGAAAAGTAGATGAAAAAGAATTGGGAAGATAGGCCATTTCAAGATGATATGTTATATGTTGTTGATGGTGAGTTATTAAACCACATGATACGAGTAATGAAGGCATTTCAAAGATCACCTGATTTGCCTGAACCATATATTAAAGTTTTAACTTATGTAATAAAGAGTATTATACAATGTAGTAATTATCCAACAGGAGAAGTTGTTGATGATTTAACTGATATTGATGAAATAGGATTTGAAGAATTTCTTTGGAGGTCTGGAATTAGATTACCTAATCCAGAGGATCCAAATAATCAATATCCGGAGGAAGATGAATGAGTTGGGTTAAAGAAATGAGAAAAGGATTAGATAGAATGTGGGATGGTATGTTAAAAGATAAAATACGACAAGATGGATTCTTATCAGATATGGCACCAAAGTGGTGGTCTGTTTTGATTTGGATATTTATAGGATTAATAATGTTTGGTACTTCATTAAATGGACAACAACTGGCAACACCCGAATTAGTTCCATACCAAATAGTTCCAATTGATTTACAGCCAGGTGATTGTAATTTAGAAGTTGGTATTAGATTAGTTAATCCGTATCATATTCAATTATTACCGACACCACAACAACAAGAAACATTAGAAATAATCTATCAGAGAATAGGGTATGAAATAGTTAATCCTCATATGTCAGCGGGTTTATTTCAGATAGATGATAGGTTATATCATTTGATTAGAATACCTTACACGGGAGCTACTGAAGATTACGGATATGATTGGGATTAATATTTAACTCTATTTATAAAGAGTTAATCAATTATGGAGTAACGAAGAATGATAAAATTAAAATTAAAAATGATAGATAAGTATAATCTTGGACTACGAAAAAAATATGGTGATAAAAAAAATATTGATGGTGATGCTGGATTTGATTTATATTTCCCATCAGAAACTATTGTTGAATCTGAAGAAACTGTATTAGTTCCTTTAGGTGTATCGGTTGAAATGACCAATGATGGAAGGCCTCAAAGTTTCTATGTTGTACCGAGAAGTAGTATTTACAAAACACCATTGAGAATGTCAAACTCTATTGGAGTTATAGATAGTGGGTATAGAGGTGAGTTAAAAGTACCAGTAGATAACAATACCGATGATGATTATTATATAGAAACTGGTGAAAGATTATTTCAAATCATACATCCAGCGTTAGAACCATTTGAAGTAGAGATAGTTGATAGTCTATCCCCAACTGAAAGAGGAGAAGGTGGGTTTGGAAGCACAGGTAAATAGTGGGCAGACCTTTAAGTGGTTGGACCAAACGACACAAGAAAACGTTTGGAACAAGAAAGAAAAAATGGGATGGTAATTTCAGACTACCACCCAAACCAAAATATTATTGGACTATCAAGAAAGGTAGATGTCGTTGGTGTGGTGAAGATATATTTAAAGGAAAGAATGATTTAGTTGGAGAAGAGTTAAATAAACGAAAATCGTGGCACGGAGATTGTGCAACTCAATATATGATTATATATTATTCACGGGAAGCAAGACGTCATGTGTGGTTGAGAGATAAAGGAATGTGTAATCATTGTGATAAACAATGTACAAGAAGAGGTTGGGATTTAGATCATGTTCGACCATTATTGGAACAAAAAGGATTAAAGGAAGATGAGTTGAATTGGGATTATTATACTCTTACAAATATGCAAACATTGTGTCGTCCTTGTCATAGAGAAAAAACAAACAAAGATATAAAGAAAAGGAAATAAAATGGAACCAGTAAATTTAACATGGTTCTATTTCCATTGTGTTCTTGCACTAATAATAATAGTTACAGACCATAACGGAACATTAGAACCAGCAGTAAATAAATTTGAACAATCTATCGGAATATATGAAGAATATGATGACAGAGACTCAACAACAATTAGCAAGGAATATTAAAATGAAAGAGATACAAAAGAATAGTAGAGAAATAATTCGTATATCAGATAGTGAATATCAAGGTCATAAGTTTATTGATTGTCGTATATTCTATGATGATAATGGAGAATGGAAACCGACCAAGAAAGGTATATCGTTTAGTCATAAGATAGCCAAAGAAGTAGTAGAGGGAATTTTACAAACTTTAGAGGAGAGTGATTGGAATGAATTCGAAACAAATTAGTGGAGTATTCAATATGACCACAATGAATAGGGCGTATTTTAAAAAGAAGGATACTGGAAAAGTAGTAGAGTTATTAACTAAGTGTTGTAATACATCAGTAGACGATATTGGCTTAAATAAAAATAAAGCAGATGAATGGGAGTTAATAGAAGATTATTGCAGACGACACTTAGACAACTATCCATCTACTGAAACCATTACACCAATATGTTGTGATGGATGTGGTAAGTTATTAAGATATAGTAGTACTGTAAATGATAAGGCTTATCACGGAAAAGATAATTAAAGGATATTTATTACTATGGACGCAAGAGAACAATTAGAAAAAATGGATGATAGTGAAATTCAATCATATAATATGAATGAGTATGACAATGTAAAACTTACAGAAAGAGCTGCCAAGCATTTATTGGGTATAGACCATAATGTAATAGAGATGAGTGCCAAAGGTGGTGGGTGTAGTGGTATGAGTTATGAAATGAAACCACTACCAAAAAGTTTTATATCAAGTAAAACAGATAAAGTATTTGAAAGTTATGGAGTAAAGGTTGTAGTACCATATTCAAGTTATGTTTATATGACAGGATTAATAATTGATTATAATGATGATTTGTTAAATGGTGGTTTTAAATTTGACAACCCACAGGCAGAACGCTCGTGTGGTTGTGGAACATCCTTTTCCGTATAGGAGTTATAATGGCACAAGTAGGTAAACAAGGAATCAATCCTTGGTTGGGAAAAACGATACCCAAAGATAGAATAGTTAGGGCAATAAAAGAAAGTGAGAGTATGAGTAAAGCAGCTCAATCACTTCACACTTCATATAATACATTCAAGAAATATGCGAAGAAGTATGATGTATGGAAACCACTAGCAAGTAATGCTGGAATAAGTAGGGCCCGTAAGGTTACTTGGAGTGGAAACAAACCATTAGATGTAGAAATAAGTTTTCAAAAGAAATTAATTAAACAATTTGTATTACCACAAAGGTGTAGTTGCTGTGGTGAATCGAGACAGAGAAAAACAGATTTACTCACACCATTAATTGTTCACTTTATTAATGGGGATACACACGATAGGAAACCATCCAATCTAAGATTTTTCTGTTATAATTGTTATTTTTTAGAGAACCCTAATAAACATAAAACTATTAATAAAGATATTGGTAGAACATTTGAAGAACAGAAAGATATTAGTGAAAATGATATCACGGGTGATGAAATGGCTAAAGAATTAGGTGCAACATTATCAGATTTATTTGGGAAAAACTAAATGGAAAATTGGAAACTACCAGCTGCAATAGCATTAAGTGTAGTGGGAAATTGTATTGCATGGTTTCACATGAACGCACAATTTAAATGGTCGTGGGCAAACTCACAATGGTTTATTGCTCTTGGTGGAATACCAGTAAGTTACGCATTTTATTATTCTACTAAATTCTTTTATCATCATTTTAATTCTTATTGGAGTGTAAGACCAATAGGATTTGGAATAGCAACATTAATATTTGGATTACTGACCACACTTGTATTGGGAGAAATTCCCAACCAACGGATTATAGTATCGTTGATTTTAGCCTGTGTTATACTATATATTAACTTATGGGGAGTGAAAGTATAACATGGACAAAAATAGAGAAAACTCTATAATGGAAAGAATGTCAAATGGTAAACTAAAAGTCGGAGACCACTTTCCCGAAGATGTAAGAATGGCCGTAGAAACTTTTTTGGCTGCAAGTAAGATGATGGTAGATGAAAAACTTGAACATATGCCAAGTAACTACTTGGTTAATTTATTAGAAACCTTGGCTAAGTATCCAGAGTATAACAATCTAACTATGGATTTGTGTAAAGCATATAGTAAGGAGATTTAAAATGTCTACAAAACAAGTTAAACAATTAGTATTAAAGAGAGTTCCACCGGGAGACCAATGGACAGATGCACAAGGTGAGTCAGTTGTATTTGAAAGTCTAACAGATGGGTTGGAATACTCATTTCAAAAATCACAAGGTAAGAATACAGAATTTCATCTGAGTGCATTTAAAGGTGAGATATTTGCCGTTCATACTGAAGAACAACCAGACGCTCCACCACCACCAAAACCAAGATACTCTATGTATGGTGAAGAAGTGGACGCACAACCAAGTATGTGGAAAGAGGAAAGTTAAATGAAAAAATATATGGAATTAATTCTAATGTCGGTATTAGGTTCTGTTACGTTTCTTGTTGGTGTAAAGTATAGTTTAAATGAAATGGAAAAACAGATAGAGGTATGGGATTCTAATTATCAAGAAATAAATGATAAGGTAGCTGCATTCGTAAAGGTATCTGATCCTAAAACTATCCGTTCTTATGTTAAACAACTTTATGAAATAATAGATAACATGACACGACTTGGTAAACTCATAGAGGGTGGAGAAGAACTCGATGTGGCTATCGGTCAGTATACTAAAGAGTATAAAAAGTTACACACTAAGGTAGTTGAACTATTAAGTGAAGTTGAACAGCAAACAAAAGATACACAATCTGAATTGGAATATCTACAAGGAACTACGAATTCTAATTTCTCAAAAATAACCTCACTTGAATCAGTTATAAAATCTCAAGAACAAAAACTCATTACATTACTTGCTAAAAAAGAAATGATGGATAGTGATTTACAGGAGGTTCAATCAATTTTAAAAACTTTAAAAAATTCTAAACTAAGTAAGTATTTTGAAAGATAATATAGTATATAATAAACACGATAATCAAGTTATGGTAAAGACCGATGGTGACTTGATTTATATTATATGTCATAAAGAAGAACAACAAGATAATGTAGTACAAAGAATGACAACAGATAATTGTTTATTAGAACATTACGAAGAATGGGATGATGATGAGGATAAAAAATGGATACTGACATTCCGAGTATTAGATAATTATGAAGTAACACCAAATTTAAACTAATAACAAAATCGGTTAATAGGAGATAGAAAATGCCATTTATAATAGTAGAACCATGTGTGGGAACTTGTGATACAGCATGTGTAGATGTATGTCCAGTAGATTGTATTCACGGACCTGATGACAAGGAAGGTAGTGGAGAAGAGGCAAAAGTAGATGGGTTTAATCCAGAGGGAAAACAGCTCTATATCGATCCTGAAGAATGTATTGATTGTATGGCCTGTGAGCCGGAGTGTCCTGTAGAAGCAATCTTTGAAGAGAGCGAGGTTCCCGAAGAATGGAATAAGTATATTAAAATTAATTATGAATACTTTGGACAAACTGCTCCAGAATGAAAGAATCAGTATCAAGAGATAGTAAATTAGAAACTGGATATAAATACGGATTTACAACCGATATTGAATCAGTACAAATACCAAAAGGTATTAATGAGAAAACCGTACGCTTAATTTCATCCATTAAGAAAGAACCTAAGTGGGTAACTGATTTTAGATTGAAGGGATATAGAAGTTGGAATAGACAAGAACATCCAGAATGGCACCAACTTGATATACCTAAAATTGATTTTCAAGATATAGTATATTATTCGGCACCAAAAGGAACTGATGATGTTAAGACACTTGATGACTTACCACCGGAGATATTAGATACATATAAGAAGTTAGGTATTCCATTAGAAGAAGTAAAACAATTAGAGGGTATTGCAGTTGATGTGGTATTTGATTCTGTTTCCGTAGGACAATCAGTTAATGAAGCTTTAGATAAAGTTGGTGTTATCTTTTGTCCAATATCAGAAGCAGTTGAGAAGTATCCTGAGTTAGTAAAAAAATATATGGGTTCGGTTGTACCAGCAAATGATAACTTTTATGCAGCGTTAAATACAGCAGCATTTAGTGATGGTAGTTTTGTTTATATTCCAAAGGGAGTTAGATGTCCATTAGAGTTATCTACATACTTTAGATTAAACGAGGCTAATACAGGACAGTTTGAAAGAACATTAATCATAGCAGATGAAGGTAGTTATGTAAGTTACCTTGAAGGCTGTTCGGCACCAATGAGAAAGAACAATCAGTTACATAGTGCTATAGTTGAAATTATAGTATTGGACGGGGCTGAAGTAAAATACTCAACAGTACAGAATTGGTGGCCCGGAGATGAGGAAACTGGTGAAGGTGGTGTATTTAATTTTGTAACCAAACGAGGTATATGTCATAGAGGAGCAAAACTATCTTGGACACAAGTTGAAACAGGGTCAGCTATTACTTGGAAGTATCCAAGTTGTATATTGAAAGGTGATGATAGTGTTGGAGAATTTTATTCGGTAGCCGTAACTAAAGGTAGACAGCAGGCAGACACGGGAACTAAAATGATTCATATTGGAAAGAGAACAAAATCTACAATAGTTAGTAAAGGTATCTCAGCAGGTAAAGGACAACAAACATATCGTGGTGGAGTTAAAGTTATGAAAGGAGCTGAAGGTGGTCGTAATTTTACTCAATGTGATTCACTATTAATAGGAGATGAATGTGGAGCACACACATTTCCATATATTGATGTGAGGAATCCAGATTTTACACAAGAACACGAAGCTTCAACTTCAAGTGTAGGTGAGGATCAATTATTTTATTGTAGACAACGAGGATTAAAGACAGAAGATGCTGTAAACTTAATTGTTGGTGGATTCTGTAATGATGTATTTAACAAATTACCAATGGAGTTTGCAGTAGAGGCAAATCAATTATTAGCGGTAAGTCTGGAAGGAACAGTAGGATGAAAAAGTTTTTGAGTCGATTGATTAAAATAAATATTAAAAACATATTGATGAGCTGTGTAATGATATTCGGAAGCTTGTCTTTATCGGGATGCTATACACAACTCTCTATGTTTTATCCATCACCAGAACTGGATGAAGAGGTAGAACAATTTTATTCTTATTCAGTAGCAGGGCCGATGAAGTCAGTTGGGATATATGCTCAAGATGGAGCAGGACAATCATTAGGTATGGCTTATAGTATGATGTATAATAGGTTTAGTGGTTTTTTAGGATATGGTAACAGATACAGTTATTATAATCCATATTATTATGGTGGATATTATAATGAAACTTATACTTTAGGTGGATATACAATGTATGTCCCGTGGGTGGCTGAAAAGACACCAAGAACTTGGGTAAGAGATGGGAATTCACCTGGAACAAATTTAACTATTACAAGAACAAGAACTAACGCTACTGAATCAAGTAATAACGATGGTG
>TARA_R110002074_G_scaffold98226_1_pt1 | contig 13756 bp, 10 predicted proteins | sample TARA_R110002074 | Tara Oceans TARA_R110002074 (sample SAMEA4397215) | marine metagenome | biome: Polar Biome; feature: [MIX] marine epipelagic wind mixed layer (ENVO:01000061); material: water (ENVO:00002006), including particulate matter (ENVO:01000060) such as... | depth 10-100 m
GGCGGTAGGTCGTCGGCATGACCTATCGTAGCGTCAGTGCTTTCTGCCGCCCAGGCTCCTAGGCCTTGTTCCGCAACCCCCACGCCACCCCACCCAGCACCGCCAACAGCACCGAGGCGGCCAGAAACGGCCCGGCCGTGCCGTAGGCGTTAACGAAGGGCTGCGCGACCAGCGGCGACACGAACTGCCCGATGAACACCGCGGCGGTGAGCCCGCCCATCACCCGGCCACGCATCGCCGGCGGGGTGAAGCTCGACAGCCAGGTCGACAGGTTGGGCACCGTGAGGCCCAGCCCGAATCCGGCCAGTGCCAGCCCGGCCAGCACCATGGGCGTGTGCTGCGCCAGCCCGATCAGCAGGTAGCCGATGGCCATCAGCCCATAGACCAGGGTGACGATCTGCAGCGGTTGCAGGTGTCGCCGCAGCCGCGCGAACGACACGCCGGCGACGGTGCCCGCCACATTGCTGAGGGCAATGGTGAAGCCGGTGACGGTGCCGCTGGCGCCGGAAATGTCCACCAGCCGGTAGGGCAACTGCACCGGAATGACGTAGAACATCATCATGCCGGTCAGGCCCGCGCCATAGATGAGGCCGATCTTGGCGCGGGGCAGCCGTGGGTGCGTCGCCGTCGCCAGCGGCCGCGTCACCACCGGCTCGGGCAGGCGCGCGGCCCACCACAACAGCACGGCGGGCACGGTGTACACCAGAAAGGTGGCGCGCCAGTGCAGGTCTGCGGCCAGGCCGCCGCCAATCAGGAACACCACTCCGCCGAAGCTCATGAACGCGCCCTGCCGGCCGAACACCTGCTCGCGCGTCAGGCCGTCGAAGTAATCGGCGATCAGGGTCGTGACGCTGGTCATGATCCCGGCCACTGCCACACCCAGCAGGGCGCGGCTGACGAGGATCAGGTCGAGCCGGTCCAGCAGGCCGCCGACGCTGCCCGACAGCACGTACAGCAGAATCGACGCCACCAGCAGCCGCACCCGGCCGACGCGGTCCACCAGCCAGCCGGCGATGGGTGCGGCCAGCACGATGAACAGGGCGGGCACGGTGAGCAGCTGCCGGGTCAGCAGCGCGACATGCGGGGTGTCGTGAAACACGGCCTGCAGGGTGGGCAGTGCCGGGGCCAGCGCGGCACCGGCCATGACCGTGAGGGTGCTCGCCAGCAGCAGCGGCCACTGGCGTGAGTCGAAGGAGTTTTTCATGCAGCCCGAAAGACTAGCGTCTCGTCAGTCGATCTGTATGACGGCCGGGGTGCGCTGGGCTGCATCGAGGGCGCGTTGCTCGGCGAACAGCGCGAAATGCGGCACCGGCTCGGCGATGCCTTTGACGCGCACCGGCGGCCGCGCCGAAAGCCCGATCTCTCCGACATAGGCCACCGTGCGCTGGTCCATCAAAATCTCGCCATCGGCGGCGCCCGAGCACAGGCGTGAGGCCAGGTTCACCGTGGGGCCCACGGCGGTGTACTCCAGCCGGCTGGCGGCGCCAATCACGCCGACGGTCACCACCCCGGTGCCCACGCCGATGCCGATGCCCAGCGTGTGGCCGGGCACGTTCCATTGCGCGATGAGGCGCCGGGTTTCCTGCCGGATCTGCCGCGCCATTTCGACCGCGCAGCGGGCATGGTGGTCAATGGGCAGGGGCGCGCCCACCAAAATCAGAATGCCGTCACCGGCGTAGTCCTTGATGGTGCCGCCAAACGTGCCCACCACGCGGCCCACGGCGTCGTAGTACTCGCGCAACACCCGCAGCACCTGCCGGGATTCAACGGCACTGGCGTAAGCGGTGAAGCCGCGCAGATCGCAGGCGATGACGCTGATCTCCAACTGGTTTTCCTGCATGGCGCGATCCAGCCCGCGCTCGGCCACCAGGCGCGCCACCTGCGGCGACAGGAAGCGACTCATGAACTGCCCGCGCTGCCCCTGCAGCACGTGATAGTGCACGGCACCCACCAGGAAGCTCACCTCGCCCAGCACCATGCTCATGGCGGCGTAATCCAGAGGCAATACGAATCCGGCGATCAGGAACGGAGTGGCGATTGTCACCGCGATCAGCCGCACCCCCTCGGCGCGGTCCGGCCGGCGACGCATCAGCAACATCACCCCGCTCAGTCCGAAGAGGGTGGCGGCCAGAATCGGGGTGGCAAACAACCAGAATCCCGGCTGCATTCCGAACGCCCAGCCGTGCTGGTCGTAGGCCTGCAAGAAGGCGCTGAAGCGCAGCTCCGGTGCGGCAAACGAGGCCAGCACGTAAATGAGCGCCGATACCTGTCCACAACGCAGAACGCGATCGCCAAATCGGATGTTCAGGCCCGGGCGCGCGGGTAAGGTCCGCCGCAGGCGCAGCAGCCATTCCAGCACCGCGGCGAGGGTCAAGCCCTCGAAGGTGGCCATTGGCGCCGACCAGGGCAGCAGCATTTCGGTCAGCCGCGGATCGAACAGCATCACCTGAAACGCAATGGAGACCCCCAGCGAGCCCAGCGACACCGCCAGGGCGATGCTGGTCGGCGAGCGCCGGTCAGCCGACCAGAAGGCCAGCGCCATGCCCACCGCGAACACCGCTGGAAGATAGTGATGCACCACGCCCGCAGGCCCTCCCTGAATGCAGCCAAGGATAGCCCAGGGCCTTGCGCAGGAGCAGACGTCGCGCCAAGACGCCCGCGGTCACCAGAATGCGGCTAGCTTGCCGCGCTTCAGGCGTCATCGACCTTTTGCACTGGTTATCAGAACCTGATCGTCAGTAAATCACTTAACTACAGGCATTTGTCACATTTATTTAATGCACGACATCAGTGACGACTTATTGTATTTTGATTTGAATATTCCCAAACCAACACGACCGGCGCATGTCATTGCCGTTGCCTTGCAGTCACGCTGAACGGGTCATGGCCCTAGCCAATCGCCAGGGCGTTTTGCGGCCTGTGGACCTGGCGCCGCTGGGCATACAGGCCGAAGTGCTGCGGCGCCTGCTGGCACGCGGCCTGATCAAGAAAATTGGCCGCGGTCGCTACGTGCCGGCCGGGATGCGCCTCGACCCGCCGCTGGTCTGGGCCGGCGTCGCCCGGGCGGTGCCCAACGGCGTGCTCTGCCTGCGCAGTGCGCTGACCCTGCACAAGGTCATGTCCATGCCGCTGGAACCCGTGGACCTGGCGATCGAACGCCGCGCCGCAAGGCCGCGACTGGCCGAGCCCAGCCTGTGGATTGCCCGGATGGGCGATGCCGCCTTCACCGAAGGCGTGGAAGTGCGGGTGCTGCACGGCGTTGCAGTGCAGGTCTACAGCCTGGAAAAAACCCTGGCCGACGTGTTCAAGTTCCGCAACAAGATTGGTCCGCACCTTGCGGTGGACGCGCTGCGTGCAGCCCTGCAGCGCAATCAGGTCCATCTCGATACCCTGCGGCACTACGCCCGCATCTGCCGCGTCGAGCGCATCATGCAGCCCTACCTTGATGCCCTGGTCACGCCCCTTTCCTGAAACTGCCGAGTTCTGATCTGACATGCGCACCTCCACGTCAGCGGGCCGCTATGCCCCGCTCATCGCCCTGCTCTGCCTTGCCCTGTCGGCGACCGCACGGGCCGAAGTCGATGACCGCGGCAACCTCGCACCTGCAGGCCCGCAGCCTTTTGCCGCCAGTCCGCGAACTGCCGATGCGGCCGAGCAACGCAGCGCTCCACTGCCGCAAGCCCGAGAAGGCCTCGCCGACGACAGCTTCCAGATTGGCGAACGTGATCCCAATGCCTACGCCATCGTCTCGGTTTCACGCGGGCTGTCGACCCACCGGCCCATGTACGTGCTGCCGGCGGCCTACGGACGCGGGGTCGAGGGCCTCGACACCGAGATGGAGTTCCAGATCAGCGCCAAACAGCGTCTGTTCGCCAGCAATTTTTTCTTTGGCTACACGCAAAAATCGTTCTGGCAGATCTACGACCAGGAGCGCTCGCGGCCCTTTCGCGAAACCAACTACAACCCGGAGTTCTTCTACCGGTGGACGCCCGACCCCGAAATCTGGCACCACTGGGGCCTGGATGTGGGGCTGGAGCATGAATCCAATGGCCAGACCCTGCCGGACTCCAGAAGCTGGAACCGCCTTTACATCACCCCGTTCCAGGCCAAGGGTCGCAACCTGCGCTACATCAAGTTCTGGTACCGGCTGCCCGAAGACCGCAAAGACGATCCCATGGACCCGAAGGGCGATGACAACCCCGACATCTATCGCTTCATGGGTTATGCGGAAGCCCACATCCAGCGACAGCTCGGTGGCGGCAGCCTTGGCGACCTGATGGTGCGCGGCAACCCCTCCACCGGCAAGGGCGCCATCAGCCTGAACTACACATGGCCCTCGAACGACGGCTACATGTTCTACATGCTGCGCCTGTTTCACGGCTACGGCGAAAGCCTGATCGACTACAACCGCTCGATCACCCGCATCGGCTTCGGTTTCGCCTTCACCCGGTAACGCAGCGGCCGCCGCGGCCCCGGTCGCGCCCGTGCCGTGCGGGGTTCCCTGTCACGGGACGTTCACGGGCGCCGGCTAGCGTGCCCCGAAAATCGGCCGCAGGACGTCCTGCGGCCCCAACCGGGGAACTCGATGAATCCGCGCTTGCGCCGTTTTGGCGCCGTTCTGCTGTTGATGCCACTGGCCTTGCCGGTGGGCGCTCAAACCGACACCGGCGCTCAGGAACTGCGCGGCCGCGTGCTGGATCACTCCGGCACCATCGGTTTTGAAGGGGCGCTGGTGCGTCTGGAACCCTCGGGCGCCGAGGCCGTCACCGGGCGCGACGGCCGCTACCGGTTCATCGGTGTGGCCCCCGGCCAGTACCAGATCATCGTGGAATACCTGGGTGCGCCCGTCGAGCAGGCCGACATCACGGTGCAGGCCGACGTGCCCCCGCGTCTCGACATCGTCATCGGCGACGACGTGCCGCCCATCGACAACATTCTGGTCATCGGCCAGGTGGCCGGGCAGGCGGGCGCACTCAATCAGCAGCGCAACGCCGACAGTCTGCGCAACATCGTCTCGGCCGACGCGATCGGCCAGTTTCCCGACCAGAACGTCGCCGAGGCCCTGCAGCGGGTGCCGGGCCTGTCGATTGCCCGCGATCAGGGTGAAGGCCGCTTCGTGATCATTCGCGGCATCGATCCGGCGCTGTCCAGCACCACCATCAACGGTCTGCGGGTGCCCGGCCCGGAAGCCGACTCCCGCCAGGTCAACCTCGACGTGATCGCCTCCGACCTGCTGGAGCGCCTGGAAATCGTCAAGGCCATCACCCCGGACATGGATGGCGATTCGGTGGGCGGCAACGTGGCGCTCAAAAGCGCGACCGCCTTCGACCGCGGCAACAGCCTCAGCCTGCGCAGCGAGGGCAGTTACAACGACCTTGCCGACGCCTGGAGCCCCAAGCTGGCGGTCGCGGGTACGCGTTTGTTCAGCGTCGGCGACGGCGTCGACAACTTCGGGGTGGCCAGCGCCTTGAGCTGGTTCGACCGTGATTTCGGCTCCGACGGCATCGAGACACCCGGCTTCGAAGACCTCGAAGGCCCCGACGGCGCGTTCCGTGGTCTGGAAGAAGCCGAGCAGCGCGACTACACCATCACCCGCGAGCGCCTCAGTACGACGCTCAACTTCGACTACCGGCCCAACGACGCCACCGACGTTTACTGGCGCACGCTGTACAGCGACTTCAGTGATGACGAAGTGCAGCTGACCAACGTCTACGCCTTCAACGACGAACAGATCACCGAGCTGAGCGACAACGGCGCCCGTTTCGCCGACAGCGAAATCGAGAAGCTCAGCGAGGCCCGCAAGGAAACCCAGACCATTGTCAGCACCGCCCTCGGCGCCGAGAATCGCTTCGGCGCCTACACGCTCGACTACCTGCTGGGCTTCGCCCAGGCCGAAGAAGACACGCCCAACGGGCTGGGCGCCCGCTTCGTCGGCGAGGAGCTGGCGGTCGGCTACGACCTGGCCAAGCGCAAGCAGCCCCGCCTGTTCAGCGATGACCCCGCCTTTGCCGATGCGGCCACCTACGCGCTGGACGAGATTGCCCTGGAGCACACCTTCGCCCGCGAACGCGAAACCGCGCTGGCACTCAACCTGCAGCGCGACACCCTGATCGGCCCCTGGGCGGGATTCTGGAAAGTGGGCGCCAAGGCGCGCCTGCGCGACAAGATCGGCAACACCGATGCCGAAATCTACGACGGCTTCGGCGACGACTTCACGCTCGCCGATTTTGCCAGCCAGAACGTGAACTATCCCCTGGCCAGCTTCGGGCCGATCCTGTCGCGCCAGGCCCTGAGCACCTTCTTCAACGCCAATCGCGCCAACTTCGAACTGAACGGTGACGACAGCGCCATCGATTCGCGCATCGAGGATTACCGGCTCGACGAGGACATCTACGCCGGCTACCTCATGGCAAGGGTCGACATGGGCCCGGCACGGCTGGTGGGCGGCGTGCGCGTCGAGCGCACCGAATCGGACGCCCGCGGCACCCGCCTGACCATCGACCCCGAGAGCGGCAGCGGCGATCCGGAGTTCCAGCCGCTCAATGCCGACACGCACTACACCGACGTGCTGCCCAGCCTCAACCTGCGTTACGCATTCACCGAGCGGATGCTGTTGCGGGCATCGCTGTCGCGCAGCATCGCGCGGCCGGGCTTCGAGCAGGCGGCGCCGCGTACCGCCATCGAGATCGAGGAAGACGACGACGGCGCATTCGAGCGCAGCGCCGAGTTCGGCAATCCCGATCTCGACCCGCTGACGTCTGACAACGTCGACCTCTCGTTCGAGTTCTATCCCGGTGGCGTGGCGCTGATTTCGGCCGGGCTGTTCTACAAGCGCCTCAAGGACTTCTTCGTCGTCTCCGACGTGGCCGGCCAGCCGGGGCCGTTCGCCGACTTCGACGAGGCCATCACCACCTTGAACGGCGACACCGCCGACCTCTACGGGGCCGAGTTCAGCTACTCGCAGAAATTCTCGATGCTGCCCGCGCCTTTCGACGGCGTTCTGCTGCTGGCCAACCTGACCCTGGTGGACAGTGACGCCACCCTGCCCTTCCGCAGCGGCGGCACGCCGCTGCCGCGCCAGTCCGACACGCTGGGCAACCTGGCGCTGGGCTGGGAAAAGCACGGCTTCAGCCTGCGCCTGGCGGCCACCTATCGCAGCGAATATCTGGACGAGATTGGTGAACTGGACGACCCTGCCACCGACCGCTACGCCGACGCGCACCTGCAGCTGGACTTCACCGGCAGCTATCGCTTCAGCGACGCCTACCAGCTCTACGTCAATGCCGTGAACATCAACGACGAACCGTTCTATGCCTACTTCCAGGACCGACGCTTCAACTCGCAATACGAAGAATATGGCCCGACCTACGAACTGGGCCTCAAGGCCAATTTCTGAGATGACGACGTTCTCCGCCCCACGTCGCGCCGCATACCGGGCCGCCCTGCTCGCCGCGCTGCTGATGCCCCTGGCCGCCTGTGAGCGCCTCCACGACCTGGTCGATGACCTGGGTGAGGCGCCGATTCCCGAGGTCGCCGGTCTGACCACCGTCGCCGAGCGCTACGCCACCGAACGCGACCCGCAGGACAACGTCGATTCGGTCGCGGTCTGGCACGGGCCGGACGGCCAGCACTGGCTGCTGGCCACCGCCAAGGAAACCGACCGCCTGCTGGTCTACGACGCGAGCACCGGCAAACCTTTGCAGAAGGTGGGTCAATCGGGCACCGAACTCGGGCAGTTCGAACGCCCCAACGGCGTGTTCGTGATCGATGATCTGGCGCTGGTCGTGGAGCGCGACAACCCCCGCGTGCAGGTGCTGCGCCTGCCAGACTTCGAACCCCTGATGCACTTTGGCGGCGACGGTGAACGGCCCCTGCGCAAACCCTACGGCCTGTGGGCACAGAAACTGGCCAGCGGCGACTACCGGGTCTGGGTCACCGACAACTACGAGACCGCCGACGGAGAGATTCCGCCCCCCGCCGAGCTGGACCAGCGCGTGCAGCAGTTCCTGCTGCGGGAAACCGCCGAGGGCTTCGTGGCCCGGCCCGAGCGCCACTTTGGCGACACCGAAGGCCGCGGCGTGCTGAAGATCGTCGAGTCCATCTGGGGCGATGCCGCGCAGGGCCTGCTCATGGTGGCCGACGAGGAGCAGCACGCCGAACGCAACATCAAGGTCTATCGGCTGGATGGCCGCTTCAGCGGCCAGCGCATGGGCGGTGGCGTGTTTCACTTTCAGCCCGAGGGCATCGCGCTGTACACCTGCGCCGACGGCAGCGGCTGGTGGTTCGCCGCCGACCAGGGCAAGCAGGCCAATTATTTTCATGTGTTCGAGCGCCGCAGTCTGGAATATCACGGCAGCTTCTCGGGCCAGATCACGCTCAATACCGACGGCGTGTGGATGACCCAGCACGCCTTCCCCGGATTTGCCGGGGGCGCCTTTTTTGCCGTGCACGATGACGGTAACGTGGCGGCCTTCGACCTGCGCGAAGTGCTGCGCGCCATGAACCTGAAAACCTGCGCGCCGCCGGCGCCCTGACGCGAGATCGCCCATGGACCTGAAACGCCGCAGCGTATTGATGGCCGGAGGTGGCGCGGTGGCCGGCGCGTTCCTCGGTCTGCAGCGCCTGTGGGCGGCAGAATTGCCGGGCAGCACGGCGGCCATGGCGACCGGCTTCGGCGACCTGCGCACCGATCCCCGCGGCATTCTCGACCTGCCCTCGGGCTTTTCGTACCGGGTGATCGCACGCGCCGGCAGCGAAATGTCAGACGGCCTGCTGGTGCCGGGCATGGCCGATGGCATGGCCGCCTTTGCCAACCCCGGTGGCGGCGTGCGGCTGGTCTGCAACCATGAGCTCGACCCCGATCGCGCGCGGCTTGGCGGCGGCCCGTTTGGCGCACGTCATGCGCGCTTCGGCGCCCATCATCGGCAACGCGCTTACGACCCGGGCGGCGACGAACCGTCCTGCGGGAGCACCACCACGCTGATCTACGACCCACAGACCGGACGCGTCGCACGGCAGTGGCTGAGCCTGACCGGCACCGAGCGCAACTGTGCCGGGGGGCCCACGCCCTGGGGCGCGTGGCTGAGTTGCGAAGAGTCGCTGTCGGGGATCGACAATCTGCACGCGCGCGAACACGGCTATGTGTTCGAAGTGCCCGCCAGCGCCGACGGCCTGGTGCCGGCGCTGGCGCTCAAATCGATGGGACGCTTCAATCACGAAGCCGCCGCCGTCGACCCCCGAACCGGCGTGGTGTACCTGAGTGAAGACCGCCCGGACAGCCTGCTCTACCGGTACCTGCCCGACCAGCCCGGCCGGCTGGCCGCCGGTGGCCGTCTGCAGGCCCTGGCCCTGCGCGACTGGAACGCCGCCGACACCCGCAACTGGACGCCAGACGCCCCGCGCATGGAACCCGGCAAGACCTTCACCACCCGCTGGATCGACCTCGATGACGTGGCGTCCGCCGACGACAGCCTGCGGCAACGCGGGCACGCCAGCGGCGCGGCCCTGTTCGCCCGCGGCGAAGGCCTGTGGTGGGGCAATGGCACGCTGTACTTCGCCTGCACCTCGGGCGGGGCCCGTCAGGCCGGACAGGTGTTTCGTTATGTGCCCGGCGCGGATGAAGGCGGCGCGGATGAGGCCGCAGCGCCGGGCGGGCTCGACCTGTTCGTGGAATCACGCGACCCGCAGCAGATGGCCCACTGCGACAACCTCACCGTCACCCCGTGGGGCGATCTGCTGCTCTGCGAAGACACCGACCGTCATTGCGGCCTGGTCGGCGTACGCCCCGACGGCCGGCTCTATCGCTTCGCCGACAACCCCTACAACGCCTCCGAACTGGCCGGCGCCTGCTTCGCGCCGGACGGCCGCACGCTGTTCGTCAACCAGCAGGCCAGCGGATTGACGCTGGCCATCCGCGGTCCGTTTCCGCCGGCGCTGCCGGTCTAGGCGTCGGCGGCGTCCTGGGCGGCAATCATCATCTCGCTGACCAGCACCGAGCCGGTCTGCAGGGTGGCGTAGGGGCGGATGTCGTCGCCGAAGCCGATGAAGTTCTTGTAGAGGTCCCGCAGGTTGCCGGCGATGGTCAGTTCGTCGACGGGGTGGGCAATCTCGCCGTTTTCTACCCAGAAGCCGGCGGCGCCACGCGAATAGTCGCCGGTCACGCCGTTGACGCCGCTGCCCATCAATTCGGTCACCAGCAGGCCGCGGCCCATGCGTTTCAGCAGGTGGTCGAAGGGCTCGCGCGGGGCCTCCAGCAGCAGGTTGAACAGGCCGCCGGCATTGCCGGTGGTGGTCAGCCCGAGTCGGCGCGCCGAGTAGCTGCCCAGCACCCAGCCCCTGAGCACGCCGTCGTCGATCAGCGTGCGGTCGCGCGTCGCCACGCCCTCGCCGTCGAAGGCGCTGCTGGCGGCCGCGCACGGCAGGTAGGGGCGCTGGTGCACCGACACCCCCGCCGGAAAGATCGGCTGGTCCATGGCGTCGAGCAGAAAGCTGGCGCGGCGATACAGCGCGCCGCCGGAAATGGCTCCGATGAACGAACCGATGAGGCCACGCGCCAGTTCCGGCACGAACAGCACCGGTGCCGCCTGGGTTCTGATGCGCCGCGCGCCCAGGCGCCGCACCGCGCGCCGGCCGGCTTCGCGCCCCACGGATTCGGGACTTTCGAGTTGATCGGCGCGGCGGTGATAGGTGTACCAGTCATCACGCTGCATGTCGTCGCCGTCTGCCGCCACCACGGCGCAGTTGTAGCCGTGCGAGGTGCCGGTGCGCGCGCCGAGAAATCCGTGACTGTTGGCGTAGAGCGAATGGCTGCGATGGCTGGAGAACCCGGCACCTTCGCTCTGGCGGATGCGGGCGTCCACCGCCAGCGCCGCCCGCTCGGCCTCTTGCGCCAGCAGCACCGCGTCGGCCGGGGCGATGTCCCACGGGTGGTCGAGGTCGAGATCGGGGAAGTGGGTCGCCATCAGCGACGCTTCGGCCAGGCCATGACAGGGGTCCTCGCCGGTCGCGCGGGCAATGTCCACGGCGGCCGTGACGGCATCGCGCAGCCCGGCTTCGGTGAGGTCACCGGTGCTGGCCACGCCCTTGCGCAGGCCTACGTAAACGGTCAGTGACAGCTCGCGGTCCTGCTGGAACTCCAGGCTTTCAACCGCCTGCTGGCGCACGTTGAGGGAATAGCCGCGCGAGGCGCTGATCATCAGCTCGGCGCTGTCGGCGCCGGCCTTGCGGGCCGTGTCCAGCACCTGCCCGGCAAGGTGCGGAAGGTCGATTTCATGGGTCATCAAAGAATCCCGGCGGCGTGGGCCGCCTGTAGTTGTTGCGGCAGGGTTTGCGGCAGCCCGCCGAAGTCACCATTGCTCATCAGCACGATGCGGTCGCCTGCGACCGCATCGGCAACCAGGCGCGCGCTCAGGTCTTCAACGGTGGCGCAGATCACCCGCGGCGGGCGAACCCTGGCCAGCGCTTCGGCAGCGTTCCATTGCAGGTCGGGCCGCGCCAGCACGTAGACGACATCGGCGCCCGACAGGGCGCCAGGCAACGCGGCCGCATGCTCGCCGCGACGCATGGTGTTGGAGCGCGGTTCCAGCACTGCCAGAATGCGGCCGGGCGCGTGTTCGCGCAGCGCGGCCAGGGTCACCTCGATGGCGGTGGGGTGATGCGCAAAGTCGTCATAGACGCGGATGCCCGCCACCTCGCCCACCACTTCCAGCCGCCGTCGCACCCCGCGAAACGCCGCCATGGCCGGGGCCAGTGCGGCCAGCGGCACACCGACCGCCGTCGCCGCCGCCATGGCCGCCAGCGCATTGGCACGGTTGTGCGCACCCGGCAGCGGCATGTCGATGGCGGGAGTCTCGGCCTGCCCGCTCACCTGCAACACGAAGCCGCCGGCACGCGGCTGGGCGCGCCAGCCGTCGTCACTGTTGAAGGCCACCACCGGCGTCCACGCACCCTGCGCCAACACCCGCGCCAGCGCCGGCGCTTCGGCGTTGACGATCAGCCGTCCCGTCGAGGGCACGGTGCGCACCAGATGGTGAAACTGGCGCTCGATGGCGGCGAGGTCGGGAAAAATGTCGGCGTGGTCGAATTCGAGGTTGTTCAGCACCGCCACGGTGGGCCGGTAGTGGACAAACTTGCTGCGCTTGTCGAAAAACGCGGTGTCGTATTCGTCGGCCTCAATCACGAAGGGCGCATCGGCCGCGCCCAGGCGCGCCGACACGCCGAAGTTTGCGGGCAGGCCACCGACCAGAAATCCGGGGCTGAGGCCGGCGTGTTCGAGCAGCCATGCCAGCATCGCGGTGGTGGTGGTCTTGCCGTGGGTGCCGGCCACCGCCAGCACCGTGCGGCCGGCCAGCACGTGCCGCGCCAGCCATTCCGGTCCGCTGCAATACGGCAGACCCCGGTTGAGCACCGCCTCGATGGCCGGATTGCCGCGCGAGATGACATTGCCCACCACCACCACATCGGGCGCAGGGTCCAGGTGGGCCGGGTCGTAGCCCGGCATGACCTCGATGCCCAGGGCTTCGAGCTGGGTCGACATGGGCGGCCAGGCGTTGGCGTCCGAGCCGGTGACGCGATGCCCGGCCTCGCGCGCCAGAGCCGCGATGCCGGCCATGAACGTGCCGCAGATGCCCAGAACATGCAGGTGCATCAGGCGCCGCCGATGCCCAGGCCACCCAGCAGCAGGCCGAAGCTCAGCACCGTGGCCAGCACCACGCCCGAACTCATGAGGCTGTAGAGCAGGCCCATGGCAAAGCCACGATCGGTGGCGTGGCGATACACATTGGCGGTGATCAGAAAATTCCAGATGTTGAGCACGTTCATGATCATCACCGGCAGGCCGGGGATGTCGGTCGGCACCGGGGCCTCGGGGTTGGCGGCCAGCTCGCTGAGCAACGGGGCGATCTGCGAGAACGGCAGAATCATCAGCACGGTCAACAGCGCGTTGGTGCACATCAGCGCGTGTGCGGTCTGGGCGAAGCGGCCATCGAGCTTGCGCCAGCGCAGAATCAGCCGGGTGGCGAGAAAAATGCCCAGCACGGTGCCCAGCGCCATCGACAGCGCAATGACCGGGCTCAAGGCCAGGCTGTACACCATGAACACCGGCGTACCGCCCACCACCCCGAACAGGGCGTGGCGGTTCGGCATGAAGGGGAAATCCTGCGGGCCGGCGCGCAACAGCGCCAGTTCGAAGGTCTTGCCTAAGACATTGACCGACATCAACTCATCCGTGTGGAAAGAAGGACAGTCCGTATTCTATGGGCGCAGCCATCTCCACGCCGCCTGAGCAACCGCCGGGCGCCACGCCCGCAAGCCAGGGTGCCTCGCGGCCGCTGCCGTCCAAAGATTTGCCAGCCAGTTCAATATGACGCCATGAAACCCCTATGGATTGACACGCCCACGCAGTTGGCCGAGGCCTGCGCGCAGTGGCAGACCCGAGACTGGATTTCGGTCGACACCGAATTCGTCCGCATCAACACCTACCGCGCACAGCTCTGCCTCGTGCAGATTGGCGACGGCAGCCTCAATGCCTGCATTGACCCGCTGGCCATCGACGACCTGACGCCCATGTGGGCGCTGATGGCCAATGCCGGCATTCTCAAGGTCCTGCACGCCTCCGGGCAGGACTTCGAACTGGTGGTCGAGCACACCGGCCGCACCCCCGCGCCGGTGTTCGACACCCAGATTGCCGCAACCCTGATCGGCCTGGGGGACCAGCTGGGCTACGCGGGGCTGGTCGAGAAGCGCCTGGGCCTGCCGG
>TARA_R110002074_G_scaffold127231_7_pt1 | contig 13754 bp, 6 predicted proteins | sample TARA_R110002074 | Tara Oceans TARA_R110002074 (sample SAMEA4397215) | marine metagenome | biome: Polar Biome; feature: [MIX] marine epipelagic wind mixed layer (ENVO:01000061); material: water (ENVO:00002006), including particulate matter (ENVO:01000060) such as... | depth 10-100 m
GTCACTGGTTACGCAAGCATTGCAGATGGAGACTTTCTTCGTGTTGCAGACGGGACTGGCAAATTCCACAGGTTTACTTTTGATACGTCGGTAAGCACAACGACTAATAACATAATCGGTATCAGCGGGGTAGGCAGCAACAATGCAATGGCAACAGCGATTGAAGCGGCGATGGACGATGCCACCTCCAGTTCTAAAAACTTTATTACTGTATCTGTCGGAACTAATATCGTCACAATGGCTCAGGCGATTGCGGGCACCACCGGAAACATGACACCAACTTTCAGCGGTACCGGAATCGGAATAACAGCTTTCTCCGGAGGAACTGATGCTGGTGGTCGAATTGTATTAACTGATGGAAACGGAACTACTCGTAAATATGTGCCTGCGCCATCCACCGCCGCCGCTATTGCTTTTTCTTTTCCTGTTGGTGCGAACAACCAAGCAACAGCAGTAAACTTTGCTGCTCGTGTAACAAGTTTCCACGCTGGACAGATTACCACTGCAACGCCCGGTAGTGGCGTTGTAAATCTTACGCAAACTGTAACGGGACAACAAGGCAACACAACAATAACAGAAACTGTAAGTAATTTTGCGATTAATGATCAGTTCTCAGGCGGCTCGTCTAACACGGACATTAGAGAAACTTTTACCATGTACAGCAGACCAACAGCTTTTGGTCCCCCACTAGCTGGAAGATCCTTTGATACAGGAGGCACCCCAGTTAATATTGCAACGATAAAAGATGACCCTCTATCTGGATATAACCCGGCATATACACCTCCCTACTATAATGGAGAGGCGTGGTGCGATATCATGTTTAAAGCATTCAGCGAGACTCACACCCTAGAGGAAATACTAAGTAATGCTAAGATCAATACTATGCGTATCGACCCCGCTAGGTGGTCTCAGGCTTCGCAATATGACACAGTAAGAAGCTACATCCCCTACGACAAAAACAATGTAGATGATTATGCTATGCAACTTACGGCATCAATCAACATTAGAGGGCAAGCAAGTGTAAATGCGATAACTTATGCCCCGGATGGAACTCCGTCTTTTGTAACTGATGATCCTAGCTCTGCACAAAAAGTTTGGGTTATCGAGCCTAAGTTTGAGACACCAATGTTTAATTTTTGTTCGACCTCTGGGTCACTAAGACCAATTACGGAAGCTGACGGAAATCTAACAATGCCATCCCTCGGTAAGAGTGTTGTACCTCGCGGAATGTGGCATCAATTTGGTATAGAAGCAGACACACCAGAAAAAGGAATCTTTATGGAAGTAGAGGACATTTCTAATGATTGGACAAAAAATAAGGTTCCCGGTCTAACCGGAGTAAACGCTGCAAACTATTATCAATCGGAAGTTACCTCGCAAAGAGGGTATCTGAGCCTAATGGATCAGGTTCAGTTTAACAAAACTGGCACTAAACTTGGGCAAATTGCAGACTCATTCGAGGTGAGCGAAGCGATTGTGGCTATTCCATATGTTGTAGTTGACGGCAACCGTCAGTTTTTTGAAATACCTCGCCAATCTCTAGTTGCCTACCAAAGTATTCAAAATGATGCTTCTGCTCGTGTAAGTGTTAAAGCCAGCGAAAATCCGCTGATTGACCTTGGCGCTTCAATTGAGAGGCAGTTTGACTTAATGAAAAAATATGTTATCCCACCCCCATTTAACTGTCTAGATTTTGATACAGTTGATCCCGTAGCGATGTACATATTTGAGTTTTCTCATACTTTTAATAAACAAGATTTATCGTATATTTGGCAAAACCTCCCACCACAAGCATCGACAAAGATAGACTTTGCTGAGAGCACGGTAAGTCACCCTCTCTTGACAAACGAACTTATGGGATATCTTGGTTCGGAGACAGACAGAGCAATTCAGCAGGAACTGCATTGGATGGTATTCAAGGTTAAACAGAAGGCAAACATAAACTATTATGACAAATTATTAACTCGGGCTGGGAGTGACAATTCGCTGAGCATCGGCTTTAACACAGAAGACGGTCTTGGTAACGGGTCTTCTGGAGTTGTAGAGAATGCTGTATATTCTTACAACTGGCCGTATGATTTCTTTTCTTTGGTAGAATTTGCCAACTTAGAAAGTGAAGTGGTTTTTGAAAATCAAGTCGAAGTCCCCAATAGTGAATACCTAGTCGAACCAGATTCAACTTCTGAATAAGTGAGACACTTATTTGGAAATGAGAGCTAATTAATATAATGACAACTTTTTTCGATCAAAAACAAGATGTACTAGACATAGAACTTACCAAGTACGGAGAATATTTGCTCTCTTTAGGTAAGTTTAATCCTGTTTATTATTCATTCTTTGATAACAATGTACTTTATGATACAAGATATGCTGGCTACTCTGGGTCTCAAAACGATTTTGAAGGGAGGATCCAGAACGACACACCTTCCGTGCGTACACAACACTCTTTCGAAGGAAGAGGCGAGCAAGTTTTATCTTATAATGCTATGGTAGCTGAAAACCATCTTCTGAGAGAAGACCAAAAAATTAGATTCCCATCCACAGCAGACAAACATTTTACAACTTTAAATGCGCCGCTAGGACACTCAGATTTATCTTCTGATAAGACCCCTGCATGGAAGATGAATTTCTACCACAACGACATGCTCAATTGGACACAGAATTATACCGGTAGCCACGCAACACAGCCCATCCCCCAGATCGACGCTAACATAACTTATAAAACTAAAGTTCTTAGCACCGAGCTAAAGCCCCCACAGTCGCCGGACGCGGGACCTACCTATGATGAGGACGGTCTACTAGTGGAAGGAGGAATATATCAACCCGTTGAGTCGGAACCTTCTTTGCGTGAAGGGATATTCTCTGATGGGACTTTTATAGATGTCGAGGCAGACTATGTTCTTTTAGAATTGCAAGAATTAAATGCCCTCTATGAACGGGAAAATTTTGATATTGAGGTCTATGAAGTCAAAACCAGAACTCTTATAAACGGTAACACCAGAGATGAGTTGATCCCAATGAAGTTTAAAAAGAAGCAGCATCAGATTGTCAACGGAATCTTGGTTGACACAAGTAATGAGGATGTTGCCTTGGACCCTTCTTATGTAGAGTATTTCTTTGATGTGTTCGTAGACAGTGAGATTAGTGAAGTTACTATTTGTAAGTCCCTCTCCCAGTTAAAAGCTAAGGGAGTTTACATCGAGACAGAATTTAATTGTCCTGATATTCCTTCCTATGCAGCGACTGCCAACATCTACTCTGCTGAAGAGATTGCAGCAGTCGAATGTGCCACAGACGGAGGGGACAGCTAAGATGGCTATTTCACACGAAGGGGTTTTTGGAAACGGATCTTACGAGCAGCGCTTAATGCCGATTGTTTTTATTGACAAAATAACGCTAGAGAATAATTCTATCCCGCCGACACCGACAGACAATCCGCATATTGTAGACACTATAAAAGATTTACAGGCACTAGAAGGGATTGGGCTACAAGGTTCTTTGCTTTATGAAAAGGCTACGGTACAAACAGGTCCTTCGGGTTGCTATGTCACAATCAACATGATTGTAAAAGATATTATAGAGAACAGCTCTTTGAGTTCATGGTTCTATGATGCCGAACTTTTAAAATATATGCAAATTAGAATTATCCAGAGTACCGATAAGAACTTGACATCAAGCCTAATTTCTGGAAAATTTGCTGTTTTGGAGAAGCCAGAGAGTGAAGGCTTGTTTCAAGAGCAAATATTAACCTTGAGCCAATATTATGAAAGTACAAAAGACTTTTATTCAATAGATGAGACTGGAAGAAATAATATTGCGTCTATACCTTACGAAGCAAAATTCTACTTAGACGAAGCGCAGCCACAAAACTTAGCCTATTTTGCCTATTGCTATTTTGACATACAATCTTTAGCGGCAGACTATAGCTTGGATATGTATGGATACAGCATGAGGCAGGGAATTGTTTCGCAAAACATAACGAGCGAAATGGTTATTCAGGGCGGGTCAATAGTGAGTCAATCTTACATTTTTTATACTCCCGAGGGAGATGTGTGGGCTGGAGCAGTTCACCAGCACAACGGACAATGGATGGCAGGTGCGTCTCACACGGCATCACCACACCCTATTTTACGCAGAGAGACTGTTATAAACAGTACGATACAGGATTTCCGAGACATAGATTCCTATGAGAGGGAGCTGAATCTTGCACCCCTTGAAGGTTTTGTCGGGAGGACTGTTGATCAAGGAAGCGCGGCACAGGTGAGCATTACAGACAGACCTGCTTACTTCTCTGATGCATTTGTTTCTCGAAGAACCGATCCAGATACTTCTAGAACTGTTTCAGATTTTGTCTTTTCCTTTGATTTTAAGGAATTCATAAGACAAGAGAGCCAGATGGGTAGCCTGTTTTCATTGACGCAGAATATTGAAGCACAAGAGAAGATGTTTAGGCTCTCTAAAATATTATCTTTAAAGATTTATCGATACCGAGCCGACCCAAAATTATCTTTTAATAAACTCAATACACCTGTAAAAGGCGGGAAATTAAAGATAAATGCATACGACGGATCTGAAGAAGCCCCGGTTTTAATAGTGGACTCAGCAGATGAGCTGACTGGGCGGCTAAAATCGAAAACTAATGATAGTGGATCTATTAGGGAAGTAAATCTGCGAGGCACTGATGGCATAAGAAGCTATGCAGTATCAGATAAATCAATAGGAGAATTAACAGACGGTCACTATCAATATGAAGTAGAGATTCAGGTTCAAGATGGAACTGTAGACTACCTTAATACAATGTTAATACAACTAAGCGAAGCCAAAGATGCCTTGTCTCTTTACTATAACCTTAGCACCTCTCCAGAATACTATGACGCTAAGACAAACAGGTTTAAGCCTGAATTTCTTCAGAGCTATTTGGTAAACAACCCAAAAGCAAATTTTGCCAATGCTCCTTGGGTTATTGCAACTTCCAGATTGGCTTACGCGACTATGGCACTGACGGACATAACCGCACTAGAGCCAACTCCTCTTGACATTTCTAACATGCACCTTCAGCTTTTCTCAGTGGCAAACCCGACAACTGGAAGTCCAAAAGGAATATACGGGGTGCTTTCTTTAATAGAAAAAATGGAAACTACACTAATTTCTTATTTGGGAGACCAAAAGGCAACCGCCGTAGACAGAAAATCTACAGCGGGAGTAGAGACATCTACGTTTGAAAAATTCATCTTAAGAGATACACAAATGTTTAGTGGTCTAGTGGACTCCGAGATCTCTCCCGGATATGGGTTAAAGTTTCTACCGGAAGGCAATCAGAATTCTTTTTCTGGACCGCAAACTATTCTATTTTCAAACTACTATGACCGAATAGTAGAAGAAAACAATAAATATTTTATATCTGCTGGATCCGCAGACTTGGGAAGTGAAGTTTCGGAAGAGGGCGAAAGCCCGGATGAGGTTGGGGAAATACCTGCGGAGCTAAGAGACCTTAGTTCATATGGGGCGACGTACTTGACGCCAAGAGTTGCCTTGGATAACGCTAATACTCTTACGATGACCGGGGACCTTTTATCCTCTTTGTCTAAGTATGAAAGGTTTAGTGTCCCACTCCTAGTAAAACATATGAGAAAAAGAGGCACTGCAACACCTGTGTCGGCACCATGGCAAAAGGGTCTTCAATCGAATGAGCTTCTTGGGGAGCTAGGCGTGACCGTCGAGTCTGTCTATGACGCTAAGGGTGTCGTAAAAGTAGGGTATGCAAGCTCTATTGATGTTTTGGGTGACGAGTCCCTTTTCGTAGCAGAGGATATAGATTACAGCAAACAAATTCATGGTGTATCAAGGGCAGACCTTTCCCAGATGTCCAAGTTATTCTGTTCAGACCTAACTATGATGCAGGATACCAGATTTTTTCCAGAAGTAAGCTTTACAGGAGAAAACTCAATAGACCAGCTTAGAATCGGATGCTTTTCATCACATTCTGAGTGCTCTCTTCTAGAAAAATATAGAATGCTTCCTTCCTCCGACCTAGACACCGATAAACTATTAAAAATCCCTAATCAAATAAAATCTTTATTTTTATCTATGCTCACCAGTGTTGTGAAGAATAACTGGGCTGGGCAAGATGTTGATGTCTGCTTGTCCCCTGAGACTGCTCTAATGTTTATATGGAATTACCAAAATATAGCCAAAGTAGAATATTTAAGCGGATACGCCAATGCTTCAGCGGAAGGCTACCAAACTCGTGCCCCTATCTGGAGTGATCTGACCTTTTCCGTATTAAGGCAATACGCGTCAGAAGACGCCAGCATTCAGCCTCTCCAGTTATGCCGTCTCGTGCCTTACGTTGATACGAATTTTAATATTGGCGTATCACAATATGCTCAGATGCCCTATCAAGGATCTTATTTTGTCATTGCATCAGATCAAAAGTCAGCTCAATCAACCGTTCTTCCAATGGTCCCTGTCGCTATGGAGGTGTCTTATCGGGAGATGATTAATACATCAAATAGGTGGACAACGCAATTAACGAAAATAGGGGAGTCATCATCATATCTTAACAGTGTACCGGAGCAGAAGCCAGCACAAAATGATAATGGAGATGCCGATTCGAGCTACAAAGATCCGTTTGGCTCTACCGTCACAAGTACTGTACAGGGGCTTCTAAATGAGATGTCAATCTGCACAGCGGCTATCCCCGCGTATCAAGCGGACGAATATGACGAACAAGAAAGCTACGACGATGGCGCAACAGAGGACGTCCCTGATGGTGACCCGAATCAAGAAGATAACTTTGACTATAACCCGAACGACGAACCCGGAAACGAGCCAGAAGATGAGACCAAGGATACAGTAGAGGGTGTAGATTACGACGATACCGTAAATGCCAAAAAAGACGATTTAGTAAATTATGTTATATCAACATCTGAAGACAGCAACGGAATGCCTACGGTCGATGAAGAGCAGAAAAATTTAATTACGCAGTGGGTCGAAGAAACATATGGTGTTGGAGATAAAAAATCAGAAGACCAAGCGGAAACGGAGAGCGCCGCTTCCCTTGATGTCGGGCAGGTCAATATGACTGCCCGAGGCAATGTCACCCGTGGAGGTGCCACTACTACTACATCGGCACCGACGACATCCAGCCCAACCCCAACCGGCGGCAGTTATTAATAATTATGAAAGCGAGCTTTAAACATGCAATCTAGTAAGAAAAATACATATGTATTTCGGGATATCGTCGGAGGTCGAGGCTTTGAGCCAAGCGACTCCTTCCGGCATATAATGGGCAAATATTGGTTTGCTGGAAAATCTTTGAATTATGGAGATACAGCCCGGATAGAAAAATTTAGCACCAGTCAAAAAATGAGTGTATCCTATGGTCCCGTGGTTACCCGAATCCTTGCCGACCCCCCTTTTACTTCAAAAGAGCAAGCCGTATATTTAGTTGGGGATGAAAGTTTCTGGGGAGCAGAGCAGGTACCGGGCTCTTTGTCGGGCGACTGGAACTTGTGGACAGAATCAATTAAAAGTATGGTTCCTGTACAGGCGAGAGCACCGTTTAAGGATATTGCTTTCAGGATAGACACGCCCTTTAACCAGAAAGAGCGTAGAGACTTTGGAGATGTTTCCGGCTTAGGCTTTGTTGATGTTAATTTCAACTATAACTATTTTATATCTTCATATGAGACGGCAATAAATTCGATACTAGAGCAAGTATTGCCAAATCTATATTCTTTTATTAACGGGGATGTTTCGCGAAATCTGTATTATTTAAAAACACTTAGGGGGATAATAGCCGACAAGCAAGCCGAAATAAGAGAAAGGGCGGCTGCTGAAGTATCGGCTGTAAGCAGTGATATAGTCGACAGTAGTAATCTTTATTTTGCACTAGTCGCGAGGGGATATGAGGTAGCCAAAGCTGACTGGTTAAATAACTTTTCTCAAAGGTTCAAAAACTATATTGTTCCTTTCGAAAATTTGGAGGCTATAAACAACCTCACCTTACAGAACTCTTTCCCTATGTTTGTGGAAGTTTCATTTTCAACCGACAGTGTTACAGAGGTTGCTCAAATTTTAGAAGATGCTAGTCTTTCAACATCGCTACAGAAACAAGTGGCAGCAGGATACGGTAGTGCGAACGCTACACTCTTTCGCAGAATGGGTGGCTATTTAGAAAGTTACTTTGTTTCGAAACAAAATATGGATTATAGTCCAAATTCTAGTGGGCTACCAACGACCAGCAGAGGTAGATATAAGTCTCTAGACTTGTTAACGTGGTGGCAAAGATATTTGGCAGGAGTAGTTCCTAAAGTATTTAAAAACCAGACAATTGTTGGACCCAACGCTTATTCTGTTTATATAAGTTCCGGAGCCCAAAATAATAATCTTGCCCAAGCGTTAAGCCTTCTTATATTTTCTGGCAAGCTAAAGACGATACTTCAAAATAAGAACCGTTCCTTTCAGCAGGTGGTTGATGGCACTTCGTGTCATTCCGAAACAATACTATATCGTGTGTCTAAGTTTAAAGGCACTTCTGAAGGTCAAGAACCAATTCAGAGTTATTGGTTTCCTAATTCCAACAATATTGATGTAATCAACTTAATTGACACGCAGGTAAAATATAATTCAGTTTATACCTATGAGGTGTACGCTTATCAGTTAGCAATAGGAACGGAGTACGAGTATGGACCTTTAAGGTTCGAACCTCCTCAAGAAAACACTGAAGTGATGACAACTTGCCCTGATATCGAATTTCCAACTTTAAATGGAATAAGCTGTCTGGGTGCGGGCGGAATAGACCCTCAGTGCGCTCAGATTGATTATAATAATATTGTTACGACTTTAGAGACACTTGGGACCAACACTACTGATATGGCAGCGTTAGCTCAGGATTTAGTTACAATTTATATCTTTTCCGGAAGCCTAAATGCATTACTTCCCGAGAACGCAATTTACGCGACTTATATATGTAAGCTTATAGCGACAAAATATAAGCATGACCCTTCTGAGTTCCAAAGTTATGTTACTACTGCAATTGCAAATTATAGTTCTGGTGCCGTAGTAGACGTATCATATCCCGCAGATACTCAGGCTACCACTACCTATTCTGATTTTAAATATATAGCACAGACAAAGGTCACCACACGACCCTCAGCTAAGCTGGTTGAAGTTCCTTTCTTTTCCCACACAGGCATTATGATTGATTCTCCGCCTTTACCTCCGGACGTTAACATTATTCCATACCGAGGAAAAAAAGATCAAGTCTTAATTTGGCTCAACTCTACTGTTGGCGAGCAGGATATGCATCCTATATCTATTTATAAATCTGATGCTGAGCGTGTCAGTCAAATAAGGCAAAATAAGTTTTTATCTCCTTCTGACCCGATTCCCTTTAGGTCTGACGATCCCGCCTCTGCTTTTGAAATATTAAGACTTTCTGTCAAGCCCGAGAATTATCCTGACTTTGCCAATAACCAGCGAGCTTATCTGACAACTATTTTAGAGTCAGGAACATTTAAAAGGGCTTCTTCTGTGTCTTACATAGATACAGTAAATCCAAATACTAAATATTACTACACCTTTAGGGCGGTAGATGTCCATGGTAATACCTCAAACCCTACTCAAGTTTTTGAAATTGAGATGGTAGAAAACGATGGCGCTGTCTTTATGATAACTAATATTATAGATCTGTTAGATATCGCGCCCCCATACGATCCAGTTAAAGTTGCAAAACGGCACGTTCATATAGTTCCAAGAATAACTCAAGGTCTTTTTAATAAAGCAAAGTCTGGTTTAGAGAGCGCCGATTCAGCCCTAGAGAAAAGAAGATATGCTCTAGGAGTAGAAGATGAGAGTATTTGGGGCAAGAAGTTTAAAGTAAGATTTATTTCTAAATCCACAGGAAGAAAAATTGATCTTAACCTTACTTACGGAAGAGAGCATGTTAAAACTCCAGAAGAAACACATCTTCGTCAGGTAGCAAGCACTCAGGAAACAGAAAATACAGGATGGGAGTATTCCTATAATCCCAATACAGATTTTAGCTCAGGTAACATAAACTAAGTGAGTTTTAAAAAATTAGAAACTAATTATAGTGATAAGACTATTTATAGGAGTAGGATAACACAATGGCTTTTTTAGATAACTCGGGTGATATAATTTTAGATGCAGTTTTAACTGACACGGGAAGAATGCGTCTTGCGCGAGGAGACGGCAGTTTTAAAATTGCAAAGTTTGCTTTTGGTGACGATGAGATTAATTACGCACAATATGATAAAAATAATACTAACGGATCAGCGTATTATGATTTAGAGATTCTTCAGACGCCAATCTTAGAAGCTTTCACTAACAATACCGCCTCGCTAAGAACAAAACTGCTTTCTATCTCCAGAACTAATTTATTGTATCTCCCCGTGGTCGAGCTTAATACAGTCAACGGGACTAACAAAAAGTTTACTGGAACTAACGGAGGTTATTTCGGAGTAGCAGTCGATACCACCACACAGGATGTACTTGGCAACGAAGGCTTTGGCGCAGTTGCAGCTCAGAATCTAGAGGGCATCATCAATGGAGCCAACCTTACTGATGGCACTGTTATAAGGTGTGACCAAGGGCTTGATACCACTGAGATCTCCGCCGATAATCTTTTGGATGCTGACCTAGTAGAGACACAGTACATTATTGAAATGGATAACCGCTTGGGCTCTTTAGCTTCTCCTTCGACAACGACAGGGGCGGCGGTCTCATTTATCGATGATGATAATATCGCAAGCTATTACTTATCGCTGGGAACAGATACTGAATTCGTAACCAACAACAGTGCAGGATCTTCAGAGAATTCTAGTCAAGTAATCGCAGGTCCAAGAGGAACAACATTACAGTTCCGGATAAACGCATCCGTTGATTTGAATTCAAGCACCTTCTTCTTTACAGAGTTGGGAAGTACAACTACCCTTGCGGGTGCGGCACCTGTTTACTATTACATCGATTCAACGATTCGGGTCACAGGTGCAACTACAGGCTATCGAATAGATATACCGGTTCGATTCCTGAAATACAAGTCAGCAAGCTAATCTTGAGGAAAGGATAAAAAATGGCTACAATATTTAAGAGTTTTTTGAATAACGATGTCGCGACAACGCGCACACTTCTACACGAAGCGATTCCCTTAACCGGAACGCTAAGCTCTGGCACCTATACTGCCGACGCTAACATTAAGAACTACGCCCATGGGATGTTTCAGAGTGTATATGATTATCCATATCTAAGTTCTTCAGCAAATCACATTTATGACCTCACTGTTGGGCTCTCTACTAATTCTGCACTTTCGCAATCAACTCCTAATGTTGAAGCTCAGCAGGCAAAGAAGTTTAACATCTATAACCAGATGGCTCAACTGCTTGTTGGCTATGATGAAAACGGCGCAATTAGAGATTTCGATAGAGATGGAAACTTTGATTCTACCACCACAGCAACACATCCAACTCTTGCGCCAAAAATGAGAGAAGTTTTCTTTATTAACTTTGCACGCTTACTGGGCAAGGATGAGATCAAAAGAGGTTCTTTTAGCTTTAACCTCCTAACGGGATCCACAGTTGCTGTTCGTCAAAATACGATTCACGACGGTGCAGCAGGGGCAGTCGTTACTTTTAACGATACAGGGTCTATTAATGACTATCGCACTAACTCTCCGGCTGGTGAGTATGGGTTTATTTATTCTACCACAGGCTCACAAGTGGGTCTAATATATTACCAAGCAGGAGTAGCAGTTATAACCGGATCAGTATTTGGTGGAGATCCCGCAGCTTTTAGCCCGACATCAGGGAGAGGATTATTTGGACCTGCAAGTAGCGCGTCCATGTCAACAGTGTCTACCGCCGATGCCCACACCAACACCTCTAGTTATAACGCGTTTATGACTGGTGTTGCGGGATCTATTTCGGGCGCTTGCGATGGTATCAGAAATGCACTGTCCAATCTGTCGTTTAATAACACTACCGAACTGAATTCGACTATTTACTTTTGTCGTGCTAATCATAACGAGTTTAACTACTCATCTAACCCAACTTACCTAAACGCAAGTAAGCTTCGAGTTAAAAACACGAGTACGGACATGCCAGTGTCTTACGTTACTTCGGTAGGATTATATTCGGCTGATAACGAATTGTTGGCTGTCGCTAAGCTCTCTGAGCCCTTGAAAAAGACGCCCACCAATGAAATGACCCTTCGTGTACGCCTTGATTACTAGGGAGGTTTCACATGCCTCTGCACAAGTTTGAAGAATCAGATAAGTTTTTTAATGTTCTAGAAACGAATCCTCAAACAGAGTTTGTTGTCTGGGATGGTCTAGTCTTTCTCAATAATAAGTCAGAGCAATCAGGTAGTTTTTATAAGTGGGTTCCCAATGTGGCACCCGGTAATGTAAGCCTGTATGAATTAAATGTTGATCGATACCCAGAAGCCACTGGGAGGACAATCGGACTCGATAGTGTCGAAGATAAGGCTCTTATTTATCCCTATGTTACAAAGCAGGGAAGCACAACTGCTCTTAAGACAATCTCTACAACGCAATATAATTCAGATTTTTCTTACGGAGATGTTATAAGTGGAAGCTACCCGTTATCATCAAGTATTACTAGGCAGTTTTATATTGAAAATGCGACAAGAGATCGAATCGTAGCGCTTAAAAACACTCTTAACTTATATAAGCCACTCAGTCAAAATTATGCATACACCTCGGATTCCGGCGACCGCCAATGGGACAAGGGGACACAACAGCTTAATCTTATTTCTATCCCATCAATTTTTTATGGCTCGTCGATTAAGAAAGGCTCGGTCAAACTACAGTTTTATATTTCAGGAACCCTTGTTGCTGAGGCGCAAGATAAAGGACAAAACGGAGAACTGATTCAAGTAAGTGGCTCTGCTTATGCCCAATCACAAGGATCGGGGTCTGTAGCAGGCGTCGTTCTTTACAAAGAGGGCTTCTTGGTCTTAACAGGAAGCTGGGACTTCTCTGACGTTACTCGTGATTATATAAATGATGCATCGAATAAGAAAAAGCCTTCGTGGTTGTATTACGGAGTTGGGGCAAACGACGGAGTTTCAACAACTGCAAACGCTATTATTCCCTCCTCTAGTTATGTCTTGAGTTTTCAAGGGACACAGGATGTGCCTACCCTTACAATGATGGCGCACGCAAAAAAAGGGCAGTTAAATTACTCCTCTAACCCGACTTATGTCGATCATGATTCTACTGAGATCTTAAAAAGCATCGCTACTGGGTCCTACTTTTTTCGAGAGCCTCAACGTCCTATTCGTAATATGGTAAGCTCCTCGTTCGCCTTTCCAACGGCAAGTTTTCAGAAGGAGACTTATATAACTCGTGTAGGAATTTACGACGAGAACAGAAACTTAATTGGCATTGCTAACGTTGCAACGCCAGTTAAGAAAACTGAAGAAAGAGACTTGACATTCAAATTAAAAGTTGACTTCTAGGTATAGATTGGTTATACTATAGTATGATTCTCGGTCTAGATATATCCACAAGCATTACAGGTTACACTGTTACAAAATACCAAGGCGACGTTGTTGAGTACGGAGCTTGGGATACCAGAAAGTACAAAGACTTCTTTGATAAAGCAGAGGCGGTGAAGAAAGGTGTTACAGAAATACACACAAAATACGGTGGAGAAATTAAACACGTTTATATTGAACAGTCGCTACAATCGTTCCGTTCAGGTTTTTCA
>TARA_R110002074_G_scaffold94724_2_pt1 | contig 13737 bp, 13 predicted proteins | sample TARA_R110002074 | Tara Oceans TARA_R110002074 (sample SAMEA4397215) | marine metagenome | biome: Polar Biome; feature: [MIX] marine epipelagic wind mixed layer (ENVO:01000061); material: water (ENVO:00002006), including particulate matter (ENVO:01000060) such as... | depth 10-100 m
GCCATATTTTCCGTCGTTTGAGGGAGATACGCCAGACAAAGTTGCATCAGCACCACCCTGCTCATCACTTAAGTCTTCTGCCTTAAAATAGCAGACTAAATTGTCTCCTAAAAAGCCAGGAGATAAGTCGCCATCGCCATTGTTGAAAGATACTAAGATCTCACCAGCAGTTGCCACACCAGAGTAAACTCTCATGTCTTTCACTTCTGCTGCGAACTCTTGACCTGCTGGGCCGTTGAGAACATCAATGACTGATGGCGGATTAGCCGGGGTTATAGATCCAATAGATGTACCATTTACATAGTATTCCATTGTGGACCCATTATATACCGCACTAACTAAGTGCCATGTGTCCGCAACTTGTAATGGCGATGATGCTCCCGCTGCGAGGCGAGGTGCTGCTCCTGTTCCGATAGCACCATAATTCGCATCAAGCACATATTTCCAGCCAGAAGTCTGTTGAAAGAGATTGGCCCATTCTTGGCCCGGAAGGGTTACATTTTTGACCCAAATGTTAATTGTATAGGTTGCAGCAAGGGCGACTTGTGCACCGAGGCTAGTCAGCGAACCCAACCTATGTTCTTGGAATGTTACTGCCATGATACGCCCTCCTTATTATTATGTTTGTTGTTAAATTTCATATTTTTTCCTCCTTAATTATTCTAGAAATAATAGAAAAAACTGCCTTTTCAGAAAACATAATTTTCTAAAAAAGCATGAACAGAACCTGTAGACAGACCCGTTCGCCATAGATATGACGCTATATCCCAAAACGCAAAAAAAGAAGACAAATAAGAAAAAAATATCCCCGCATGTCAGACATACGAGGTATTAAATTAAAAAATGAGTTTTATTACTTTTTTGATTAAATTTAACTGTCTCTCCATAAGTTATTAGAGGCATATTTAATAATTTCATTGGCGGAATCTTCATTATATCCGTATTCATCAATGAGGGTTTTTACCATTTCTCCGTATTTCTGTTGTTGTTTTTTGTCACGGGACTTAGACTTGGTAACGATACGAGAAATGTCTCGGACAGAGGCCAAAAGCTTATTTTCAATGGCTTCTTTGAGGGGCCCGTAAGAAGCCCAGTCAATAGTCTCTTTTCGCCGTAACTTGGCGAACATATAAGCTGTAATATCAGCTCTGAAGTTTTCTCTGGCTGATCCCACAATACCGATTTGTTCTTCGATGGAGCACATGAATTCTTCATCAGCAACCATTTCTTCATTAGTAATATTGTCTTTTACTTTTGTAGAATTGACATATGCTTCGGCATGATCCAAGTAATTATCAAACAATGATTCTGCCTGCTCTTGATAGGCTGAAACAAATGCTTTGGTAATTTCCCTCTCTAGGATTTTTAGATACTCATCATGAAGATCTTTCTGAAGAAAAGATAGGTATCTTTCTCTTTTGGCGTCCTCGATCACTTGCTCCTTCACTTGCTTAATGAGCGCGTCACGAATAGAAATGGGTGTTACCATTCCCCGGTCAGAGTCAGCTAGGGCCGAATCAATCGCTTTCATGATGAAGCGTGTTGAGATTCCCGTCATTCCCTCGTCTCGTGATTCATCTCTCAAATCGTTAATATCAATTTTTTTGATGTACCCTTTTTCCACGATCTCATCGCCATTATAGATTTTCATCTTTGTAAGGGGGTCGACCTTATTCGATTCTTTTAGACGAGAAAGAACGGCGAACATGGCTGCCACCTCTAGAGTATGAGGCGCTATATGAGCTTCAAAATCAGATTCATTGAGGAGTTTGTCATAAATCTTCTGTTCTTCACCCACTTCTAAACAGTATGGTACGTTTACGCGGACGATTCTATCTAGAATAGCCTCGTTTGTATTTTCTGATTTAAATTTGATCCACTCTGCTTCATTACAATGAGCCAAGATCACTCCGTCAAAATAAATCATGGCGCCCTTACCAGGGCTAGGGACTGATTTTTCTTGAGTGGCAGTAATCATCGTATGAAGGAATTCAATCTCGTTTTTGAACACCTCTACAAATTCAACAATACCCCGGTTACCCACATTAAAAGCCCCATTAAGACTTAGGACACGAGGGTCATCTTCTGGATATAAATCTAGTTTGGAGATATCCTCGGTACCGATTAAGATACTCGTGTCTTGAGTGTTGGCGTCCATGGGAGGTACCACACCGATTCCACGGCGGCCTCGGATGGAGAATGAAGTTTCGACTACTGGGAATTTCAGATAATCTCCGCCATGATCTTCTAAGAGTCGGTGTCGACAAATTGGACAAAGATCACCTTCGGTTTTGACCCCGTATATATCGGAAAATTCTTCTCTGAGAGAGCGAGGAATCAAATGAATGGGTTCCTCGTTGATAGGACACCCTTTTAGCGCGTAAATGGCCCCTGACCCCTCTAGAGCCCTCTTGATGTGCTCTACTAAGGCGGACTTCCCGGCGCCAACTGGGCCTAGAAGCAAAAGTACTTGTCGCGACTCTTCGCCCTTCATAGAAGCGGAGTGTAAATAGCGCATCACTTTTGCAAGTGGGCGCTCCATTCCAAAGAATCTATCCTGAAAATAATCGTAGGTGCGTAAGGATTCGCCATTAAATAGATTATTACATCGACTGTCCTCCTCTGACATACGAGTGATGCCCTTCTCAAGAATTGTATTATACAACCTCTTGTGCGCCAAGATTGGAAGACTTTTGTCTTTCTCAAGAAGTTCCAAGTATTCGGCAAAAGTGCCGGAAAACTTTTCTTTCTTCTTGCTTGAGCGATGATTTTCTGCAATCTCTAAAAATTTATTAGTTTTTGTTTTTTTTGTCATTTTAAAATTCCCAAACCTCTCCTTCTATCATAGAAGTAAAAAATATATCGTCGTCCCACAAATAACGAATATAATCATAAACCTTATTTGCGTAATTTAAATCCAAGTCGCGGCCGTCGTGTTCATGAGTTATATACAAAGTATTTGCCCTCTTATCATAGTCTGTTACACAAACTATTGGAACACTCTTAAGTCCCACATTATTAATTAGAGCGTCACGAACGCTTTTCCAACCTTCTTTATCAGAAATATCATTTATTGCATAATTTTGCTGCGATTTTTCGAAAGAATAGCTGAATAAGTTTAATTCTGCACACAATTCTTCATCCAAATAAGTGCGGATGAATGACGCGTCGTCGTGCACTTCGCGGGCAATCTTACACTCTTCAAACCCGTACTTTTGTTCGATTTTCTTAAAAATCATATAACCCAAGTGATAAGGATTAATTCTGCCGACAATAGGCCGGACAACTTGATTATGAGTTTTATAAAAAGCTAATTGATATTTATCCGGCAGATCAAGGTCCAGCATAATTTTCTCATGAATGGTGACGGCCCAGCCTTCGTTCATAATCTTAGTTTTGGCTTGTGGGATAAAATAAGAAGAGCGCCTTTCCACCATCTCTAATAGATCTCTTTGCCAATCTTCTAGATTTCTTGCATGGGTACGAATAAACTTTAATAAATTATAGTCCTTCTTGGTATTCAGGAGCAGATTGTCGTTGGCGTCCCATAGGAATGTTTTATCGGAAGGCCTATCTTTAAAAATATTTCCTTCTGGGCGGACAATACCGGGGGTGCGTGGGACTTGATACTGTATTGAGTGACAGGCATCGAGGATTCTCTCCACTTGTTCAATTCCAATATTTGGATCCTCAATATATCCCTGTACTCTTTTCGCCGCTGATTTAAATCTGGATAAGATATTATCTGGATCAGTGTCTTTGAACATTCTATTGTTTTTGAAAAAATCAGAGTGGCCCACACAGTGAGCCATAGTGAGCAAATGAACATTCATTGGATTCTCCAACATCAAATAGGCTATGCTGGGATTACTATTAATAATCATTTCGTAGGGGAGGCCTTCCATTCCTAGATTATATCGGGTTGCTGTTCTTTCAAACGCTTTTCCAAAAGACCAGTGTCGATAGTGAGTAGGAAGGCCAGTGTAGGCCATGGCTCCGATCATCTCACGATAATCTAAGATTTCATAATCAATAGGAAACCAATCTAAATCATACTTATCTTTGGCGATTTTGCAGATTTTATCATCCCACTCTTGTAATTCTTTTACTGTCCAGTCTTTCATTGTTTCTTCTCCCCGAACATTGTTTGAAATGCCGGCCATATGTGGCTAGATTTGCCGATCTTGACAAGTTTAAATTCCCTCCCTGCTAAAGGAAGTAGTGCATGCCAGAGATTATCCTTATTTGGAGTGCCTCGATGAGCAAAATTGAATCCGCCAGCATAGTGATCAGTGGCAGTAGAGCGTGGGTCGATTTCGGCGTAACAGACGACTTGGCTTAAATTCTTGAGATCCTCGAAAATACTAACGGCCTTTGGGTTATCAAAGGACCAGTTTTCTCCGTCTCCGGAGTAGAAGGTGTAGATATTCCAGGAAGATGGATGAAAGCGCTTATGGATAATCTCTTGTTCCAGCGCCAAGGCGGAGGAGATTATGGTACCCCCCATTGTGGCGCGCTGGAAGAAATCGTCTTCGTTTACTTCTTTTGCGTCTGTGGAATGAGAGATAAAGACTACCTCGACATTATCATATTTATAACGCAAAAATTGATATAGAATAAAATAGAAACTGCGAGCTAAGTATTTTTTCTCCTTACCCATGGATCCGGAGACATCCATAAGAAAAAAGATGGCAGCGGAATTGTTATTTTCGTTCTTTAATTTGATATGTTTATATTTTAAGTCATCTTCGTGAAAAGGAAACCTCTCTCCGCTCTCCGGTGACCAGGTTCCAGCAGCTATGGCTCTTTTTTTGCGGCGAATCTTCCTTTTGATAGTTTCTTTTTTAGAGAGCTTGGAGCGCAGCCCCTTCTTCCGATATCCCGAGCGTTTTGGCTTCTTGTCTTTAATAAACTTAAACTTTTTCTTTTCTAAATCGGGCAATTCTAAATCGGCAAAAAGATATTCAGCCAGTTCATCCAAAGTGACTTCTACTTCATAATATTCTTCGCCTGCTTTATCACTAGCTTTGTCTGGTTTTCCTTTTTCTTTTCCCTTTTTCTTTTTAAGTACTTGGCCTCGTTTTATCTGTTTGTCGCCGGCTGCTCCTGCTTTTTTATTTTTATCATTCTCACCGAAAACAAATTGATATTCTTTAATACCTTTGACCGGGATTTTTACTTTTTTGTTACCATCCTGCCCTATGATAGATTCGTCAGCTATTACATCTTTAATTCCTTCTCGGATGGCCTTGTCGATTTTGGCTTTATGACGCTTGCGATCAGATGCTGACCGGTCCGCAGATGATTTATGCTCCCTAAATGTACTCATACTATAGTTAATACCTCTAAAATTAATCGAGATCCAGAGAGGATTTCAAAATTATTATAAATTTTTCCCCCGTAAAGATAAAATTCTCCTGTCAGAGAACTATCAGTGAGAGTCTTTCGAAGGCCGTCTTCCCATATAGCTGACGGCTCTAGCAAGAGAGATGGAGCGGACAGTAGAGTATTCAGTATGGTGCCAGCGGGCTGCGTAGATGGCGCGAGGGCGGTGTAAGTTAGCCGAACTATGTCTCCACCCACGGCAGCGGGCTCCGATTCGGGTTCAGATTCGGGTTCAGATGGGGTGCTTGACTCCGATGCATCAGGAGCGATTCCGGCTTGCAGTGCGGCTTGTGTCCTTGTTGGTAAAACACCCATATTTATTAGGCCTTTTCTTGTCTTAATACATGTCGCTTCGATTTGAAAAATATGTTCGATTTGACCAAACAATTGACGATTTTCTTTGAGGGTAACGATTTCGTAAAATGAAGTACCATACCGCACGTAGTCACCCTCTCGTACATATAAATTCTGGTCTTCGAAGAGGCGTCGATTGTGAAAGCGCACAGTGATGGAAGATTCCTTGTCCAATCCGTAGTGTGTAGTAGTGGTGTCAATGCCGCTAAACTCCACAAGAGCATATACTCGCACGGGCGGCAGAAAGCTTTTTTCTATGCTTTCACCATATAGAGGATGGAAGTTGGTTCTGGCTGTCGAAATGGGCATATAAAGAATATCTTGACCTATTACTCTTTCTAGTAACTCATCATTGACTTGCTTAACTAAGTTTCGCTCTTTCTCACCCAAAAACAAAGGGGGTGGAGGATTGGTAGGCTTAGACCACTTATTATCATCACTCGCCATTATTCAAAATCCTTTTTATCGCCGAAGATAACACGTTCGCGAGGGATTCGTACTTCCACCGCATTTTCACGGATAGAAATTTTTGGTCGCTCGTCATTATTGTTCGAGCCCAGTAAATACCCAAGAATCTGGATATTTATCTCTGTTTTAAATGTTCTTTCTTCTTCAGCCAGATTAGAAAGGTTGTTGTCCAGTGAAAAGTCTCCTTTTAGGAAGCCTTCAAAGCGGTGTCCATCCCTGTGGATGAAAAAATTGTCTATCTGACCTGTTGCAACAATAAAAGGGGAGAAAATCTCATTCATTTGTTGTTGAAACTCGGTTTGGATAACAAGGGTGTAATCAGCAACTACGTAAGTGGGCATCGGCATCGACATAGTTTGATATACCGTCTTTTTGTTTTTAAAGGGAAAGTTTTGTTGTTTATAGCGTCGTTGAGAAGTTGCGTTAGCGAAGTTTCCTGTCTTGTCTTGATTTATAACACGAGCTACTTCAATTCGACCCCCTTTAGCATCGTTGTATTGAGGCAAATGGGCCCAAGCGACACCCTTAACACTGGGATCTTTAATAAGAGATTTTCTTTCAATGGAGATAACAGGGAGAGTGAAGACATCCTTAGAGCTTCGCAAATCTTTATTGTCTTTTACTTGAAAGGATCTTTCAGGCATCGACCATATGAGGGGCACTTTTCTCCACCCCTCATTGGTAGTACAGAAAATATTCATATCTTCAGTTAACCAATCGTTCAGGGCCATATCGATGGTCTCAATAGTAGATGGCATAAATGAAATTTCTTTTAATTCTGGATCATTAGTAGGCTCTGGGTCTGCCTTAAAATAAGGACGGTAACCTTTAAATTTTTCTTCTTCACTTGACAAATTCATTTACCCCTGGAATATTAGTGTTGGTACCTTTGTTTGTATATCTTGTACGGCTTGAGCTTTCTCGGCATCATCTTTAGCCATCTGGACATAGGTGAGCTGATCTAACAACTCTTTTAATTCTGTGCGAAGGCTCTCTTGTTCATCCTTCGCTTGCGAAAGAAGTGCGTCGGCGTTTAAGTTAACAGACTCGCCCGGAATTGGGATTGTCTGAAATTTGCCTCTAATCTGCCCCAACGTTTCTTTCGATAATGCGAGGGCGAAGCGGCGGATCCACTGCTTCCCAATCGCATTGATATTTTCATAAGGAAGATTGTCGAATGGAAGGGAATTTACATTATTGATCCCGTCGACTCCATTATCATATTCCGCGTTAGGATCCCAGCTATTAGGGATGACCGAAAATTGAACCCACATATATCGATAGCTACTTAGAAGCGCTGGGGATGGGAAAATGCGGAGCATATTATTCTTAAGCTCAAAAGAGTAGTGAGATAGCCTCGTATATAGGTGGTCCTCGTATGCCATGGCTTGCATCTTGTTTTGCCAAACCGGCACGATTTCGAAGGTCGAATCATCGGTGTATTGACCGTAATTGGATAAGTTGCCTACAACATTTAGGCCGCCGAAATAGCCAAAAAAGCGCCACATGGCGGCGGGCGTTTTATAAAAAACTTTCTTGATAATAACACGTTTGGAGCCCACCATATTAGCGTATGGGGCGTTGGGGCCGCCTGCTGGGTCTATACCCGTTGCAGATGAGGCTGAAATAATTGCCTGGAGGTTATAGTCTTGTTTATTTTCCGTGAGTTGGAACGATGCGGAATAGACAGGAATTGTACCCCCCACATCGGCAGTGAATGAAAACCCATCAGATACGCGCCTTGCGTATTCGAACATCACGCGAGGGAATTTTAAGTTTACACTTTGGGGCCCTGTCAACAAACTGCCGTCTTGATCAAAGGTGCCTGTAGCTTGTCCCAAAACATCAGACAAAACATTTTTTGCTTGATGAAGATTTAAGAGATAACTATATTCGAGGACTGCCTCTTCGTAATTGGCATAGACGTTTGTCGTTTTTAATTCAATATCGAGGACATCGCCACCTAATTTCTTATAGGTATAAGCCACTTGATCGGCGGCGCCGGAAATAAAGGCAGCAGAACCCGAATAGATCCCCAAAGGAAGAGATATGGCGACTTCGGAAGCAGTGCCGGTTTGTGCTAGTATTGATTTGCTCATCTGACTAGCGGGTGTAAGTGTTGGTAGGGCCATTAAAAATGCCTCCTCAAACTAAATAGTTTCCAAATAAACAAAACCCCCCCACAAAAAAGTGGGAGGGCATTAATTTTAAAGATAATCTCAAATATGGATTATACGAGGTCCTCAACGACGACCAAGCCATACATATCCGGGCGTACCATCTTCTTCGCATAGCGAGTCATGACGCCTTTACGAGGCACGAAGTCCTCTGTACCAAAAATGGTAGGAGTCATCTGGAGAGGCACATACGGTGCGTATACATATCCACTTTCAAGGAAAGAGGATCCTTTACGACCTGCCAAGACTACGTTTCTTGGGAAATAAGGATCAACGTAAACGTCGAACTTCTTGCTCAAGTTACCAACCTTAACAGCGCCAACGGTACCACGATCATCGTCGTGAGTAACGCTTCCACGGAAACCAGCAGTAAACTCAAGAAGGTTTGCAATTTCAGGTGAACACACGATGAAGTTTGCGCCGCCTCTTAGGGTCTTGCGATGGATCTGTGCAGATACGTCGTTGATGGTTTCGACAAGAGTCTCATACCATTCAGAAACGTTACCGGTGAAGTCCGGAGACGAACCAACAGTTGGGATAGTTGAGCCCGTAGTACGGTCGAGGAACCTTCCTGGTAAGCGTGACCAGTAAAGAGTCGAAGCAGTAGCACCTTTCACGAGGTCTTCCAAGATTTCTTGGTCGATTTCGAGAGCGATGTGCTCGGACAAGATAGAAGTTAACTCGACTTCGGCATCCAAGTTATGGTATGCGTTCAAGTCTTGAGCCAATTCTGGTGTCCACTTAGCCTTGAGCTTCTTGGTCTTCGCTGTGATAGACACAGAGTCAACTTTGATGTCGATCTCTGGGATCTGTACACTTCCTTCCAAGCCCCAAATAGGTGCACCAACAACAGCGCCGATTTCAGCGTTATTGAAATTGTCATCAATTGGGAAACTGAACTGGGTGATAGTGCCCTGATCCGTAACAGCTTGTGCTTGTGAAACACTGCTAACATTAACAATCTGGAGTTGATCTGCAGCTAAGGTGGAGCCAGAAGTCAAAGTAACGACGTTAGTGTCGGCGGTGAGACGACGAACTTGGCCGGCCAAAAGATTGCCTGCGCCTGCTGCAGTTTGTGCAGTAACAGCAACATAATCTTTTCTATTTAACTGCCCTAAAGAGGAAGCTGAGAGAGAAGATACAACTGCAAAAGTACCAGAAGCGATGTCTGGGTCGTAGCGAACCAAAGAGTCGATATCACAACCTGGGGTCCAGTCCGAACCGTCGCCACCGACAGTACCTGTTGCACGGATAGTTAAGCCAGTGGCAGCTACTAATGTAGAACCAGTTGGACTTGAATAACCGTTGTTTAAAGCATAGAAGCTTGTTTCAGAATTTCCCGCTGGACCTGCAAGCGAGACACCGCCAGTGATTTGTGCACCGACAACGCCGCCACCGTACACAGAGTCGCCAGCAGTTGAGCCGAGACGGGATCTGTTTAGAGTGAAATCGAGGAAGAAAATGAGGCCTGATGGCAAACTCATTGGTTGAACCGAAACGAGATCGTTTGCGATTAATCCGCCGAATACACGACGAACGATTGGGAAAGCAACTGAAGCAAAACCTTCAACATCGCCCCCTGACATAGAGGAAGACTCTCGGAGGAGTTCCTTTGCTTGATTTTCTAGTAGACTGGCCATACCATGCTTGGTACGTTCGTCCGTGAGACCCTCAAGAAGTCCAGTCTTTTCCCACTTAGTGAGAAGAGCATGACCCTCTTTGGAGAGATCTCTACGTACGATGCCTTCAGTTAATTTGTTAAGAATAGACATAATATATAATTCTCCTTTTAGGTGTTTTTCTTAATTCCGGCTAATAGCTGCATCCTGTCCATTACTGGGCCCTCAACAGTTTTTACCGCTCTTCTAGGTAAAGTGGCAGAAGGCCTTTCTAGAGTCTCACGGAGTGATTGTGGATGTGCTTTACCTGTTACACTTCCCACTGCGCTTTGAAGAGTCTCATAAATAACCTTTGCTTCTTCGATCGAACGTGATTCAGACAATGCTTTTACAATTTTTTGTTTTTGCCGCTCATTTAAGGAGCCATTTGTCAAAATTTTGTTCGTATATACCAATCTAGCGTTAGATAGATTGATTTTATCAAAATTCTCTTTTAGTGTACGAACAGAGTGAATGAGCGCTTGATTTTTGCCCTGTAAACTCTTGTTCTGTTCTGTTAATCTTTCGTTTGCATCAATAAGTGCCATCGCTTGTTCTTTGGCTGCTGTGCCAGCGCGGTGGGCCATCATTTGATGCTCATAATCGTTCATAATCGGCTCTGGAGTGCCAGCCCATCCGGATTTTTGGGGTATAATATCTACAATGAGTTCTTCGAGCATCTGCTCTAGCTCATCGGTATCGACCTCTTCTTCTAAAGCTACCTGCGCTGTGGTGGGCGCAATCTCGGCCTCTGGGTTTGCTGGTGCAGGAGGAGGCCCAAGATCCTCTGGTGCTGCTGCTTCGTGAGCGAGTTCGTCGCCCATGAGTTCTTCATCTTGGGCAGCTAGTGTTTCGGCCATCTCTTTGAGATCATCGAAATTTAAAGTAATTACCTCTTCGGGCTTATTGCTTGGTGGCGCGGCGGCGAGAGGTAAATCCGGCGTGACCGGGCTTTCTGGTATTTCTTCTTCTAATAAATTTTCTACCGCTTCGCGAATATCATCAGAGTATTTATTTAAAATAGCAGTCTCTGCATTCTTTATCGCGGCTTCTTTTAGAGCGCCGGCATCGACGATCGCCTGTTCTAACAGTGAAGACATGAGTGTTCCCCTTACAAATTGGTTCAAAATAAATAGTTTCCTAAAACATAAAAAGAACTATTTTTATAAAGAGGTCTATTTTTATAATTATAAGCTAAGGGAAGGTTTATCCTACGCCGGCACTGCCAGACCAGTTATTGTGAATTTCACGAGTAGCGATACTTGTGAGACCAGCGATTACATCAAATTTTACGGAAGTTCCTTCTACCCACAATTCGGTTATTTTTACATCGAGTTTTGTGGCGCTGGCGATGTGTCCGCCGGAAGATCTCACTAAATCAAGTAATGTAAAGTGGTTCGTTCCGCCTGCGGAGGGGAGGCCGGCTTCTGAAAAAGCACAGATTACAAGCTGACCATCAATGACGGCCAAGTTTCTAATCTCCACCCACTTTGTAACATTGGGAAAAGATATCTTATACGGAGTTGTGACCGCTGATAGATCTATGGACCCGGAACACCATGGGCGCCCGGAGACTTGATAGGATGCTGAATTTCCTAAACCCGGCCTATAATTATAAATTGACATTATTGAGAAGACTCCTATTTTTCATTATAAATAGTTTTTAAAAAATCTATTTTCTTCTTTTTCTATTTTTTTTTGGAGATGGAAGCTTATCAAAGTCCACCTCCATGTACCTCTTCTCTTCTGCTTTTAGCTTATCGAGCACCTTCTGGCGCCTTTTTTCAGCCAATCGTCTTTTTTGAGAAGGTTTTTCGAAATGTAAAGTCTCTCGGTAGTCTTCCAAAATTCTATATTTCTTCATTTTCTTGATGAATCGACGGATCATCCTGGGGCCATTGTCATGGTGGCCTCGTGGGCGCTCTGACAAATTCACGGGTCTCTTAGACATTATTACTCCAATAGTTATTTAAATCATTTTTTTCCAATTGTGGCCTCCACCAAGAGCAAGAATGCCACTGATATCCACTCCGCTATCACCTGCTGAATATCCGGCGAGGGGACTTGCGGGACCTCCAGAAGACCCGGGGGAACCACCAGACGACAGAGGCTCAACACCTTCGAATATTCCGGACATTTTTCCACCAATAGACTCTTCTAGTTTGCGCTTACGAGCCTTAAGGGCTGCAGCGGCTTCTTCTTGTATTTCTATCCTCTGTCTTGAGAAGTCATGTTCTCGTTCTGGCGCCTTTGTTTCAACAATCGTTTGCTGTGAACCAATACCCAGTGCGACTTCTTTAATTAAACTTGACAAAACACCTTCTTCAAAGATTACTTCTTTGATGCATTCTTTGATAAGGGGCTTTAAGATTTTTTGTAGTTCTTGTTTTTTCATTATTTCCTCAAAATATCAGCCAAAGCTCGATTTATCCTATCGGCTTTAGTAAAAATGTTTGGCTCCCCATACTGCTTGCCTTCTTGCAAATTCATAAACGCATTTGGGGTGCTGGGTTCTGATACGAAATCAAAACAGATAAGTTGAAAATCTTCTTCGACTGCAACACATCCATCGGCCATATCTCGCACTGAACCGAGGCCTCGTGAAGAAATTCCCAGTTGGCAACCTCCTTCGACTAGAGATCGTAAGATTTTTCCTGATGGAGTGTCTAAGACCCTGACTGTTCCCTTAACCTCATTTCCTTCCATCCATATGTTAGTAACAATATGAGAAGCATTTTTGAGATTAATAACAGAGTCGTCCGGGTGATCCAATTCACCAAGAGCGCGGTTTTCCCTAACCAGCTTTTTGTAGGTCTCCACTTCGCGCACCAAGACGCGCTCGGGGTATACCCTACCATTGCCATTTGGCTTTGCTGCACATTGCATGAGGCCGGTGAGATACATGGCTCCATTTTTTTGTACATCTATTTTTTGTGCCTCGGTGAGAAGATCCTGACAGACCCCTCCTTCACACAAAGCATAATATTCTCTTAATAAAACTTTTGACATTTGTTTCTCTCCTGTGTCGTCAACAACCGTTTTTACAGCGTCGTACGCCACGTAGCATCCATCTTCTAAACATTGCAACTTCCCCCTTTTGTGTCAACTTTGAGGCCCGAGTCGCCAAACATCATATCTAAGATGTATGATGTTCCCGAGCTAATCCAGCCGCAAATGAATAGATTCATAACAGTCAGATCAAATATAAATAGTTCGGTCAATGGGTTTAAAGCACATAAAAGTACCCCTACCCAGAAGCCCATACACATGGGACATGTCCAGAAGTAACCTCCCGGGCGGATTCTATTAAAGATCTTACCATGACACAATAATTGTGTGAGGCCATGGGCCGCTAAAATAAAACAAACTAATTCCATTATTTCTCTCCTTTTGTTTTAAGGCTCAATCCCCAATTTCCACGGGAATCGGGATTTCTCTTTAAGAAATCAAAGCCATGCATAAACCCAATTTCTGCATTTGTCAATTCGGGATCGGTCAGCTTGGGGTTCATCTTTTGCAAGCGGGCGCGGAGGTCGTCTGGAGGGCTCTCTTTGTCTTGATTAGTGCGAGCATATAACTCTCCTTGTTTCGCAGCTGCAATATATTCTGGGGTGTCAAGATAATTATTTGTTGATCTCTCTTGTCCTTCAAGCATATAACTCATCCAATATGGTGAGCTATTGTACCCGGGTCGG
>TARA_R110002074_G_scaffold264972_2_pt1 | contig 13736 bp, 25 predicted proteins | sample TARA_R110002074 | Tara Oceans TARA_R110002074 (sample SAMEA4397215) | marine metagenome | biome: Polar Biome; feature: [MIX] marine epipelagic wind mixed layer (ENVO:01000061); material: water (ENVO:00002006), including particulate matter (ENVO:01000060) such as... | depth 10-100 m
GGGGCGGCCAGCATAATATAAATAACGTCCTCCCGGAATAAATTTTAGATCTGTGATAAGACACTTAAGGTGATTCTTTTCATCCTCTGTCATTAAATCTTGACAGACATCCTCAACAAGGACCGATGCCAAGGAATCCCATGTCTCGCAACCATGATGTGCGTACTTATGTTTAAATATATCTTCACTAAACTTCGAACGAAACATTGGATTTTCGTTAGATCTAAACTGTGGCATTCTATTCCCCCTCTGGATAATCAAATTCTAAAATAAACTGTGCGTAATGTATTACTTTTTCTATATCTTCCCGACCTTGTGACTTTGTACGATGCCTTGTAATATATTTAACAATATTACCCTCAAGGTAGTCTAAGTTATTGGCCTTGATATATTCTACAGGCTGTATGCCACAGTGTTTATAATGTTTACCACCCACTTGTCTATCTAAAGCTTTCTGTTTAGTAACTTCTTTATTTTTTCTCATAACAAAATCATGCATATTCTCACTCACTAAAGAATTGAGTGATTCTTTTTTTAACATCTTTATCTTCTCCTGAATCCATAACTTCATAAGCAAAGTTTCTAATAAACGTAGGCTCTAGTCCAGCATTGTCACAGATTTCTTCAAAGTCTTTTGCAGTCACTCCTATCGTTGTAAAGAACCAAGAGTATGCAGAAGATCTCGCAATAGAAATACTTGTATCTGTTATGGAAGTATTAAGTTTTGTTAAATCCATTAATGCTTGAAAGATAATTGAAACATAAAGTTTTTTATATCTATTATCTTTTAGTGCGTCATCGCCCATGTTTTTCCTACTTTATAATCACAATCTAAATCACATTTCATATTAAGTATCCGTGTTGTTTCTTGGATAGCTTCTTTAGTTATGGCACAGAAACGAATGATATCTTTGTTACTAACTTCAAATTGATACTCATCGTGTATGGAGGCTACTAATTTAGAATCTATTCCAGAGTGTTGTACTTTTTTTGTAATACATATAAGCCATTGCTTACATACTACGGCACCTGCTCCTTGAATACAAGTATTTAAAACGGCATGTTGGGATCTTATTTTTAAATGACGCCCATCAAGTCCTTTTATCCATCCATTAGATGCTTCTTTTTGTTTCCTAGTACGTAAACCTTTTAGTGCGGGCAATCTATCTAAGAATCTATCAATTAGTTCTGTACCTTCTTCTGCCCCAGCATCTACAATACTACCAATTTTAGCAGGACCAGCCCCATATAAAAATGCAAAGATAAATGTTTTTGCTTGATCTCTATTTTCCAATCCTGCAAGTTTCATATTTGCTAAGTGAATATCACCAGTTAATATTTCTTGTATATAGTTTTTATCCTTCATCATATGTGCCAGACAGCGTAGTTCTAAGCTTGATGCATCTGTACCTACTAAAGAATGTGTTTCAGGATTACTAACAGTCCACAGATCTCTACATTCTTTTCCATAAGGACTATAGATAGCAGGTACTTGTGCCATGTTAGGGCTATGGTGTGCCATTCTGCCCGTAATAGTTTTTAATGTAAGTACTCTTCCTCTTACTCTATCATCTTCATTACATGCTTTTATCCATGACTTTAATAGACCTGTTCGTTTTTGCAGTAAGAAGAATCTACTAAACATCTTAGCTTCTGGTAGATCACAAGTAGCTAAAGTTTTTTCATTGACAATTATGTTTTCTTTTTCTGTGAACATCGTAGGTTCCCAACCTTTTTCTATAAGACGTTCAGCAATTTGTTTTCGACTAGCGATGTTAAAAGGAATATATTTAACTTTTGTTTTTAGTTTAAGTGGGATCGGTGGGAAGATATCCTGTGCGTCTTTTTCTAATTGCCTTTCTTCTTGTTCTAGTTTCGATAGTAATATAGTTGCCTCACGTATCTTAAAAGCAAACCCATTATTTTGTTGTTGATTTAGTATAGCTCTTATATTATGTTCAAGTCTTACAGATTTATTTGAGAAATTTTTCCCTTCTTTTTCCAAGTGATGAGCAAGCTTCCAAGTAAGTTCCGCATCACGGATACAATACTCCAACATTTCTTCACTGTAGTATTTGAATTCATTAAAGTCTCCTTTGGTATAACCTAAACGTTTTCCCCATGATTCTAAGGAATGTCCACCCTCTCTTACAGGGTTGAAAAGTTGTGACTCCAGTAAAGTATCTCTAACCTGAGCCACCTTAATACAACAACCTAATATTTTATTAAGAAACGGCGCATCGAATGATACGCCATTATGCATTATGAATTGATCTACTTTCTTAGACCACTCCACAAAATGTTTACACTCTTCAAGTACCCATGTTTTAATTTCTCCAGTATCATAATCTTTTGAAACAATACAATGAATTGTTGTTGCATTGAGTGAGTCTGTTTCAATATCTATAATAGCTTTCATTACATGTCTACTAAATCGGCATCCTTAGTATTTATATGATAAAACTTTTCACCCTTACTGACATTTCGATTAGATACTTCTTTAACCTTACCTTTAGATACGACATCTCCGGGTATAAACCATGCCTGTTTACAGTCATTTCTAAAAATTACAAATGTTAGATCATCATATATAAATTGATTTACCCACCTATCTATTAACTTATGTTTACGATAGGGGATACGTATTTCTTCCCAGTCTTCAGGCCATTCACCCTTCCATGAATATTTTATCTCAACCTCAAAAAAGTACTTGATAGGTTCATCATCTGTATCTTGCACACGATTACACACAATATCAAAGGACATTGTTTCTTTATCATTTATATTTATATAATCTTTTTTACGAAGCCATTCTATTATAGCATCTTTAGCAGCAGTATCTGCTTGATTATACAAAGCTCTATCAAAGCGTTTGGTCGTATTCATCTTCATCCTCTTCGTTTATAGAGTCAACTTCTGTCATTCTACCAGTTTCATTATCGTAATGCAAGTACGTAGCTATCCCAGTATCTCCTGTATATCTATTCTTTAATATTCTTATTGTAGTAGTGTTAGCTTCAAATTCATTATCTGCTTGCTGATTTCTTTCAAGTGCTATGACACTATCACTAAGATGTGCAATGCTTGCTGAACCACGGAGATGGGACAAGGAAACTTCTCTACCATCTTCATGACCTCTATCACCTGACGGTCTCCTTAGATGGCTTACAAGCAACAAAGATATCCCTGTCTCCTCAACAAGAGAACGAAGCTTAGTCATCAGGATATCAATTGATTTTCTTTCATCTACATTATCTTCTTGGCCTGATACAAGGATACTAAGGTGATCTAGAAATATCCATTTAGCATCTAAAGCCTTTGCCATAAAACGTATACGATCTAATATCTCATCGTTACTTATACTTCCAAAATGATCAAAGGCAAAAAATCTTTTAGTACCTATAGTCTTTTTCTGCCAATCTTTTAATTGTTCTTTATCAAATTGATCTCTGACTTCCTTAATATAGAGACGAGCGTTAGCCTCAACAGACATTATATTAAATATTGTATTGCGAACACTCTCTTCAAGAGCTAACACACCTATATTATCTTCTGTATTATTAAGAATATGGTGCATAAGTTCTCTCATGATACTCGACTTACCCATACCAGCGCCTGATGTAAAGCAAACTAACTCACCAGTACGCATACCATATGTTTTCTTATTCAAACCTTCCCATGGATAGGGACAACTATAGCAAAAGTTTTCTTCGTATAAAGAATCTCCTAAAGAATCAAGATTAATAATACCAGCGGGAGTATAAGATTCTGCTGCCCACCATGTTTTAGTAAACCTTTCTCTTTGATTTATCATAATGTATTCATTAGGATCTTTAAGATCTAAAGAAACAATTCGACATTTGTTTGGTTCAAATAGTTGAGCTACTTGTATAGCTGCTTCTTTACCTTGTGCATCAGTATCAAAACAAATAACTATCTTTTCAAAGCTATCAAGGAAATCAAATGCTTGTTTACAATTATTAACTGCGGACTTACATCCATTTTTAATTGAAACAACAGGCCATTTTGAACCTAGCATTTCATAAGCACTCATTGCATCTAACTCTCCCTCACAAAGAGTTACATACTTACCTCCCTTAGAAAAGGAATCCTGACCAAACAAAACAGCTTTAGATATATCCCCTTCTATCCAAAACTCTTTATCCTTTACTGTTCTAATTTTGCTAGCAACATGATCACCATTACTATCCATATATTTATATATGTGATGGCTTTGTTCTGTATCAGAATTCTTAGATGCTACAAATGTATTGTATATTTTTGTAGTCTTTAAAGTTATAGCTCTGCTTGGAATTGCATCGCTATAACCATCAGTTTTCAAAGGTGAACTTTGTGCTAAATATTTTACTTTATTTTCTTTAGGAATGGTTTGCATATTAATATCCAGTGTATTAGAGAAACGACTTTCACAACTAAAACAAAACGAATGACCATCTGAGTGTTGGACATTCGCTTTACTAGCTCCGCATTGAGGACACGGGCCTCTATTTAGCCAGCCTTCTTGCATTATAGCTTTCCTTTGCTAAGTTCAAACATATCATTACAAATCTTTTTTCTGACTGCCTCTATCTCCTTTCCTATAAGTTCTAGAAATTCTATTTGATCGATCTTTTCCATAGCAAAAAATTTATCATCATACTCAACTACAGGGGATTGCCTTCCTTTTCTTTTAAAAACTGAGAGTATCTTTTTCATTTTAAAGAAACTTTTTTAATGCTATATGAAAACTCTGGATTAGCACCAAGATGATTCCATAAAATATAACGATACTTAAGAGCAGTTACAGCTTCCCTAGATGTTTCAAAGGATTCTAAAATAATTTCTTTTTGTTTTCGAGACAAAACTAAACTCCAAATATTTTTCATGTGGCAGCGCCCCCGCAAAGAGGGGGGGTGCTGACACTAATTATATTCTTCAATATCATTTTGAATGTTTGCAATAAAATCATTTTGATCAGACATTATTTCTTCTATTTCTTCTTTAGCAAAACGCTTAGCAGTTTTAACATCGTAACCTTCTTCTTGATAGCGAGATGTTAATTCTTTAAACAACTGCTTTCTTTCCTTTTCCCAAAGATTTTTATTGGTCATACCCCGAACTGCCTTCTTCAACATCACTCCAGAATTGAGAGACATCATCTGAATCCATAGGATCATAACCACACTCGATCATGAAGTCATGTAGTGCATGATACTCTTCTCTGTTTGTTTTAAATTTCTTTTTGTAAGCTTCAAAGTCTATTACATTAGTTTGCTTTAGGGATTCCCAAGATTTATCTATTGCCATTCCTGATGCCTTCTCTAAATCCTTTGTCAAAACTTCTATCCTTTTTTGAGATCTATAGAGTTGATTCTTTAAACTACCTACTTGCTTATTAAGTATTTGTTTTTCCTTATCAATTTCCTCCATATCAGCTGCTCCTTTTATCGGTCTTGTGAAACGACCACCAACATATTTATTATAGTACGCAAACTCATCAGTGCCGTCAACCATTTTCGTAAGAACGCCTAACTTTATTTGATAGTGAAGTTCATAATACTTCATCGTTCTTTTATTTTCATACTGATCTATAAGTTCGAATGAGAAATTCTTTTTACTTTCTTTTTTTATATCTTCTAATAAATCTTTAGAAGATCCCATATATTCTTTCCAGTTAGACGCAACCTTTTTACCATTGCGTTTCATTGTGTATTGCTTACAACCTATATAAGATTTATTTGTTTTTTTATTTGTTATCTTATAGACAAATCCAAAATATTTATCAGGATCTGGTATGTTTTTTTTAGTATGTTTCCAATGCATTTCTATTTATAAATTTACTTCTTCAACATCAGGTTCTCTTCCTACCTGTGTAAGATATCTTTTATTCTGTGAATAGTTAAACACACGTAATCCTTTACCACCATTAGCGTCACTCCAACAGGACTGCTTATAGTCACAATAAACACAACCAACAGCAAGCTTATAGTTGCCAGACTTACCATCAGGTATATCGGAATAACACCTGTCAGGCATATCAGGAGACACCACCATTTTTTTAAGGTAATCCACACGATCTTTAGCATTGATCATCTCCAACGAATGTACGGGAGTTAAACATATCTCACCTGTTGATTTATCTATAGCTAAGAAGGCAGCCTTATCCAAGCCATTGGCTTCAGCGTATGCTGAAATTTGAGGGATATATCCAAAGGGATCATCTTCTACTACTTTATTATATTTGAATTTTTCAAAGCCTCTTCCCGAAGCACTCTTACAATCTACTAGAACGCCATCAATGATAGCATCTTGATGTCCTTTGACACCAGAAATATCTAATTCTTTTTGAGTACCTTCGACAGTATGTCCTGATACCTTTGTGAAAAACAAAAGAAGTTCTTCTAGTATGTGACCATATAAAAATTTAATTTTTGTGGAAGGTTGAAGAGGTTCAGATTTTTCTATTGAATTTACTTTATACCATAGCTGTCTGTTTGGTTTACCTATAGCTGACAACCTTAAGTTGTTATCTTTTTTTCTATCTTCAAACAGAGAAGAAACTAATTGTTTACCAACTTCAAGACAGAATGTATTAACATGTTCAGTTACTACATCTATGTCAGGTACAGTTTCATCATCAAAAAGATTATAGATATCTTCTACTAGTGTTGTTATATCTTTAGTCATATAGAATTGGGAGAGCTACGTAGTGTAGCCCTCCCCCTTTCAGTTAGGATGCAAAAGGAATATCATCATCCGATGTATAGCCAGATTCAAGAACTTCAAAATCTTCTGGCTCTTGTGAGTCTTTAGGTTCATAAACAATTAGATTTACTACTTGAACTTTTTGCAAATCAGCGGAACGCCCAGACCTTTTCTCATGATTCCAATCATAGGGACGATAAAGAACATTAACATCCGAACCATTTCCAATCAATGTATTAAACATTGGCTGACGTTGAGCATCAACTAGTTCAGGTGCTGTATTAGGACCGTGCTTGCCGTCTAGTTTACGTTTGATGGTAACAAAGTTTCCACGTTCATCACTTTTATTTTTAACAGGTACACCATCAGCTATAACTTTCTTATAATTTTCTTCATCAAGAGTTACATCGATTGTCCAACAAGGTTCGTACGTAGTATTGGGAGCAGTGATAGATGCCCAATAAGCTTTACCAGATATAAGAGTCATTTTATTTCCTTCTGTTTAATGACTAAAGGTTTATAGCACATAGCGTATATAGCTGTCAACAAAAAAATTACGCTGCCATTTCTAGTTCCTTCCATGCCGGAGAGATGAGCATCTTTGCTACCCTATCTTCACGCAGCTTAACTTTAGGTTTGTCTTCTTTAACAGCATTGGTTTCTGCGCCCGTATATAAAGTACCACCATTCTTACCTGTCATAAGACTAGGATGAGAAGACCAATAAGTAGCAGCGTTGTAAACATTATATAAAGTACCTCCTGTATTTGTACCATACTTTTGGTAAGCACCTCTGCCCATAATATGTTGGCTCTCTTGGTCAAAGATTTTCATAAGATGAGAAAGCATAAGTTTATTACCTGCATTCTCTCTCTTAACATTGTCCATCTTTTTAGCTAAGGTCTCTTTAAAGAGTTCAATAACACTATCACGTTTTATAGGAGTGTTATACCATTTCTTTATCTGATCCATACCATCACCACTAATATATTTAGTAGCTGTTCCAATCTTACCTGCAAATCCAAGAACATCAAAGTTCTTTGAATGCCTACCATAGACATAAGCAAGCTTGTTACCAGCAACAAGAGTATTCCAACACTTACTACGCCATACCCCCATCATTCCATTGTTAGCCCATGTTCTATTATGCGAGGTACGAAATACAAACTCAGGTACTACTAACTCGGTTTGTCCTTTACCTAACCAACCTTCACCACCATCAAGATATGTCTTTTGTCCCTCAAATCTAGCCTTTAATTCTAACTGTTGTCCACCATTAATAACCTCAATATCAAATTTTGTTTCAGAGAGATCAAGATTTATAGATTCATCTTGTGAAGCAAGGAGTAAAGCTTCTTCAATACTTGTAACAATATCTTTATATTGAACAGGAGTGTAGTCTTTTGATACTATTGAAAGAACTTTATCTGTATCAGTACGCTTAAGAACCTTACCAAATTTTTCAGGTATGCCCGGAATAGGAAACGTATCTACTTGAAATTCAATTTCATCATGATTAAACATTTGCATTGTCTTACCTTTTATATTGTGATATGAGGGTCGTCCCTCAAGAGAGGGGACGAACCGAATTTAGTTTAGTTACTTGTAGTGCGTCAGGGTAATCTTCTCTTACCTCCTCTTCTGTATCATAATAATTAACTTCACGTTCTACTGTAGTACTACCATCACAAAAAAAACATATATGTGATACTGTCGTAACTATATCTCTATAGACTTTACCATCTTCACACTCATTACATTCTTGACTCACATTAAAAGTAGGCATATTAATAACTTTCAATTTGTTCATTATCCATACGTGATGTTGCTTCTTTATCAGCACATATAACTGCTCTATCAGGACGCATACCATCGGCTATAAGTTCTTTACATATCTCCTCATGTAAATCCCAGAAGCGTTTTTCTCTCTCAAACATTGCTCTATAATCTATAATCATTAACCTTGTCCTCTTGTACGTTTCCAAGATAATCTTTTACTTTTATTCTTAGGCCGAGACCTTGAGCTTTGTCCTATTGAAGTTCTCTTTTTTATTCTATGTCTTGAGGGATCGTATGTACTACCAATTTTTTTAGCCATCACCCATATGCCTTCCTGTTTCATTTAATCTTTTGGCATGTTCCATATAGTTTAGATATGCCTGAGTAAATTCAGTTACAGATAAGTTAATACCTTTCATTCCTTGTAGACTTTTAAATTCCTCAAGACTCATGATAGGCATGTACATTGATTTTGAATCATACTCCATTACTATCCAACCAATCATCATAATCATTTTGAAAGGATATCATTTCCTTTTTAATATAATTATTAACCTCACCTACATTTAAAGATGCACCTGATTGTTCTATCTTATACCTTACAATCTGTTGTACCAATGGCTCAGTACCATTTAAAGCATAATCAAGAATATCTTTTTTAGTTTTAAACTTAGGAATTGCCATAGTATTCTCCAAAGATGAAGGGAAAGTTCCCTCAAGAGGGGGGAACTTTTCCAAGTTATATCGTATTTAAATGAACAGAATATCCTGAAGTATCTATATGCTTTTTATTTAACTTAGTACAAAACTCACAGAAATAAATATTCTTAGGTAATATATATATTTCCTGACATTTTAAACACTTACGTTCTCTGTATTTATTTTTTTCTCTTAACATTTTTTTCTTTAAATTGTATTGTTTTATCTCATCATTTAATTTTTGAAATGATTCAGGTTTATAGTCTTCCGATATCTTTAATCCTTTTTTAAAGCTACCACCATTTCTATTAATGATACCTATAATCATGTTTTTTGTCAACGTTTCGGACGTTAAAGAATTTTCCATAAACATATGAATAATAAGAGGATCTTTAGATATTTCTCTAGCACTACAGCCTATATACCAGAGTTCTAAAATCTCTGTAATAAATTCTTTTGAATGTCGCATTGTTATATAGTCCCCTATCTTAATATAATTTATGACTGTTATTAATTTCTTTTATATGCTCTATAAAATCACTTGTCTTTCTAAGTTTATTAAACTCATTAGGATACTTAGCAACTTTTGATATGAAACCCATGAAATCAAAGGTCTCTGTCAGTAGATGTGCTAGTATAGCTTGCTGAAAGTGTTGGTTTTTTATTGTTTCTTTTTTTAGCATAGGATTCAAGGGTGTTTTACTAATCTTTCTTATTTTATATAGGGTATCATTAACATGGTTTAATATTGTAGTATTACACTTTAGATTACCTTCTTTAAATTCCTTAGAATACTTTCTTTTTCTTACCCAATCTTGATTAAAGATCGCTATTAATACACCCATAGTAATATTATTTGTTTCAAATACTGCGGAAAACTTTTGGTATGCAGGTCTGTTACTTATTGTATGTAGATCAAGGTAATCAAACAATTTCCAATTCTTTTGTGTTGTATTAATAGATATTAAATCTTTCATTGTATAAGAATCACTATCAATTATTTGTATATAAAAAGGATAATTTAATTCTTTAGATGCTTCATATCTTGTTTGTCCATCAACAACATAATAGTTACTATCTATTAACAAAGGCACTAGACGTAGTGCATTATTTTCTTTAATAGAATTCTTAAGTTCTTTTATACAATCAGGAAGAATATTTCTATTAGCTTCAAGAGTTTTCAAAGCATAATATAATTTATCAGTAGGTTTAACTAAAAAAATAGAGCTAACAACTTCTAGTTCGGATTCTAATTTAGTAGTAAACATTTGATTCTCCATTAAGATATTGTATGAAAGTAAAAGATAGAGAGAGGCGACACCCCTCAAAGAGGGGGGTAGAGCCGAGCTAGTTTTCAATATAGAATAGATGGGAACCAAGAGAGCCAAGGTACATAAGCTTGTCATGTCTTGCCCAGTAGGGGTTGACTGCTCTGGTATGATAGTGAGTAGCCTCAAGAGTTATCTCAACGAGGATACCATTCATAGCCATTGCAGCTACTTTAATTGCGATTTCTTTAGCTTGATAATTATACATTCTTTCAGACTTACCATCACACCAGTAAGAGAATGCACACTTATTTCTTATAGGATTACCTTTATAGTATCTGCCTTGACGTACTACTTTACATACTGTATCAGGATAGTTAGGTAATTTTACACGTTCTAATATTACATTAGCTATTGCTAACTGAGCTATCAGTTCTTCTGATCTTCCCTCAAAATAGATAGCCTCTACTAGACACTTTCTTTCTGTATACTCATTGTCATTCAATTCTTCTGAAGCATATGCAGGAGTTATTAATATTACTAAGCATACTAATATCAGAAATATAATTATTAGATATGATTGATGTCTCATTTAAAATTACTCCATTCTGAGTCCGTTCATAGCTTAGTCCTTCGTAATTACATCTACAATTTCGGTACAGATTATATCAGGATGTTTGAAATCGTAGTCTACATTCTCTAAGACTTCAGTAAGATCAGCATCTTCTTTTAAGTCAAGCTTTACTATAATTAACATTAGTTCATCTCCAGTCATTCTGTTATGGTTATGTACGCCATGTCCAGTAGTAGTCATTATCGAAGCACAGTCCTTCTTTATTGATCGTAGGTGTCTTAAATTGATTGTACTTGGCAAGAAACAAGGCTGCTGCTTCATAGTGGTTGTTCAAGGCATCCAGTTCGTAATCATAATGCTTTGTAATTCGCTCCGCCAAATTGAAGGGACAACCTGTAGCAGAACGGTTGGCTATAATGCGAGCACCCTTCGTGTTAGTCGGTCCAAAGAAGCGTGTGCGGATGGCAGCGTAGGCGGTTGGTGTTTCCATTTTATTTATCTTCCTGATAAGGTATAATTTTACCAGCCCTATTAAGACAATCTACTAAAGTTTCATATCCATTGTTTAAAGTTTTAAGTTGATCATATAAGTCATATGATCCTGAAGAAGATACATCTTTATCTAATGCTTCAAGTATTCTTAGTTTGTCCATGAAACATTTTAAAGCATACTCCATATCTGCAACTACTTCATGTTTAATGTAGTTACTATCCATTTTAGTTCTCCTTATCTATTTAAAAGATGGCTAGTTTCAAGTTCCTCAATAAGTAGTTGTCTATATCCTTTCTGAAAAGAAGTAGCTGGAGGATCATTGTCAAAGCTTTTTAATGCTCTCTTAACCCAAGCTCTTTGATGCTTTTCGAGTACTTCTTTTAGTTCATTATCAGCAAGCATATAACCAATGTAAAAATTGTTCATCTTTATTTCTCTTTATCTAATTAAAAGATGGAAGGGAAGGGAATCGAACCCTTCATTAGGTAGTGTGAGCTACCTTGATATTTTCTCACAACAATCCCGGCTTCGTCCAGTCAACCGTCACCCTCTCACATGAGATCTTCGGTCGTCAGTCCAACAGGATACAGGATATATATCATTCACTCAACCAGACCTTCCATAGAATAATGTAGAGAAGCGTCAGCGCCCCTCAAAGAGGGGGGTGCTGGCGTGGTATATGCCTGAAAGTTAAGCTAATTCTATGAGGATTAGAAGCCTCTGGCTTACTAACCTGATGCTTATAATTACTCTGGAAGTTACCTTCAGGCATTACATAACAACTTCTATCTCTTAATCTTAACTTTAAAGGATCTCTTTCATGATGATTCTTATTAGTTATAGTAGCTATCGCTGTTCCTCCTAAGCTTATAGTTGCTACAGCACCTATAGTTCCGTCATTCTTAATGAATATTTCTTCGTCGTCAGAGTGAGGTGCAATACCTTTACCAGTGTAAAGGTTAGCTAATAAGCAGTTAAAGTAACCTTCTTGAAAGCCAAGCTCTTTGTCTAAAGTTCTAGCTAATTCTTCAAACTCTGGATGCCAGCTTTGAGCATGGTGTCGAACACCTGTATAAGCATAGTCTACATTACCGTACCAAGTAGCTACGTGATTGTTATAGTTACGAGTGCAGTTGTTGTCTGCTTTAAGCTGTTCCCAAAGATTATTGAAGTCTTGTAAGATAGGTAACTCCTCATTTATAAATCCAATGCGAAGTGTGTAGTCATCTTTACTGTCAGAAATCAAATCAAATGGCATATTGTTTCTCCTTCAAGATAAGATTAAGGATGACGATGCCCCTCGTAAGAGGGGGCAGAGGCAGACGATATAGTATTAAAAGCTATCATCATAGGGTAGTTTTATATATACATTAATGATGAGAATATATAAATTAGTTTGATGGTGTGATATATATACAACAGCTGTTAGTCCCTTGTATTTGTTAGTGTTTATAGATTGGGTAGATTATTAAGAGTGTGGTTTATTATACAACACACACATAAAGGGGACGAATTACATAGATTAGTGCGTCTTTTTGCACGGTTAAGATACATAATTGGGTGTTAAATACAATTAAATGTATGTTTTTGATAGGTTATGATACAAAAGCAGGGGAAAGGGAGGTCTTTCAACCCCCCAGTCCTGTTAATCTTTATCAAGTAGCAGCTTGATGGCGTACAGTATGAATACAAACATGAGGTGGCTACTTACCAGCCACAAGATCCCTACATTACCAATGATGTATCTATCATTGATAAGTAGTAATCCGATGAGAGAGATAATGAGTAACATTACTGGTAGTATTCGTGCGTTCATGTTAACCTCCAAAGGTTAGGGAGGGACCGAAGCCCCCCCCCAGTTAAGTCAGAGTGGTGAGTCAGTGTTCTTCAGAGCATCAAGCTCTGCCCGCAACTCTGCATTCTCCTTTGCCAGTTCGGCCTGTGCCTTAGACATCCCAGTGGCTATCGAGAAGTTACAGATCACGAAGTCCTGATCGTTACTCCACGCAACCAGATCAACGATAGTACCGTCAAGCTGGGTGAATGTCCCGTAGCCAATCTTCCTTCCTTGGGTGGTCTTTCCCATGTTGTATTTAAGCTGACCATCACCCGGCTTCTGGACAAAGGGGGGCTTCTTTGTGGGAGCTAATGTAACCATGGTGTATTCTCCTAGTAGGTTAAGTATAAGAGGGAACGTAGCCCCTCAACGTAGTGGGGCG
>TARA_R110002074_G_scaffold173810_2_pt1 | contig 13735 bp, 8 predicted proteins | sample TARA_R110002074 | Tara Oceans TARA_R110002074 (sample SAMEA4397215) | marine metagenome | biome: Polar Biome; feature: [MIX] marine epipelagic wind mixed layer (ENVO:01000061); material: water (ENVO:00002006), including particulate matter (ENVO:01000060) such as... | depth 10-100 m
AAATTTATTTTAAGCTGAACTTTCGGATCAAACTTATCTTTATCATCCTCTTCTTCTAACGCTAAAGGTCCAACCCCAGATGCTGAACTCTCTTCTGTTGCTGTGACCACATCTTCCTCCACAACAACATCTTTCTTTCCCGGCTGAACGCCGATAAGCAAGCTAAATTCATTTTCATCCCCATTGTACCCATCATCTGAAAAAAATCTATAGGCATCTTTAAATGCCTCCGGATTTGTGCTAATAAGATCTTTGTATTCTTCAGTAGTTCCATTATAACCTTGGGCTAAGAATAATTTATAAGAGTCTTTAAATGCTTCTTCGTTCATGCTATTTTATTTAGTATTATATTTAGCAGCTCTTGTGGATGCTGTTCTAACTTCTATTGGTATAAATTCTTCTTCTAAATAAGTCTTTATCTTATCCATCTCAGTAAATATATTGTACCCTTCATCTATTATTGGGACATAATCTTTAAACATTGTTTCTTCACCGTCTTCTACTTCCTTTCTTAGTTTTTCTCTAACAGGGTAAAATTTACCTTCTCTTATTTCAAAGTTAATATTTGGAGTAATTAAACCACCCATTTCTTTTCTAAACGCATCTATTATATCCTTTTCATCTATATCTGATGCTTTAATTGGAATGCCACTAACCAGCACAGGGCTTCTTTTAGTGGATTTTGTTTTTTGTATTTCAGCAACATTAGCTTTTAAATTTTCAAATGCTCTATCAATTGTGCCTTGCGTTTTAGCGGATTTTAATTGTATATCTGTAGGTTTAGTAGCTTTGGTTGTGCTAGCCCTAGATTTTATAAGTCTTTCAGTTGCAGTAGCGTCAAGCTCTCTTTTAGGGTTGCTAAATGCGCCAGCACCATTAGCAGAAATTTCGTGTACCATACGCATAAATCCATCATATTCGTCGTCATTTAAAAAAGCTGTATCCGGCGAATTATTTTCTGGGTCTATAATAAACTCCCCAAATTGGTTAGTAATTGGGGTTGGTTTGTCCTCCCGCTCCGCTTTGCCTTCCGCATTTTTATATATAGATCCATCTTTATTTCTTTTAAAAAATCTGTATCCTATAGCATCACTGCCAGGGATACTCTCTCCTATTCCCTTTTCTTGTAAAAGGTCTAGCATTGACCCCACCCCATTTTTTATAATCAATTCGCCATACCCTGAAGCGGCTGCATCAACAGAGGAATATAGCTTATCTGAATCAATGCTTTCCACATTATATATAGCTTGTACAAAGCCCCTTCCTGGCACTTCCCCTGCGTCTTCTGTGGTTGACTTTTTTATAAACATATCAGCGGGTGTGCTGTCCGAATTTAAAATTTTTAACTCTTTTAGTATCGTTTGAGTCCCCCCAACAACATCAGGGTTTATTCTATAGCTAACTCTATTAAATGTTGTTTCGGGGGTAGAGCCGCCTAGAAAGTTAGCATAGTCTTTTATTTTAACCCCATCTTTTTCACGCAGAAGGTAATCGTGGTATTCTTCGTCATCGCCTAGCTCAGCCCCATAACTCTTTTCCCAGCCAGTTCCAGGGGAGTATGCTTCTAAAAAGCGGCTATCCTTAACCGAGGCAGCAGAAATCATTCCTGCCTTGCTTCCAACTCCTTTTGATATATCGGTAGCTATTTGGCTATCTGACGCTTCTAACTTAGCCATGCTTTCCGTAAGTCCATTAAAATATGTCATCCCTGCCGCGGCTCTTTGATTTGCTTTGTAAAATCCTTCAGTATCAGGGTCTAGACCCCCAGCAGATAAAAGCTGTATCCTTGAATTAGCAGTTTGCATTGAAATACGTCTAGTAGCATCCTGAATACTTTGAGCGTTAATTGTACTATTTTCAATTACTGAATTTCCTTTAGAAAGGCGTGTAGCTTCTTCCGAATAAATTTTTCTTATAGCTTTATCGCTTTCTTCTTTTTGTTTAGCTCTTATTTTGGATTGTGCCAATGAGACTTGCAAAATTTTATTAAAATTAGCAGAAAGTTTTTCTGTTGTAGCTCTAGATATTTTTCCTGATTGTGTATCAACTAGTGATGCTGGTTTTCTATATGTACCCATGTTTCTTTATTATTTTTTAACTCCCCAAGCCCCCAAAGCCTTTGCTTATATTTCCACTACCAAAGCCTGTGCTAGGTATACTTGCACTGCTAGGTATACTTGCACTGCTTTTCTTACCAAGGCTACCAAGGTCAAACTGCCCACTGCTAATTCCTGCCCCTGCTAAACTACCGGCCATATCTCCTAATGCACCAATACCGCTAGAAAAGGCCCCTCTACGATCAACTACCGCTTGCATTTCTCTTGCTCTTTGCTCATCAGCTAATGCTTGTGTTCTATCTAATTGTTCCACAACACGGGCCTCTGCTCTTAATCCTTCTTCTAATTTTTTCTGTTGTAAAACTGCTTCCCCCTCAGCTCTTAATTTTTCATTAGCTACCTCTTGTTTTTCTATGCTAGCAGAAACACCTTTTTTACTTGACAAAGCTGCTTGTGCTAATGCTGTAGCACCACCTGCTGCTCCACCCGTTGCCCTAATTGTATCTAATGTATTTGCTAAAGCAATATCTGTTTGCTCAATTTGCATTTCTGCGGCTTGTGTTGCAACACCCAGGTTAGCATAGGTATTACTAAATTGCCCTTCAAAATTATCTACAACATCTCTTCTTTCTTGTTCTAGGTTAGTTAAAGTAGTCTCCAAAGCCTCTCTTTTAGCTTTAGCATCTGCTGCATCTTTTTTTGCATTAGACATACCTACTATAGTATTAGTTATAGCTGCTCCCGCTTGTACGGCTAACATTGCCCCCATTAGTGCCATATTATTTTATTTTTTTAAGATTTAACATAGTTTGATGATACTGCAAATAATGTTTTAGTTCCACCAACATCTGTTGTATTATCTGTACTTATTTTTACTGTTGCAAAGTATCCTTTAATTCCGCTCATACTAGCTCCTGGAAGAACTTGACCTGGCATCCCAAAAGAAATAGCCTGCGTCACAGCTCCTGTAGATTCAACACCCTTATTAACTAAGTTAGCATAATATTTATTTTCTTTTCTATCAAAACCAGCCCTGTATGTTACGCCACCTTCTATATATGCGCCCTCGTCGTAGCTGTATACAAGAGATGTTGTGTCTTGGTAGTTAATTGATTCTAGACTAAGTCCTGTTGGATCTGATAAAAAATAATCTGACTGCCATCCGTTAGACCCTTCATAATTCACCGTTTGGAAATTTTTAGATATAGAAACATTAGGATTGAAAGACAATGTAACAGATGTTGGATAATACGTTCCATAGAAAGTCCCTCTATTATTAATTACTTGTTCATCGTAATGTTTCCAAATAGATGGGCCATTACAGGTATAATAACTACTATTTAATGTGCCTCCAAATCTAGGATTGTAATCCCAAAAACTAGTCCATGCATTATTTGATTCATTAAATGACACTGTGTTGTATGTATCTGTATCATTAACGTCATCAAATACTTGCATTGATACAACATACTTATCATGGTAGTTATCATATGCACCAACAACCTTGTCGTTAACGTAGCTAAATAAAGATATTTCTCCCGTGGGAGGGTTGGACCCAAGAATTGGATTGTCAAAAGTAATATTAATATCTGGGTCAGTTTCCCCAATATATAATGAAGCGAGAGGCCCAAAGAAAGAAGAGGCAGGCGTAAAGTGCACACCTTGAACGTAAAGGTTATTAGGGGTAATTCCTAGTACACCCATACCTATCTCTATGCTGTCTGGAATTTCTAAAGTTCCTTCGGGCAAAATGACTATAATATACTTATTATCTAAACCTACTATTGCCGTAAAAGTATTTTCTTTTGATTTATTTATAGTGGTAACACTAGCTAGGTTGTCTCTAAAAAAGTCCCTCATGCCATACGAGCTTATCTCCGTTATGCCATCCCTTGATAGCCTTAATATAGCCCCTCTGCTTCTATCTGAGAAATACATTCTGTACCCTTTAAAGGCAAAAGATTCTGGGTTTTGGCTAATACCATACTCGCCAGAGTACTGATTAATCTGTCCTAAAACAAGTCTTGACGCCGTTAATGCAGGATTGCCATCTGCGGTGTATATTGCATCCTTGTCTACTAAAGCATTACTAACTTTATCTTCTTGAAATATTATTAAATTAGTGTCAGTGGTGTATAACTTTTGTATGCCTCCGTATCTTGGGTCAACTTCCTTTGTTATATTTTCTCCCGTAGAAAAAACATTGGTTTCGTTTAATCCAGTTAACCGATTATATAAACCAGAATATATTAGTCCATTGCTAAGTATTAACTCTGAGTCAGTAGACTCTATTATGTATGCTTTTACTCCAAAATCTACTGATGTATTATTGTATCCCCCTCGTATTCTAGACTCTTCTATATACCAATAATTAGCCTCGTAAGATTCCCCAGCTAAAGCATATAAAGGAAATATTGGGTACCCATCCATATTGCTCCAGGCTAAACTAGGCCAGACAGCGGCACCTGGGGATTGAGTGGAAATAACCGTCCCCACCCCTGTGGCAACCTTTTTTAATAAAAAAGAATTAAAGTATTGTACTTCTGTAGTAGCGCTCATTTATATATTTTTTTGGATATTACAGGTCAGGATTATTTACTTTTAAGGTAAAGAAAAAGCTTGGTAAAATTTTAGAACCAGCACTTTGATTGGCAACAAGTTTTGGAGGACTGTTTGGTGAAGTCGTAACTATATTGTTATAAGCCGCATCAAATATCTCCATATTTATTAAGTATTCTGTTTTCACCCCTGAATTTTGAGGATTTTGACCTGGGGTGTATAGTCCTGGTAATTCATAAAATGGTCCGCCTCCGTCATCTTCAAGGTATCTTTCCTCCAAAGAAGTAACAGTCGGATTAAATGCTCGTACATTAGCTAAATTTATTTCTAACGACTCTGGCAAAGAACTTGCACTTCCCGAAGAATTATTAACAAGTCTTACATAGTCCGATGCAGCCTTTCTACTATCCCAAAAATAAGGAAAGTTAGGTGGAAGGTTCGGGAGTTTTATATAAACATTTTTTATTTTTATTGAAAGCCCTTGCTTGGAAAGTAAGTTACTTTCTGCTCCATTTTTAAAATCAAATTGGAACCCTGTATCAATAAATCCATCATTACCTGTTGCGGGGAGCTCAAAAGTGTATTCACCCCCAAATATTGAGTTACCAGTAGAGAGTATTCCTAGACCTAAAGATAAGTTACTGTCCATCCCAATCTTATATTGCATTATGCCTGGGTTAGCACTTTCAATGTTGGTACCTGTGGCAGATATAGGTGGTGAATTTTTCAATGTACTTTTTGATGCATTTACAGTTACAGTACTCTTTAATACTTCTGTAACATCTGCTTGTGTAACGGTAAACTCTATTGTAAACTTGTATTTGTCATTAGTAGAACTATTGGCTGTATAAACAAAACTAGCGCTTGAAGATGTTCTTATAAACCACCCTTCGGAAGTTCCATTAGGTTGTAATTCAAAAAGATTACTACCCGTTATATCTATGTCCGCAAATTGCCCTGTAAAAACAGATACTATTTTTGCAATAACAGTTACGCCATTAATGCCCTGTAAATCAAGTCCTTGATAATTCTTAACAATAAACGAACTTCCAGGAGTATTTAGTGTAGTGCCACCTGGGGTGCTTTCGTTAAGATTGAAAGACCAATTTTCAATTGCAACAGCCGTTAATCCAGCATCCCCAAATTCTATATCCGTATTAAGTTCAGATATTAATCCTGATGTGCTGGTCTCATAAAATATATCTATTTCAGACCTCGTTGGGGCTGTTTCGTAAACGTTTAATGTTGTTTTCTTAAACGTTATAGGAAAGTCAGAAACTGTTGCAGGAAACCCACCAATCGCGCCAATTGTTTTTTGGGTAGATACTCTACCTATAAGTGGATTACGACCCACAGCATTAATCTTTGGCATACCATAAAACGGGGACTTAGTATAAGCTACTCCGTCTACATCTTCATCTAATCCTGTTTCATCTCTTAATCCTATGCTTACAACTTTGTCTGGAGTAGTACTAGGTATAAACTGAAAAGAATTGGATTGTCTTTCTTTATATATTGAGTTAGTAACTCTACCAAACAACATTTCAGAGCTTGAAAACTGCACTTGATTTGGGCCAACCTCTTGTAAGTCTCTTGGGACTTTATTTATATTGTCAGAAAATAACGTTATAAAAGCTACGCTATTTGATACTGTTCTTTGAGCAGTAATGAGAAGGGATTCTTGGGGTGAGTTATTTAGTATGCTTGGCAGATATACATTGTAATATTCTTGTTCTTTTTGTTGCACTACCAACTTGTAACTGTACCAACCCAACGGATTTTCAAGACTATATAACCCAACATATCCTGGAGAAGCAATTTCAGATGGTATTAATTTTGACCACAAAGCTTTAATTGAATTTCCTCTATATACATTTGGCCGCGCCCCTTGTCCTGATATAAAATCTGTATTAGCAACATTATACCTATTGTACCCAGTTGAAAAATCAGATATAATTACATCGGATTGCCTTCCAAACCTATCAGATAATACCACCCCAAGCGTGTATGACCTGTTTTGTTTTAACACGTGGTTTGGATACTCTATTTCGCTGTAAGAACCAAGCTCGCCTAGCTGGGCTTTTTCTCCTAAAGCTATGGTATACGCTAAAGTTTTTGGTCTAGCAGTTCTTACCAAATAATTCCCGTACATTACTCTGTTGCCAGTAACTTCTTGAGCCTTAGCTCTAATTGGTACTTTGTCTGAAGCCCTTGATGTTTCGTTTGATGGTAAGGTTTTTATAGGGGCCTGAGATGTATAATTGTATGTAATTTTATTTGTGTCTGTTATTGCCCGTAATTCTTCAATAGTAATAGTATTAACAATTTTAATAGCTACTTGGTCGGACTCTTTATATAAGATGTCAATTTCTTTTACATGCAAGTCATCTGGTAATGCGCTAACTGTTGAGACACCTTCTGGCATAGTAATAACTATCCCAACAGTGTTTACTTTATTTTCCATAAATGACACTGTTGTGCTCTGCACAGCATTAACCTCGTCTGACTGGGCCGTATCGTCATTTATATTAGTTGGCCCTCCTCCTATATCACTTTGTTTATCTAGAAAATATCCATCTTGCCTTGGTATAAATGCTGCCTGCGTGAATGGTGCCGCAAGAGAGTACTCGTCGTTGTCATACTTAAACCTATAGCTAAACCTAACAAACTTATCTGAAAGATATTCGCTATCACCTTTAAAGGCGGCATCGTAGTACGGGTTAGCACCTATAAGAACTTTCCCTGTTATATCTCCAGTTGATGCGGGGGAATATGTTATTGTGAATGGTTGGCTAGGCCTATTAGAGCCCGGTGTGTCAGCGGTTACATTTGTTATTTTTGTTTTAGAGGCTAGGGTTATATTACCTGCAGTAATATATGTACCAATCCAATTAGTTAATTGGTCGTATTTGGCAGGTCCAAATTTAGGGTCTGCAATTGTAAAGCTTTCGTTGTCAACTTTAGTAGCTTCCCAATATTGCATACCAGGCAAACCTTCAGACGTAACGTCCTTCATTGTGGAATCTTTAAAAAGATTTCCATCCCTAACTAATAATTTTATATTGCCAACCATATTAGATACAGGACCTATTGCTAAATCTAAATTAGCGGCAGTTATTGTAACCTCTTGGCCTGCGGCGTACCCAGTACCAGTTGTATAATTTTCTGCAAAATTTGTTGCATATACGGTTGCCGCTATTACTTCATTGTTATTTGTATATATTGCAAACTGGCCGCTTGCTCCAACACCAGACGCAAAAGTTCCTAAGTATATTCCATCGTCAACGCTTGTTGGCTGCTGAGTAACCCGCATTGGGCTATTATCCAATAAGCTACCTATAGGGCTATTTGATGCTAGCATAGGTGGCTGCCACGGGTAATACTTAGCAACGGATACATTATCTTCATTACTATAATATCCTGGAATTTCAAGTGCTTTTTTAATATTTATTTTCCTTGGTTGATTTCTATTATCTGTAAAAAACAATAAGTTTTCTAACAAATTTATACCAAGGACTGGCTTTGTCTTTGAAAAATTTAAAAACGCTCCACTAACAAGTACACTGCCCTGTACCTTATTTACGTCGTACATGCATATGTAATGGCTTGATCCAGTAAAAGTTATTCCTTCAAGTGTTTTTGTACTCGCCGCAAAGTTATCTAAACCATTAGCTGATGTATCATTCCAGTTCGTAATAAAGCAAAATAATCTGTCTCCTGTAGTATCTATATAAAAACCTATTATTTCAAGACCTTTATCTGTAAGACCAAAATCTGTTTCTATTATATTCCCAGGAACATTTTGTAGCTGTCCGGAGTCTCCTCCCTCAGAGTTTATTATAACAGCATTTCTTGCATCTATATACTCTTTATTTGAAACCAGCCTAGGAGTAAGATCTTTGTTCATCTTAGCCCCTAGAAAAAGATTTTTAATCTCTGCCATATTTTATGATTTTATCCATTTAGATTTTCCTCTCATTATCTGAGTAAGCTCTTCTATTTTAATATTAGATAATCTTATCTTTGCATTCCTTAATTTAGCGCTTCTTTCTCTTCGTAACCGCTGAACAATGTACTCTGGCTGATTAATACGGGTAGATATGATCGCATGGCTTATATGAGCGTACATAGCGTCTTCTATCATTTTAGGGACCCTAGTATCTAAATCGTACGCTAAACCGTCTGAGATGTACTCTATGACGATCAAACGATCCTTTAAATTACTTGAGAATGTAAATACTCCTCTTACTTCATCAATACCAAACCATCCGTTGCTTTGAGTTAACGATGGGTCCAAACCGTATCTTTGACCGTAGGCTCCTCCCCAATATATGTTACCCATATTAATTCCATCAATGTCAAACCCTGCATTAATAGAGCCCTCATTAAATAATCCTGTTATTCTCTTATCGTCAGCAGATCTCCATCTTTCCACTGTTTGTGGTGGATCTGTGTCTACGTTTTCTTCAAGGTTGTCTTGAACTATTTGCCCTGTTGAGTCTTGTTCTGGGGCTTGTGCTGGATTTATTGTAAGGTTTGTATTTGGATATATAATTCTCTTTACACCAGAATCATCAATCCAAGATAATCTAACGTAGTTTACGTAGTCTTGCGGTATAACCGCGGTTAAACTTGGAGATATAGTTAGCTCTTGAGACTTAATAGTTCTCAATGTATCGTAACTAAACTCTTGCATCCCGCGTTTTGCGTGGAATATTATGTCTGTCCTTTTAGCACTCGGTATAAGTTTACCTGCGCCAATGTAGGCAACCATGAAGTTATTGATAACATCATTTAACGATGTGTACTGATAACCCCCATAGTTATTTTCTTTTGCAGTCTCAATAAGGCTTACCACAATTAAATCCCCTACAGCGGAAGCTACTCCAAGAGTAACCGTGTTTGATGCAGATAATGAGTAGTTAGTTATAATAACTCCATTAACAGTTACTGAAAAGTTTGTATTAGAAACTCCTACTTGTGTAGCAACTAAATCAATATTAAAGGTGCATACAAAGTTAACTTGTCCTAATATAGCTGTAAAAGACTGCTGTCCAGCGTAGTATTGTGCGTTAGTTTCGGTGATTAAACCACCATTTGGGTTTGACATATCTTATTAGCTTTTTTCGTTCATTTCTTCTCTTTGTATTTGGCTTGCTGCAACTTGAATTATTTGTGGGTCTTTTATTACAACGCCAAAATAAAACAATACTTTCATAATAAAACTTGTTTGTTCTGCTATGTCTAGCTCTATGTCAGTAGAGCCATATGTACTTCCAGAGTTTAAGTCTTGAGTCCTCAAAGTTATTGTTGGCCCCTGGGATTGAGGTACTGTGCCAAAGTAAGATATTGCTCCATCTGATACAGTAAATGTATCGCCTGCCTCGTAGTTTTTACCACCGGATGTTACACTTATATCTGAAATAACTTCATTACCAACAGTTCCACTAACTATTATTGTAAACCCAAGCCCAGACCCTACTGGATTCAGCTGCGTATAAGCTACCCCTGTATATGTGCCTAATTGAATATTAGTTGCTTCAAAAGTTATACTATCGTTTAGTGTTCCAAGTCCAACGTTGACACCTGTTGCTTCGTATACATTAGTGTCGTAAATGTATTGCCCAACCGCTCCAATAGTATATCCCCATCTAGGGTCTTTTGGTTTCCTTAGGAAGTTAACGGATATGTTACTTGTTATAGTGTCAGGCTTTATAAATAGCTTGTCGTTCTCAAGTAAGTACGTTGGGAAAGATGTTGTGGATTTTGTTAGGGGAGATTTTTGAATGTTATAGAAATCCATTCTTTGTAACCTCTGCAGCTCAGTTGTATCGTTATATATTACGGTACCTAAAGTATAAAGCTCTACTTCATCACCATAAGAATCTGTTGTTGGTAATGAAAAGTAAGCAGGTATTGTTCCTGCTACTGGCACATAGGTTGATGTGCCAAATGTTTTAAATATAGAAAGATGTTCGTCAATAGATGCTACTCTGTCCGCATAATCTGTATCAGACTGAGGAACCCTTAATTGTTGATTCAAAGAGTTACTATAGTCGCCAAATATCTCTAGTTGAACTTGAGTAGATATTTTATTAAACTCATCTGGAGTTACATAGCCTCTTTCTTCCTTGTTAAGTATTAGCAGTACAGTTCTATATACGGTATTTACATTTATTGCCATATTTTTATTTTGTTTTATTATATGGGTAGACCAACAGTTAAGTTAGCCTACCCTTATAAATATAGTTACGTGTTATCCGAACTTTTTCTCTATGCTCGAATATACCTGCATACCTTCGTCAGTTTTAAACCAACTAGCTAATGCAGAGTATGGGTGCTCTTCAAAAGGAACCGTCATAAGTTTCTTTCCATTTGATGCCCACATAAAGGTTTTTTGGTCGCCTGAGATAGATAGTATTCCTGCTTCAACAGCTCTAATACCAAAACTTCTAAGCTCTACATTTTTGTCATTTGCTAAGCTTATGAACAAAGCCGGATTATTTTTAGCAAGCAACATTAAATCTCGCTTAAGTTCTTTGCTCGTCATCTTATTAACCGCAGTTCCTAATTCTGTTCTAAGGATTGCTTCTGCATGGTCTACGTCTAACTCCCGAGCCAATATCAACGCTTCAATTTCAAGTTCAATATCTTCTAACTCATCTACTGCAACAGCAACGTCATCTTGCTCTCTATATGTCCCTCCTTTTTGTGGATGGTATAAAGAAAGCAGCTTTTGTAAATTTTGCTTAGTCTTTGGTACTAAAAGTACTCCATCTACAAACACAATGTGAGCGACAGTTACATGCCCCTTCTGCTCATCTACGAAAGGGGAGTTTTGATTTGTTGCATATCTTAGCTCTCTTTGTTCTCCTGTTTCTTCATCAAAATGCAGTAAAGGAAACCTTGAAGAATGCTTGCTACAAAGTGTAAAAGTTAGTGGTGACGTGCCGTTTGCTAGATAGTATCTTCTATCTTTAATCTCCCACTTAGGTTTTGAGTTTTTTACTTCAGCAATAGGAGCTTCTATTAAAGTCTCTTCTTGCATAATTTCTTGTTTAGGTGCCGCACTTTTTGGGGCTACCTTTGATTTTTGGGCTTTTGTTGCCATAATAAAATATAATATAAAAATTAATAATAAGAGTAATAATTACCCCCATCTAAAAAATGGGGGTAACATTACAATAGTTAATACTAAACAGTCGCCGTAAACAATACGAAGTTGTTAGCAGCTTGAGTAACTAAACATCTTTCAGATAAGAAGTTAACTGTCATTGCATCTAAGCTAGAAGTAGCAGCACCTCCAACAGATCCAGTCAGCCAAGACTTCATTCTTCTATCGTCAGATTCAGAAGCTCTGTAACGTACGTGTAAGAATGGTCGTCTGATGTTAGTACCTAACATTTGATCGTATACTGTACTTGTTCCAGCAGGAACTAATACACCGTCAATATCTTTAACTAAACCTCTTGTAGAAGCATCGTTTAAATATTTCCAGTCAGTCTTGTAGAAGTCATAAGAACCTCTTCTGAAACCGTCAAATCCTAAGTTTAATGCCATTTCCTCAGAGTTTTCAAATACACCGTAAGATGTACCACCCGCTCCGTAAGAATTTTGCGCAGCTAACATATCATCAAAATCTAAAGAAGTAGATCTGTTCAAGAATAACATATTCTCTTCAATTGCTCCTTGCTTATCAAGATTTTGTAGAATGAAATCAAAGTCTTGCAAAGCACTTCTGTTTCCAACTCCTGGAGTTACATCACCACTTGCATAATTTTGGTATACATTACCTCTTGCAGTAATAGCAGCAAATAAACCTTCAGTACCAGCAGATGTAACTGTTGCATTTAATGCAGTAGGAACAGCAGCATTTGTAGCAAGCTCACCTTCTACCATTGCCATTTCTAAGTAATCTTGGAAACGCAATCTTGTTTCTCCTTCAGACTTCAAGTACCATAAGTATCCTGATGTTCCATCTTCAGCAGCAACTTCAACCCATCCAATTTGTGCAGCATCAGAGCCGCTTATTTGATAATTGTCCTTAATAATAATTGGCTTGTTATTGTACTGTGTAAAAGAAGCTTCTAAAGAACCTACCATACCGTCTGTTCCTTTAGCAAACTCAGAACCATAAACGAATAAGTTTACAGCTTCGTTCCCAAAAGTTACATCACCAGCACCAGCTGAATTAAATAAAGGCTGAGTGTAAGGTAATAAAGTAAAAGTTTGTCCTGGAAAAGCTGAGACAGATACATACGCTTTTAACGTTCTTAGTCCATCAGCACTAGATACTACTACCGTATTTCCAACTCTTACTGAATTGTTTAATGCAGTACCTAATGTTACAACTCCTGTAGCTGCTACGATAGATACCGTAGAATTAGCAGTTACTGCATCATTTTCGTATCCAATGTGCAATCTGTTTTGCTCAGACCATACAACTTGATCAGAAGTCATTGGCATTTCAGCACCTACCATTCTTAAGAATCCTGATAGAGTTCTGTTTCCGTATCGCTCTACCTCAGCTTCATAAAGCTCTGGTAAATATTGTTGTGCAAAGTTATTCACTGGGTCTCCGCCTGCAGCGTTACCTGTAAAATCTAAATAATTGCCTACTAAGGCAGTTTTTGTTGGTGTTGGCACTAAGCTAAATCTACCTAGTGGGTCTACACCCGTTCCAAATGATCCCATTTTTTTGTTTTTTGTTTTGTTAATTGTTAAATTGTGATTTTTTAATTCTTAGTTTTGAAGAATCGGCTCCTGTTATAGCTTTAACTCTAATTCCATTTACAAAGACTGCATCGTTGGGAGTTTGTCTTGGGGTGTCTGAAATGTTCTTTGAACTATTTACAACATCCTTAACAGCATCCGCTTTGCCTTGTTCATAAAAGTGATTAGCAATCTGATCCATATTTTGAGCAGCATACATTGCTTTGTGATAACCTTCGTGATTAACTATTTCGCCTTGTTCGTCGACAAACTTTTTGACAAAATTATCAATATTAGATTGTTGCTCAGCAATTTTACTTGGGTTATTAATACCATACCTAAATTTCTTTCCTCCGACTTCATATTCAAAACCTTTGAAATTGTCGTTTAAAAGATTAGATGTAGCT
>TARA_R110002074_G_scaffold181215_1_pt1 | contig 13720 bp, 30 predicted proteins | sample TARA_R110002074 | Tara Oceans TARA_R110002074 (sample SAMEA4397215) | marine metagenome | biome: Polar Biome; feature: [MIX] marine epipelagic wind mixed layer (ENVO:01000061); material: water (ENVO:00002006), including particulate matter (ENVO:01000060) such as... | depth 10-100 m
TAGCAGAAGATTATTCATTTAGCGGTGCGTATAGCTTGCTTGAGTGTGCGCTTAAAGTTAATTGGAAACTTCTTGCGTGCCACCCCCTTTGCTATCTTCTGAAATGGGAATATCTTCTTGTAAGTAGCAGAGTTCCAAAAGCCATATATTAATTTAGTTCGGCCTTTAGATCTTTCCCATATACCGCTAGTGCCATTAATGGTTTCTTTTGTTTGGTTTTTCTTTAACTTAATGCCACCCCTAAAGCCCTTAATATTACCAAACTTATTTAATGTTGCCTGTTTAGTAGGTACAACAACGTTGCCTGTGCGTGTGCCACCTTCTACGGCATACTTTAAATACTTCCAACGCTCCGGCGTTATATGTATATCACCCACCAAATTAGTTTTCCTAGCCTTATTAATCTGAAACGCCTTAACTGTATAACCCTTGGGTCTATCCAACTTCTTAGGCATCTGCGCCTTTTCAGCCTTCATAATATCAAACAGTGTATTGTTTATAGCGTTAGCGGCGGCAAACGGTATTTGTTTCTTTTGTATTTTAGAAAGGCCTTTAGTGATAGCTTTTAAATTACCTTTAACGTTAAACATTATTTAAGACTCCATTTTTTAAATGGGTTAGCCGCATTAAACTTAACGTTATACTTATGCGCCCAACGGTTAGCCGTTGTATAGCTAACATCCATAACCATAGAACAGTGCCTTATTGTTTTACCGGCATTAGCATTGCGTAACATTAAGTTAGTAACGCTTTCGCCCATACGATTCTCAACATCCTTTTGCAAACCCATTAACCCTCCTTCATTCTAGTAAACAACCGTTCAAGTTCTTCATAACATACCTGCATTTCCTTAACATCACCTTGTTTAGCGCTGTGTTGCAAATACTCGCACCACTTAGTCATCTCAGCGGCGTTAATACGCACATCCTCTATGCGCTTAAACGTAAGCCAATGCCATAATGTCTTAGCCATCCACCCGCTCCTCAAAGTATTTAATAATGCTTTTTTGGTTGTTTACAACTGCCCCTTTATCAGCCCTACCATAAGGCAATGCCCAATACTTAATCATCATGTGTGATTCATGGGCTGACCAACCTCTATTGGCTTTGTTGTATTGCATAAACCAGTAGCGTATATAAGGTGGTACATCAACAAACTTATGCTCAATAAAAAAGCACCGTTTACCCTCATCATCAGCACTTTTCCACAACGCCTCATAATTAATAACATCCTTAACAATATCATTTATAACGTTTTGGTTAACAATTGATGTTGTTGCTTTTGCTGTTTTTTCTATGGCGGTGATGATTTGTACGGGTGTTGGCGCATTATCACTTTTAACTTTAGCAATCTCATCTAAAGCGGTTGACCAATTGAGCACTTGAAAATCACGTAAACGCTTTAATTTGTTAGCAAGGGTTGATTTACACTTTGCCAGTTCCATGCCTTTATGCGTTAAAAACGTATACTCATAACGCATATACTCATAAATCTCATCCGCAATATTAGTATGGTTTAGTTTTGATTTACTATACATTTATAACTCCTGTAATTGCCATTTCCATTATTTGACTTTGCGTGTACTTGGTAGATGAACCAAACTTGTCACCATCTATACCTTCAAGTATTAACGCCCCGCTTTTGTAATCGCCTTTATATATATCTTTATTACTAATAACTTCTTTATTACTAATAGGCTTTGATTTCCCCATAATGGGAATACCCTGTTTTGGTTTTTCAGCTTTTGGCTTTAGTTTTTTATCCTCTTTTGGCTTACCCAAACTCTGTTTACTGAAGTTTGGGTTTAAGGTAGTAACTAAAAGGTATTGGCCAGTGCCATCAGCTGATTTAATGTAGCTTACCCAGCCCCGCTTTTTTAACTCATCAAGTGCGGCGTATATTGCTGATGTACCGTCATTAAATTGTTTTGCAAGCCTGCCTGCTGTAAAAACCCATTTGTTTGGTTTACTAGCCATATGGCAAAACAAGCCTTTAGCTTTAAAACTTAATTTCTCATCATTTAATAACTCATTAGGTATTTTTGTAAAATTACCACCTGTAAGTTTAGAAAACTGTATCACTTGTTATCCCTTTCTTGGTTATCACTTAAATCAATATGGGATAGGCATTTACCGCTTTTAGGCAAAAAAGAATGTACATCAAACTCTAAAACCTTATGTTTAGGGAAGTGTATTTTATGGCGGCCACATTGCCTACAAATAGGGCAAACCGACTTACATATTTCAAAATTGTGGCTACTGTTAGTCAAATTAATTATAAGGTTAGTGTCTGAAACATAAAAAAAAGGGTATATTTATCTGTTTATGCAAAATAATTTTGTTAATTAAATATATGAGGACAGAGCATTTGCCGTGTAAATTTACCGTTAGTAGCAATTTCAATTTCTATAGCTCTATTAACGGGCAATCCCACTTTCCTCCAATATTGAATATTTTGGTGATGGCATCCAAGCGCCCTAGCCATTTTTTCTTGCGTGCCAAAATGTTTAATTACGTCATCCATGCAGGGAATTATATACAAAGTAATTTTGTTTTTTTAAACCGGTTTTCCAAATTAAGGGGTGATATATGAACAAAGTAGAAACGATTGGGGATAGGGTTAAGGCGTTACGACTAGCTAAAGGGCTAAAGCAAAGAGAGTTGGCGGCGCTTATAGGAAACCTTAGTTTCCAAAATATTGGCAACCTTGAGCAGAATAAAATTAAGACTGCGCCACGGTATATTAATGAATTGGCAAAAGTTTTAGGTGTAACCGTTGATTATTTACAACGTGGGCAAACACACCATTACCAAGTTAATGATGAAATACATGATTTATTAGCTACGGATAGGCCGGTGGATTTGGATTTTAACCAAAGTATTTGGGTGGTAAGTGTGCCGGAGGGTGTTGAGTTGACATTGCCTGCAAAGGCCACTGTTAATGGCCGCATCATTAAAAAGTTTAGCAGTAAATTATAGTAATATTGTAATAAAGCAAAATAAATTTGTTTTTAATTAATTAAATAGGCCAAGTTGCTCTATACTCACAAACCAGTAATAAGTAAAAAGTAAAAAGTAAGTCGTGCGTTTGCCAGCCAGCACGTTAAAAACCATAGGAAGCGAGTGATACTGCAAGCACCGCTATATAAAAAAATACAGTTCCAAAGCCGTTTGCTTTTGGACAAAGGCGAAGAGGGTGTACTCTCAATAGGCGTTAGCAAGAAACCTAACAAACAACAAGTGGGATAGCAAAGTTACCTATGTATCGGTACAGCCCACTTTAAAAACAAAAATGTCGGAGCAGGTCATTAGACTCCGTTAACAAGCGAAGGCAATATAGACTCTAAGCAATACATGGTTTAGTTGTACAAAGACTGGAAGTATGGGAAACCATGAAGCACAGTCTATAAATAAGGATATGTAATGGTTAAAAATAAAGAAGTAGTAATGTTTAATAAAAGGTATATGCCTTGTAATGAGTTGTTGGGTGAGTTTTTGGTTGCCCAAGATGAAGCATGGGTTGATTTAGTTCAAGATTCTTACGTTGAACTAAAACGGCTTTGCAGTAAAACAATTTTAAATGTTAGGGAAATTTGTTTACTTGCTTTGGATATTATTACAATGAGTAAAACTACACCATCCTGTATTAACGGTAATGAGTATTTTGATATGCGTAGTAAAATAATTACCGTCGTTTTTGAACTGGCCATTATTGTTGATGGCTTAGTAAAAGGCGAAAAGTATGATATTAGCCGTCAGGCTAGTGTTATCGCTAATTCTTCTGTTTTAGAGTTAAACCTAAACGATAATTAGTAGTTAATATGTGATTTTAAAGCCGGCTTTTAGCCGGTTTTTTTTCGCACCGGTTTTTTTCAAAACTAAAAATAATTTTGCATATTTGTGTATTATTAACATTTAAGTTGGTATTCTCTGTGCCAACCAAGTTAATAAAAAAACAAATATATGGAAAATAAAAACAATAAATTACCCATACAGCATTACAAAAGACCAGTATTACGTCGCACCTATTTTTTAATAGGATTGATAGTTGGTTACACCCCTTACGTCATTCACCAAGAATATATATGGAAAATTTTATGAGGTTAAGGCGCAATAAAACTTTCTTATTACCATACCAAGTACGCATACTTCAACAAAAAACCAAGATTGGTCGTTATTTTATGTCTTTTGGCTTTGTACTAGGCTTAATGCTTGGATGGTTATTTTGAGTAATTTAGATATTATTTTGAATGATTTAAGCGCGGTTGAGCGTGACCAAATTGTTGATTTATTTTTGTTAGCTGGCATACAGCCTACGGTTAATGAGCAACCAGCTAAATACACCTATTCAATAGAAATTGGCTTAAATAAGGCTAATGTTAGCGCCCTTGAGGGCATTTTTAAATATGTAATAACTCATATATATAAAGGAGAAACAAATGAGCATAGCAAAAACAAGTAGAAAGGCATATAAGGAAATAACTAAAAGCGGCAAAACTGCGACTCAGCAAGAAATGATTTTAGGGGCGTTAAATGCTGTTGGTGAACCATTATCCGGTAGAGAGATAATGAAATGCACTGGTATTGAGATTAATGCAATTAGTGGCCGTATAAATGACCTTAAAAAAGCCGGCTTTTTAATTGAATGCCGCAAACGTAAATGTTCAATTTCAAAAGCACTTATTACACCAGTTGCAATTTCTAATGATTTAGCGACCAGCTTTACAATGATTGCAAAGTTTGGAATTAATAAGGGCTATAACTAATAAAAATCGGCAAAGGGTTTATTGAATTACCCTGTTCGCAAGTTTGCTCTGTTACTTGTTGCCAATAAAAACAGAGCATTTTTTAATCAAATAATAAAGGAAATCATGGCTGGTATCAATAAAGTAATAATAGTGGGCAACCTCGGCGACGACCCAAGTTGTAATTTAACATCTACTGGTAATACAGTAACAAATATTAGTGTTGCAACTAGTCAGAAGTGGACAGATAAAAAAACACAACAACAAATCGATAAAGTCGAATGGCATCGGGTTTGTATTTTTGGAAACAGTGCTGATTACGCATCCAAATATGCCCGTAAAGGCTCAAAAGTTTATGTTGAAGGTAAGTTGCAAACCCGCAAGTGGCAAGATAAGACAACTGGCGCTGACCGTTGGACAACTGAGGTTATTGTTAGTGGTTACACCGGTATTTTTGAATTGCTGGATAAAAGGGAAAATAACAATAACACTGAAAACGAGCAAACTTTTCCATACGGCAAAATGCCGGAAGAGTTGGAAGACATACCTTTTTAATAATTGGAGTTTAGTATGGGCGTACCAGCAAAAATATACTCACTTGATGGCGGTAAGGTAAAAATTACTGTTGAGCAAATTATGGCAAAAGTTAAGATTGGTAAATCTGCGGCAAGACATAGGCTTAAACAAAGCAAATTATCAAAAATAGTTTTAGCACCTAAAGGCGCTCACGTCATAGGCGGGCATAATAAACATGCGGCATTAGAATTATCTATTAAATATAAAAATCCCGATGCAGTTGCTTTAAAGAAAAAAGCATTGGAAATTAAAAACAAACACCCTTTTTATGCAAAAGATGAGGTGGGTAAATTGCATAGACTTTTATTTGGTAGCTGGCAGAGTAAAGCCTAATGAGTACAGATACACAAAATAAAATTTTAACCGCAGTTGCTATAATTTATTTAATAGGTTTTTTAATTGAAATCTGTGCAATTATCTATATTGCAGTATTTCTTTTTGATATTCAAAACTTCCTTTACGCATTATGAATGTATCAAAGGATTATTTAAATGTTAAAGAATCTGCAATTTACATGGGCTTATCTTTAAGCGGCTTTAAAAAAATGGCCAGCGCATTTGACATACCTTTTGGCAAAGTGCCAAGAGGGGTTAAATTGTATAGGCGTAGTGATTTGGCTAAACTTAATGAGCAGTATTTTAACGCAAAGCAAATTAAACTTGAAGTTGTAAGGGCAGTATGAAAATAGATGATAAAACCATTAACCCCGATTATTATAAAAAAGGCATATCCACCACTGATTACATTGAGAGTCACAATTTAGGGTTTTTAGCAGGCCAATGTATTAAATACCTAACCCGCTATTTATGGAAACATGAAAACCCTTTGGATGATTTGCATAAATGTGAGTGGTATTTAAAAAAGCTAATTGTTAAGCATAGCGAGGAAACAAATGCTAATACACAGAAAACAAAGTAAATATGCTTTAAAAAAAGTTATTGCTGTTGATGTAGATGACACGCTTTTAGTTAACGGTGAGATTAATGAAAAACTAAGTAAATGGTGCGAAGCAAGGAAAAAAGAAGGATTTTGCCTAATTTTGTGGTCTGCTAGGGGCGAAGTTTATGCCGATAGAATATGTAAAAAAGCAGGCTTAAATGATGTTTTCAATTATGTAATTTCTAAACCCTCATATTTAGTTGATGATAAAGGTTGGGGATGGACAAAATATACAAAGGTTATTAATCCAATTGACTTATAGTTTAAAAAAGGTGGCCATTGGCCACCTCTATATTTAAGTTTTATTAAAAACAACATTTTTAATCTTATAGACTAATTCTGGTGACTGTATCTTGTAAATGGTCAGGGCTTAAATGTACATATTGTTGAGTCGTTTTAATATTTGCGTGACCCATTAATAACTGTATTGCCCTCATATTTACATTTTGCATAGCTAAGTGCGAGCCAAATGAATGTCGTAAACAATGAACCCCCCATTTACCCTTTGTTATCCCAGCACGCTTACACGCCCTAGTTAATGCAGTACAAACGCTACTGCGGTAAAGTTGTGGCATCAAAAATTCATTACTTTTATCAAAGTGTGCCAACGCCTCTTTTGCCTTATCATTTAAAGGTATAGGGCGAAATTTACCGGATTTACTACGTAGCGCATTTGTTGAAATTACGTTAATAATATCCCCCTCACAATTTTTAGTCTTTAACTTCTGCAACTCACCCAGCCTCATACCCGTATTAGCCAGCAATTGCCACCAATGCCAATGGTTTGGCGAGTGTTCGTATATTTTATTTAAATCCTCTTTACTATGGTACTTAGCCGGCTTATCTTCATTATCAGCTACATTCTCAATCTTAAAAGACGGCACACGGTGTTTATGTTGTGTATTTGCACGGTTTAATAAAGAACGTATATCAGACAATATGCCATTAATAGTTGAGGGTGCTAAACCCATTGCATATTTTTCATCAACAAAATCCTCAACCATTTCTAACGTTAATTTATGCAAAACAATATCCCCAAAAAGGCCATCTATATGGTTAATAAAATTATCATGTTTTTTGTAATAAGTTGACGGGTAAGATCTTTCAAACCACTTTAAATATTTTTTTGAGTATTTATTGTATTTAATACCCAAACCACCAACTTCATCAGCATTGCCCATTCTCAAATCATACTTTAAGCGCTCCAATTCAATTTCAGCAAAACTTACTGTTATTTCCCCTAAAGACTTTCTATGCCTAATACCACTAGAATCAACCCAATTTAAAATATAAACCTTATCTCTCTTAGTTATCGTTGCCATTTTTACACCTCTTGTTGTTAAAAAAATTTGCCAACTGCGCCGTTTTTGCGCCGTTTACAGGAACTAATATACCCTTATATACTCTTTTAATGTATTAAATGCAAAATAACTTGTAGTCATAAATTACAACTAAAAAGCCGTTAAGCCTATTAGTAGTATGGGTTTGGTGGTAGTCACGGTTGGATTTGAACCAACGGCTTCCACCATGTCATAGTGGTGTAAGCCTTATATTTAAAGGCTTGAAGTATCACTGCGCCGTTTTTGTGCCGTGGTTTTATAGGTAAAGTATAACTAAATTAAATTTCAATAAAACCTAATTTATGTGTAAAAATTGGTAGTCACGGTTGGATTTGAACCAACGACTTCCACCTTGTCGAAGTGGTGCAACCCCCATATTTAAAGGTTTTATAAGTAACTGCGCCTTTTTTGTGCCTTGTTTTTATGCAAAATTACTTTGTATATTTAATACATATATCAAAAAACTTGTGTAGACTCAGTATTGAACTTAATCAAAAGGAGATACAAATGGATATTAAATATAATGAAGAAATTAAAATAGGTGGAATTAATGTAACTATGTCAGATACTTATAACTGGCAACTAAAGTTATACACAGCAGATGAACTTCAAAGAGATATAGACTACCCTGAAGTTATGGCTCTTAAAGTAGGTTTTGCAATTACTAAACACAAGCAAGTATTAACTGTTAGGCGTGAAATTGATTTTGAACAATATTTTATGTATGAAGGCATGTTGTGTAAAGCATTTCACCAAAAACGAGGTAGTGATGTAACAGCTGGAATACATGTTGATGTACTTGAAAAACACAATTTTCCAAATAATTAATTTAACGGGGCTGGTAACAGCCCCATTTTTAGAGGGCAATATATGAAAATAATTAAAAATACTTCAGATTATGAAACTAAAAAACTAAATAGTTTGTTTTGTTTAATTCATAACCAATTAGCTAAGTTTGAAGGTAAGCTACCACATTGGTCAACTCTTAGAGTTAAGGTAATTCGCAGAAACGGTAGGGGTAAATCAGAAAGAGATGTTAGTGGCATGGCATGTGTTGGCAAACCGACGATTTATAGAAAAAAGGATTGGGATATAAGGATGTCAATTAATACACTTGCTGACTTACAATGGGTTGCTCAAGTGTTTGCTCATGAGTTGATGCACTCTTATGGTTACCGCCACCACCAATACACGAGATACCCTTTAGAAGAAAATCACCTTACTGCCATTACAAAAAAGTTTGGCAACAGCACTGCTTTACTTTCACCAAAAGCATTTTATGTACCTAAGAAAAGAATTTCATATAAACAGAAATGTAAAGACTTGGAAAAGCAATTTCAATGGTTAAGTATTAATTGGCACTCTAATGAGTTTGTAAAAGAGATTGAAGTTATTGATACCCGAGATGATTGCTTATGTTATGAAGACAATTCTATAAAGTGTACTTGCGATGAAGTTTTTGACAGTAGAATGGATTGGAGAACAGTTTCTTGGAAAAAAGCATATGACAATGCAATGCTTCATATTTTAGGTGATATAACTATTTAAGGAGGATTTATAATGAGTAATAAAGCATATTTATTTAGGTTAAGAACTGCGCAAGATGTAGTTGACCTTGAAAAATTATTTAACTGCGGTACTGTACCTATTGATATGGAGTTTTTATATAAACCCGATAGGGCAATAAAAGGCTTTATAAAAAGCGATTTAGTGGCCGCAATTACAGTTGACAGGGGTGATTTAAGGTTGGCATTTTATGAAGAGGCTGATGTTAAAAAAACTGCGCATTTATTTTTTAAAAGGCTTGATGAAATAAGATATATGTTATTTCAAGATTTAGATAATAATTCATCAGTACGTGGCTGGGTAAAAATAGATGCTGATGCAAGCAACTGGGTGGCCACAGCTAACCAACATTTAGAAGGGGCAGTATTATGAAATTATTAACAAAAGCACAACACACAAAATTAATTGCAAACTACCATTTGGCTAATAGCATCCACGATGGTGGTTGTGAAGATTTACCACCAGTAGTTAAGCTATTTGGCGGCACAAGTTGCACATGGTTATTGGTTGATTTAGACCCTGAAACTAACATAGCTTTTGCGTTGTGCGATTTAGGTTTTGGAACGCCTGAGTTGGGTAGTGTTAGCTTGGATGAGTTAAAGGCAATTAAGTTTCCCCCATTTGGCTTACCCGTTGAAAGGGATAGGCATTTTGAAACTACTATGCCTATTAGTAAGTTTGCCTCTACAGCACGCAATTTAGGTTATATAGAAACCTAAAATAACGCATTTATAGGCGGCTTAATTGCCGCCTTTTTTATGCTTTCGCGAGTGAACTTCCGAAGTAGAAACTGACTATTAATGAGGCAAAATCGAACGTTTCTTGGTATTTTATTACACCATTTAAACTCACATATTCAACAACGTCCGGCGTTATTTGAAACAACCCTAAAAAGCTAATTCCTTCCTTTGTAGTTTCCAAAACCGTATCCACATCAAACAACACTGGGCTTACTTGAAGGAAGACAATAAGACCCAGGATTACGATTATGATGAAGCGACGATTTAGAGCGGCCATTGGACTTTCAGATTTTGAAAATTCACGCGCCGCATTAGTGCTTTCAGTATTTGCCGCCATATTTTGTAACATCAGCTTTTGGTTATCGCTGGCGGCTTTTGACTTAATAGCAAATAATTTAGCTACAAACCCCAACCCTATGGGCAAAATTGATGTGGCTAATTCAAGCATAATTAATCAACATAGCCCCAAAAACAATCAGCACAAAAATGACTATTTTTTTATTATCTTTTAACACCTTTATAATTCTATCTACATTTAACTTTTCCATCTTTACACTCCTTTTTCTATTAACTCAACAATTGTGATTATTGCTACCGTAATAGCCGTAACCACTCCACTTACTAAAGCCGCATACTTTTTTATGCTACTAGTTTTTTTCATGCCATTACCTTTAAAGCACCTAACAACCCTAACTCACTAACAATAAATAACGCTAAAGCGCCAAGTAAACTATATTTAATTTGCAATAAGTTAGTTTCAATACTTAACAAACGGGTTTCAATCCCATTAGTTTTTAACCCCAATTCCCCAATAAGCAACTCATGTATAACAACTTTTTTCTCAACCGCTCCCAATCTTTTATCCATAACTTTTCCTTTAATAATTAAGTGGATTATCTAAACTAATTTGGATAGTATTTTGTAAATCAACTTTTGTCTTATCAAGTTTTATCTCAAACCTATCCAGCTTTGTGTCATAGCTAATTAATTTAGTATCAACGGATTGCAATTTATTATCTAACTTGGTTTCATTGCTAATTAATTTACTATCAACAGATTGCAACTTGCCATCGACTTTTGACTCTAAATTCCACTGCGCATTTCGTAAATCGCTCATATCTTTCTTAAGTTCTATTTTTATAGAATTACTATGCTCTTCAATACGCATTACCTCCGCAGATGTCTTTTTCATTTGACTGCTAATAGCCCCTAAATCAAGTTCCGCTAATGACTCCACTTTTTGATAAAGTAAGAAGCCCCCATATAAAGAGCCTACTAAAGTGCTTAGTAAAGCAAACAAACCAGCTATAGAAGCACCACTAACCCTTAAACCAAACAACTTTAATTTTTTGTCAGATAGTTTCTCACCTTTACTTATAATTTCCTCTAAATCAGCCATCAGTTATCAAACGTAGTGTTATTTTGCATTTGCTTTAAAATCTCAATTTCAGCGCGTAATTTTTGGATCTCTAACCGCCTTCTTTGCAATTCGAGTTGGTACAGAGTGTTGCAATTAATTCTTTCTTTAGGCGCATCCAGCGGTATAACTATCCTTGCGTATAGCCCCAAGTCTTTGGTTTGTGGATTATTTTCATCTTCTTTACCAAACAACGGCGCGACGGCATTATTTACAATCCCCGTTAAACCCAATTCAAATATGGTCGCACCGCCTATACTATTTTTACAATCCAAATCCCCCGCCTTAATACTATCTGAACCCATACCGCTAGATGCACTTGGCAAAGATAGGTTTACTGAATTACTATTAGCCATAACTTGTGTGCAAACTAATGTTAAAAATAATATAGTTATGCGCAAGCTACTCATTTAAACCTCGAGCAAATTTTACTTGCCACCATTGCTTGGTTACTTTGGATGCCGCGGAGTTTAGACATTGAGCATATATATTCAGCACCAATTGCATTCTCTTCAGTAATGTAAACATCAAATTTAACAGTGGATAAATAATCTAACTTAATAATTTTAAAATTAGAGACAAAGGGGATGGGTTTAAAATTTACATCAAATACCCCAATCTCATACCACTGCACATCCGCCCGTTTATTAAACATGCGCATACTGGTTTTTTTAATATTTTCAACATGCGAAATTTTCCATTTTGGATAAGTAGGCGTCATCTCATGGCCAACTGCATTAGCTGAAAATAATAGTAAAAGTATTAGTGCGCGTACCATTTTTACTGGGCTATGCAGGTGGCTACGACCACAGCCTTATAAGACCCTGAAGGGAAGGGAGTTTGGTTGCCACCACCATAAAGGGCTTGTGAACTGGCTGAAAACCATGTCGTTCCAGCTATTGTCAAAGCGTACTGGCGCATGGAGGAGCTGGGCGTTGTGCTGGCCGCCTGATACCCCGACATATCGCTTGAACTAGTTTGCACCACAGCTACAGCACCACTAAAAACGGCTGTATCACTTAACGAAGGGCTTGTACTAAAGGCCGTAGGCGTTGATATTTGCGCATAATAAGCGTTAGCAAGACTGACGTCTACCCTGACCACCGGAACGCTACCGCCTGAGGCGGGCAAAGTTGTCAAAGTATAAGCAGAGGGGTTCCCATACGTACCCGCGGTATCGGTATTAATGGTACAACGCGATTCGACTTGACCGGTAATGTCAATATTGTCTGCATATATTGCAGTGCATCCCATTAGCAAACTAAGGGTAATTATTATTTTTTTCATTTGTATTGCTCCTGTACTATTTTGTTATGAATTCTATCTTGGGATAAATTTTTAAATGCCCATTTGTTATCTGATATACCTTTATCTTTTAAAACAATAGACTCACGGTATACCTTGCTTGGTATTTGAGCCACGTAATAAGCATTTATATCCGTAGCTATATTCATAGCATTTACAATTGCTGACTGTGTAAAGGTGTTTGCAATTGTTAAAGCATTACCAGCCACGGATAAAGCCACCTCTAAGCGCTCCTCATCTTCCTCTTCCTCGTCTTTTTCCTCGCCTTCCTCTTCCTTACCATATAACTCACTATCAGTTTCCTTAGTAGCCTCTTTAACTGAATCATCATCTAACGCATCATAAAGCGTTGGTAGTTTAGGTGGAGGCGGTGGTACATAGTTAGGGCAACTGGGGTCTACTGGGTTAAAGCAAGCATCATAACGGTACATATACAATACAGTTGCATCCTCAACACTTCCTATGCCAGTTGTTGCAATAGCCCCGCCATCCACTTTAAATTGGCCAATAGGGGTATAAGGTAAGGCCACAACCTTTCTAATTTTCATGCCATACTTTTGTGACCAATCTTCTATATCTTGAAACACATAGCCACCACCCACCTTTTCATTTTGCACCGTCACAGTAAAATCATCAGCCAGTTTTTTAACCGCCGTATATTGGTAAATAACGCCGCTGATGTCAAGACCATCACCTGCTGTTACGCCAAGCACCGGCGTAGTCATACTCCAAGTATTGCCGTTTAAAGCGGCATTGCCTGTATAGCCATAAATATAATCAGAAGAGTATGAAAGCGCTGGCCACAGCACCCATAATACTAAGAGCCTTCTGACGGCTTTGTTGTGCAGTAATTTCATTTTCCTCCGTTGGCATTGGTATTTCCATAGTCCTAACTTCCCACGCTAAACGTGCCTCTTCCCCGATAAGGCCGTCTATCGGACAGGGCGAACCGGCATCCATCATCGCTCTCCAAATATCTGGGTCTTGACAGAGAAGACTGACAGATGCGACTTTCATTCCTGCTGAGTAGAGCATCCTTGCTTTTTTAAGTAATAGACAGTTTGCTTCCGTATACGTTGCCCCAAAAGAAAGG
>TARA_R110002074_G_scaffold4655_5_pt1 | contig 13698 bp, 13 predicted proteins | sample TARA_R110002074 | Tara Oceans TARA_R110002074 (sample SAMEA4397215) | marine metagenome | biome: Polar Biome; feature: [MIX] marine epipelagic wind mixed layer (ENVO:01000061); material: water (ENVO:00002006), including particulate matter (ENVO:01000060) such as... | depth 10-100 m
TTTTCGGCGCAAGCTCGAGAAGTGGAAGGAAGACATCCTTCTGGAAAACCGCGAGACACTTCAGCACCTTCAGGAAGAGACCGCACACCATCCTGACCTTGCCGATCGTGCCTCGACAGAAACGGAACGCTCGCTTGAGCTTCGTACCCGCGACCGCCAGCGCAAGCTGGTGTCCAAGATCGACTCCGCTTTGCGGCGTGTCGAAGAGGGCACGTACGGGTATTGCGAAGAGACCGGCGAGCCGATCAGCCTGAAACGGCTGGACGCGCGTCCGATTGCGACCTTGTCGATCGAAGCGCAGGAACGTCATGAGCGTCGTGAAAAAGTCTATCGCGACGATTGAAGGACACGGAGCACGCGGGGCGCGTGTTCTGATGGATATTTGAAATGCGAAAACGCGGCTCTCTTGCGAGGGCCGCGTTTTGCTTTACCGGAGTCGTACATCCGGGCGTCCGGAACTTGTGCTTGGATTAGAATGGCATGATGACATCGAAGAGCTGCTGGCCATAGCGCGCCTGCTGCACGTCGGTGATCTGACCGCGTCCGCCGTATGAGATGCGTGCTTCGGCGATCTGCGTGTGCTGGATCGTGTTGGTGCTCGAAATATCTTCAGGCCGCACGATGCCGGCGACGAGAAGCTCGCGGACTTCGAAATTGACGCGGACTTCCTGACGGCCTTCGATGACGAGGTTACCGTTGGGCAGAACCTGCGTGACAACGGCGGCGACCGTCAGTTCGACGGTTTCCTTACGGTCCACCGAACCTGTGCCTGCGCTGGAGCCATCGCTCGTCGCGTTGACGAGTGCGGCAGGGTCCACAGCTTCAGGCAGCACCTTGCTCAATTGCGATTCAAGGCCGAGTAAATTCGGCAGTCCGGCACTTTCCGAATTTGCGCGCGAACGCTTTGTCGCGTTGTTGACTTTGGCGCTGTCGGAGATGTTGATGACGACTGTCATGATGTCGCCGATGCGTGCGGCGCGCTGATCGCGGAAGAAGGCGCGCGAGCCGGAACGCCATAGCGAATTGGGTTCGTAGACGATTTGCTCGGGCGCAGGCATAGGCATGCTCACCGGACGGTAGCCAGGGTTTGATGTCGGGTTGCTGATCGGTGCAAGGGCGGGTGCATTGCCAACATTCTCGATGCGGTCAAGGGCGCTGCAGGCGCCGAGCGATGCGGCGAGTGTGGCGACGGCGGCAAATCCGGTAACGCGACGGAGAAACATAACAGCCTCTTGCTTTTCTTTGATCATGACGGCGTAAAATTCGGGTCGTTGCGGGATCAGGACTTCACGTCACCGGAATGAGGTGCCGTGGAAGCCTGAGCGCGGGGCATAGTCAGATTGTCGATCCGCACGACGTTCGGGCCGATAACGACGCCCTGCACTGTGCGGTTGGATCGTGGATTGATGATGTCGATCGTATCGCCGATGGCACCGTTTTCGAGCGCACGGCCGCGTGCGAGCAGGACGAGTGCGCCGGAGGCATAGTTCATGTCGACGACCGCACCTTTGGCGATGACGACAGGCGGCTGCAGATCGCTGAGACGCAGCGGCTCACCCGAGCGCACAGGGAAGCGCGGTGACATGCCGACGAGGCCAGACTGTGTGGTGACAATGTTGGCGCTGACGCGGCTTGAAGGCATCTTGACCCACTGGATGTCAGTGGCGGCCACCGTGTCGCCGGGGGCAACGTCGCGGACGAGGACCGGCACATCCGTGACAGGATAGGCGCGACCGTAAACGCGGCGGAGCGGCGCTGTGGGGTTGTTGGCAGGCGCGCGAACGATGGCTTCGAAATTGCCGTTGCGGACATTGAACGAGATATTTTCAACGCGCAGATCTAGGTTGTCGCTGTCGCTGACCTGTACACCAGCGTTGCCGCCTGTGAAATCGACCTGCATGTTCGCGGTCGGCAGGATGGACGGATTTTTGGTAATGATGGCTTCGACAATGGCGGCGGACACATCTGCGTTTGGCACGGAGACACCTGTGCGGTTCACGGAAATGTGGCTGAGGCCAGTTGTGTTGCGCCAAGCAAGACCATTGCGGCGCGCGGCGAGCGAAATGCGTGAGATCGAAATGTCGGATGCGCCGCCGGGGGTGGGGGCGTCGGCGACAACAACATCAGCAGCGCTGCCCGCGTCGTCGAACAGATCGCCCAATGTGACGACATCCTTCGTAACGATGACGGAGGTGCGCAGTTCTGCGGCTTCGGCCGTCTGCATTCCGGCAAGCATAACGGAGCTGGCGAGGACCGGTGCGACGAGAAGGGCGGAGATGTTGAGACGGAAGCGCATTTAGATATCCTTCAGGGGACGCGTTACTTCAGGTTCGATGTGACGGACATCATTTCGTCGGACGCGGTGATGATTTTCGCGTTCATCTCGTAGGCGCGCTGGGCGGTGATGAGGTCGGAAATTTCTGTGACGGCGTTGACGTTCGAGGTTTCGAGGAAGCCCTGCTGCAGGCTGCCGAAACCTGCGGCGGAAGGTGCGCCGGTGGTGGCGGCACCGCTCGCGGCGGTTTCGATGAAGAGGTTGTCGCCCTGCGGGTCGAGACCGGCTTCGTTCTGGAAGTTCGACAGTTCGAGCTGGCCGACAATCTGCGGTGCGGTCTGGCCGGGGATGGTTGCCTGTACTTGACCGTCTTTGCTGATCGTGATGTCGATGGCTTCCGACGGAATGGTGATGCCGGGGGCCACAGCGTAGCCATCCGAAGTTACGATCTGGCCGTCCGGGCTCAGCTGGAAGTTGCCGGCGCGCGTATAAGCGTCTGTGCCGCTCGGCATTTCGACGCGGAAATAGCCGCGACCCTGAATGGCGAGGTCGAGCTTGTTGCCTGTATTGTTCATGTCGCCTTGTGTCATCACGCGATAGACCGAACCGGTCTTGACGCCGAGGCCGACCTGAACGCCTGATGGCACGATGGTGCCGCTGTCTGATGAGTTGGTGCCGACGCGGCGCAGGTTCTGGTAGAGCAGGTCCTGAAATTCGGCGCGCTGGCGCTTGAAGCCCGACGTGCTCATGTTGGCGATGTTGTTGGAGATCACCTCGACATTGAGCTGTTGGGCCATCATCCCTGTGGCGGCGATGCTGAGCGACTGCATTGATCTGTTCCTTGGCCTGTGTCTCTAGGTAAACGTTGATAAGAATTTGGTTTCGGACGGCTTAGACCGGCGCGGCAATCTGTGAAATGGCCTGTCGGCGCATTTCGTCGGCGGTTTGCACGAGCTTGGCGGCGCTGATGTAGGAGCGCTGCACATCGATCATGTTGGTCATTTCGACGATGGAATTGACGTTGGAGCCTTCAATTGAGCCCTGCACGAAGTGCGGATTGGTGACGGGGATCTCGGCTTCAGTGGTCGAATAGAGCCCGTCGCCATTGGCTTTCATGTTCTGCGGATTGGCGAAGGTGACGAGGGCGAGTTTGCCGCGCTGGCCACGGTCGGTTGAAACTGTGCCGTCGCGGGCAATCGAGACCTGACCTTCGTCGGCGGCAAAGCGCAGCACTGAACCGGCACCGGTGAGCACCGGCATACCTTGCGAGGTGACAAGCTGCCCCTGATCGTCGAGCTGGAAATGGCCGTCGCGTGTATATTGCGTGCCATTCGGTGTTTGGATCTGGAACATGCCTTCGCCGGAAATGGCGACATCAAGCGGGTTGCCTGTCGTTTTCAGTTCGCCGTCGGAGAGATTGCGCACCTGGCCGTAGTCCTGAACAAAGGAGAGCGTCTTGTCCTGGCTGTCTTCGGTAGCGACAGGCATCAGATACTCGTCGAAGAGCATGGTCTGGGACTTGAACGCCGTCGTGTTCATGTTCGCAAGGTTGTTTGCGATCACGGACATTTCCCGCGCCATGGCGGACTGACGCGACAGGCCTATGAGAAGTGCATTATCCATCTTCAAACCATCAGGTTTCGAGCTATCGGTTAGGCGGCTTTCCGCCTGAAACGAATAGTGCAGACCTTGTGCCACTGACGAGTTTAAATGAAATCAACGGCTTACGGTTTATTTCGGATGGTTCGCGGGGCCGTCGTGGCAGGCTTTACCGGGCAAGAATTGCCGCCTATCGCACCTGTGCGAAACGCTTCATTAACTAAAATCAGTAAATATCCAGATGCGCTAAAGCACCCGAAGAGTGATCGGGCTGGGCGCCGGAATGATGTGACGATCATGAGCTGTGGGGCGAGGGATCGGTGGGCAAAGTGGGCACTTCAATATGGCATCGACTGATACTGACGAAACCGACGGCGAGGCAGTTCCGGAAAAACGGAAGCTGAGCGGCAAGGTTCTCATCCTCTATATCGTGCTGCCGCTGGTTGTTCTGATCGGCGCGGGTGCGGGCGTCTATATGTCCGGTCTGCTTGGTGGAGGTGAAGAGGCACATGAAGAAGCCAAAGTCATTGTGCCGCCGGTTTTTTATGATCTGCCCGAATTCCTCGTGAACCTCAGCGGTGATGCGCCGCAACACTTTCTAAAAATGAAAGTGACCCTGCAAATCACGGACGCGGAAGCGGCCAAGCGGCTCGATGCCGAATTGCCGCGCGTGATTGATTCATTCCAGATTTTCTTGCGTGAGCTGCGTCCCGAAGATGTTGAGGGTTCGGCCGGCGTGTTGCGTGTGAAAGAAGAATTGCTGCGTCGGATCAATCTGGCTGTGCAGCCACCCTTGGTCACCGACATTCTATTTCGCGAAGTAATCGTTCAATAAATACACCTATCCAATTGGTTCCTTGCCCCTCAAGGGCATTTTTAGAAAAGCGCGGCGAGTGTCATGGCGACAGTTGACGAAATCGATCAGGACGAAATGGCTGCTGCGATGGCAGCAATGGAAGGTGATGAAGGCGCGGCACCTGCTGAACGCACCTATAGCCCGTCACCTGAGCGCGTCCTCAATCAGGATGAAATCGACAGCTTGCTCGGCTTTGAAGTCGAAGAGGAGCAGGTCGGTGAGCGCACGGGTATTGGCGCGATCATCAATTCAGCCCTGATTTCTTATGAGCGTCTTCCGATGCTCGAAATCGTCTTCGACCGTCTTGTGCGCCTGATGACGACGTCCTTGCGTAACTTTACGTCGGACAACGTTGAAGTGAGCCTCGATAATATTTCGTCGATCCGTTTTGGTGATTATCTCAATTCCATTCCGTTGCCTGCCGTTCTTGCGGTTTTCCGCGCGAAGGAATGGGACAACTACGGAATGTTCACGGTCGACTCCAACCTGATCTATTCCATCGTTGATGTGTTGCTCGGCGGCCGTCGTGGCACAGCGGCCATGCGCATTGAAGGCCGTCCCTATACAACAATTGAGCTCAGCCTCGCCCAGCGCATGATCGAAGTCGTGCTGCAGGATGCGCAGGCGGCCTTTGAGCCTTTGTCGCCCGTCACACTTGAACTCGACCGTATCGAAACCAATCCGCGTTTTGCCGCGATTGCGCGTCCCGCCAATGCTGCCATCCTGATCAAGCTGCGTATCGACATGGAAGATCGCGGCGGGCGTATTGAAATGCTGTTGCCTTATGCAACGCTCGAACCCATCCGCGAATTGCTGCTGCAGATGTTCATGGGCGAAAAATTCGGCCGTGACTCGATCTGGGAAAGCCATCTGGCGACCGAATTGTGGTCCACAAAAGTCGCAATTGACGCCGTTCTTGATGAACAGAAAATCACCTTGCGCGAAGTTATGGATTTCAAGGTCGGTCAGACCCTGATGCTCAATAACGGGCCGGATTCATTGGTTGAAATGCGTTGTGGCGGTATCGCACTGGCGCATGGCCGTATCGGCCGGATGAGTAACAACGTTGCTGTCCGCATCGAAAGCGGCGTCCGGAAAAATGGTAGTGCCGGTGCGCCGGGAAGCGGAGAGCATTCATGAATTTGCCCATGGACCTCATGTTGGAGGTCATTGTTTGTGTGCTGCTGGTTGCGACCATTGGTTATTGCGCCACCATTGATCGTCGGTTGCGTGCTATGCGCGACGGACAGGACGGCATGCGCGATCTTATTCGCGATTTGTCTGGTGCCACGGCGCAGGCGATGAACGCGATCGGTCAGTTGCGTCAGGCAAGCGATGCCACCGGCAGCGCATTGAGCGAGCAAGTGAAACGTGGTCGCACCTTGGCTGACGAATTGTCACTGATGGTTCAGTCCGGCAATGACATCGCCAACCGGCTCGGCGGCATTGAAACCCGGCGTGAACCCCGCCGCGCGCCGGCTCCGGTGGCACAACCGGCCCTGGCCCCGCGGATCGTGCAGTCGCGCCCCAAACCTCAGGTGAATGCTTCGGCTGAAGCCCATCCTTTGCCCGACCTTCTGAAACGCGCACGCTGAGCGCTGACTGACTTAGGTTCGTATTATGCTCGACCGCCTTCGCCTTTTACCGACTGTCATGCTGGTGGCTGCGATGCTGCTCGGCCTCAAGGTCGTGCATATGATCGGTGGTCTGGGTGAGGTCTCCGTCATTGGTGATGCGCAGGCTCAATCCGCACCCGCTCCGGCAGAGCATGGAGCTGACGCCGCGGAGGGAGATGGAGCCAAGGCCGAGCATGGTGCAGAAGCGGCGGAAGGCGATGAGCCTCAGAAAGCTCACGGCGGCGGCGAGAGATCAATGAGCGATGTTGAAAAACAGGCCGCACTCGACGCGCAGACCGCTCAGTTGAATAACGCACCTATGAGTGAGGCGGAGATTGCCGTTCTGGGTAGCCTGACAGCGCGTCGCGAAGAACTCGACGAGCGGGCCAAGACTTTTGAAATGCGCGAGCAATTGCTGAGCGCCGCTGAAAAACGCGTCGAAGCCCGCATTGCCGAACTGAAAGAGCTGGAAGCCAGAATCAATACCCAGATCGGCGCCAGCGACAAAGCCAATGAAGAGCGCCTGATGGGTGTCGTTCAGATGTATGAAACGATGAAACCCAAGGATGCGAGCCGTATTTTTGAACGTCTCGACATGGGTGTTCTGATCGATGTGGCCAAGCGCATGAGCCCGCGCAAGCTTTCTGCGGTGTTGGCGGTGATGGACCCCGTTGCAGCCCAAGATCTGACGGTTGAACTGGCTACAGGTGACCGTTTACCGGAAATGACTGATAAGGCGGCAAACGCAGAGTTAGGCGATCTGAAGCCTATTGCAAATGTCGCAGATGCCCGCAACGGGCAGGGCGGTTGAGCCGCGTTTGGCTGACAAATTCCCTTTGTTTTCCTTATCCGACCTTAGACCTCTCTTAACCCCGTTTCCCTAAACTCGAACGGTAATTTCCCTGTCGGGTGGCGGGGTTGGTCCGGCGCGTCTTTGTGCCGGGCAAGTGAACTATGAGCGAGTGAGCATTTTGGCTGAGGCTCGGTGGCAAATCAGGGAGCGGTGCGCGGATGGCGCGCCTCGCGACCGCTCGTCGTTTTTGCGCCGCTTTGTCGGCGGGCTTCTGCTTGTTATGACCTTTGCGATTGGCACAGCTTTGCCGGTCCACGCCGCGACAAATGTGAATACCACCCTGAGCGAGACAGGCGGCTATGCCCGCATGGTATTCACCTGGCCGGATGCAATGCCCGCGCATCGCGAAACGATTTCGTCGGGTGTGCTCATTGTTAAATTTGATAAGCCTGTGGCCGTTAACACAGATGCGTTTCTGCGACAGATGCCAAACACAGTCGCAATGGTGCGTCTCGATGCTGACGGTAAGAGCTTGCGCTTTGGTCTCAAGGTCGATTTCCGGCTGAATGCACAACAGGCCGAAAACGCGCTCTATGTGGATTTGTTGCCGCCGAACTGGTCGGGACCACCGCCCTCTATGCCAGCCGATGTTGTGGCACGGGTCGAAGCTGCGGAAGTTGCCAGAGCAAAAATTGCAGCAGATCAAAAGCTTGCGCGTGAAAGAGGTGTCGTCGACCCTGTCGCGCCTTTGCCCGCACTCAATGTACGTGTTGCAAAACATGATGGCATGACGCGTCTGGTTTTTGATTGGAACCAGCCGGTTCTATACTCGCTGGCTCAGCAGGACGGTTCCGCGACCATTACCTTCGACCGCACGGCTAAGGTCGCGCTAGCACAAATTCGTGTCAATCCGCCACCGCTTATCCAGTCGATCAGCGCGATGGAGCGCGAAGGACGTCTGTCAGTGTTTGTCAAACTCGACAGCGGTGTTGCAGTGAGTGATTTCCGCGAAGATCTGGGCGTCGTGCTAGATTTCAAACCGGTGCAATCGAACACTCAATCGGCTGAGGATGCGCCCAAGCATGCCGAACCTACGCATGTGGAGTCCACCGAGGATCATGCATCTGCACCGACGCCCGCAACGCCTGCCGACGCTCATGCCGATGCCAAGGATCATGAAGCAGCTGTGGCTCATGTACCGGAAACGGTTCAGCCAGTAGCGCCGGTTGCTGACGCGCATGCACCAAAGATCATTACGCCCAAGGTCGCTGAAGTTCACGCTGAAGAGCCGGCGAAGGTGTCGGAGCAAACATCAGAGCCTGCGCCCGCAGAAGTGTTGGTCCATGCGCCTGATGAGGTTGCAACGGATCACCATGCTGTACCGCCTGCCGCTGAAGGCATGGCGGAAGCGGGGGTGCCGCCGGTTGTGACTGACGCTGAAACTCTGGTTGTTACTTCCGCGGCCACTGAAAATCGCAGCGAACTGACTTTCCCTTGGCGCGACGCGACAGGGGCTGCTGTTTTTGAGCGCTCCGACATGATTTGGATCGTTTTCGACCGCGCGGCCAAACTTGATCTAGCTGCGCTTGAACACAAACCGGTGAAAGGCTTTGGCCAACCTGTTGTACTCGAAGTTGACGGTGCTACGGTTCTCGCATTTCCGAAGATGCTCGATGATATGCTTGTCGGTGTTGAAGAAGCGGGCACGGTGTGGCGCGTTTCGCTTGCCCATTCACTGGCGAGTACAGGGCGCTCTGTTGTATTGACGCGCAACTGGTCGGCGTCGGGTGAGGGTTATGTGTCTGCCGATCTCACCGGCGCACGTAAAATCATTTCGTTCGACGATCCGCAGGTGCGCGATAAGTTGCAGGTCGCAACAGCGCGCGGCATGACGCAGAGCTTGCAGGCTTCGCGTAGCTATATCGAATTCAAAGCATTGAAATCGGCGCAGGGTCTCGCGATTGCCCGTGTTGCAGACGATTTGAATGTCGCGGCGGCGCCGGATGCAGTCATCATTTCACGGCACAACGGACTGACCTTGTCGGCTGACTCAAACAACGGTCCGCGTCCGGAGTCTTCAATGGTTTCGGTATCTCCGGCCAAAATGCAGTTTGAGACATGGCGCGGGCAAGGCGATTTCCAACCTGCCAAACAGGCATTTGTAAACCGTGTGGCCATCGCGGAGCCGGCCGATGAAGCGGCGGCGCGCCTCGACTATGCGCGGTTCCTGCTCGGGTATCACATGGGGTCGGAAGCCGTCGTGCAATTGAAGATGGCCGTTAAAGGCGACTTCCGTCTCGAAAATGATCCGGCTTTCCGTGCGTTGCGCGGCGTCGGTGAGGTGCTGAGCCATCGCAATGCTTTGGCGATTGACGATTTGTCGACCGCGACACTTGATCTTGATCCCTATGCGGCGGCCTGGCGCGGATTGGCGCGGGCGGAGCTTGGTCAGTATGATCAGGCGAACAAGGATTTTGATTTTGCTGGATCGTTCGTCGACGAGCTTGATCCCGATATTGCAGCTCGGATGCATTTGGCAGCGGCCAATGCAGCCTTGATGTTGAAGGATTACTCCTCGGCGCATAATCATCTGGCTGCGGTGCCTGAATATCTGACCAGTAAGGCCCTTCGGGCCGAGACACTGGTTACGCGCGGCCAATTGCTTGAAGGCCTCAACAAGCCTCTGGAAGCTGAACATGTTTATGATCGTGCCATTGCGCTCAATGACCGTGAGCAAGCCACGCGTGCGCGTCTAAACAAGGCATTGCTGCTCAACTCTAAGGGCAAGCTCGATGACGATAAGCTTTTGGCTGAGCTTGATCGTCTGCGTGTAATGTGGCGCGGCGGTCCGTTGGAACTTAAAGTTCTTACCGCCATTGGGCAGAAGTCTCTGGCGAAGGGCAAGATTGTTGAAGCACTGGGTGCGATGCGTGCAGCGGTGCGTTATTTCCCGCTGAGCAATGAAGCGCAGGTGTTGGGCGCGAAGATGCCCGAGATTTTTGCTGATTATTTCATCGGACCTGGTTCCAAGGAAATGAGCGGCGTACAGGCGCTCGCCTTCTACTATAATTTTCAGGACCTGACGCCGATTGGTCAGCGTGGTGATGAGCTGATCCGCAATCTTGCAGAACGGCTCGTGTCGATTGATCTGTTGACGCAGGCCGAAGTTTTGTTGCGCTATCAGGTTGAGCAGCGTCTCTATGGCGCTGTGGCCAAGGCGCAAGTGTCTGCGCGCCTCGCCGGCGTTTATCTGCTCGACGACAAGCCTAAGGAAGCCTTGCAGGTCCTGCGTGCGACCGCCCAGAACCAGCTTCCGGCCGACTTGCGCGACAAGCGTCAGATGCTGGAGGCACGCGCGTTGGCTTCGCTCAAGCAGTATGAACTGGCGCTTGATCTGTTGTCGGAAATTGACAGCAAGATGGCTGAAGGGTTGCGTGCAGAAATCTATTGGGAATCGGAAAGTTGGGACGCGGCCGGTCAGGCGCACGAAGCCATTGCTGAGGAGTCCCTCAAAGGTGTGGCGACCGACCTCGCACTGTCGGATGATACCCGCTTCAATATCATGCGCTCGGCCATTGCCTATTCGCTTGGCACCAACGCCAAGGGTCTTGCACGGCTAAGGGCGAAGTTTGGCACCCGCATGTCGACCTCTGTGGACGCAAGCGCGTTTGCCGTGGTCAGTGACCCGATTGAGACCTCGGGCATCGCCTTTCGTCAGCTAGCGAGCAAAGTGGCTGCTGTCGATATGATCGAGAAGTTTGTCTCTTCGCTCAAGGATGATGCTGTCGCGCGCGCCACTGCCGTGCCTGCCAAGGCGGCGACGGCGGAGCCGGACAAGACTGTCGCGGTCAACTGAACGGGCGACCGAATGAATTGCGGATATTGAAAAGCCACGGCAGGGGAAACTGCCGTGGCTTTTTTGTGTTCGGAGTGGCTTGCAGCGAGGTCCTTGTCAGGTCCCGAAACTCTGGACAAGGCTCCCCGCGATCAATGTCCAGCCATCAACCAAAACAAAGAAGATCAGTTTGAAGGGTAGGGAGATCGTTACCGGTGGCAGCATCATCATACCCATCGACATGAGGACAGAGGCTACAACCATGTCGATGACGATGAAGGGTAGAAATATCAGAAAGCCGATTTCAAAGGCGCGACGCAATTCGCTGAGCATGAAGCTCGGTACAATGACCTGAATGGGCAGGTCTTTGGCTTCTTCCGGCTCTGCGGTCTCTGAGAGATCGACGAAAAGTTTCAGGTCTTCCTTACGCACCTGCGTCAGCATGAAGCCTTTGAAGGGGACGATGGCTTTGTCGAAGGCTTCGCCAATTTCGATCTGCTGGTTCATCAGCGGTTCGATGCCGTCGTGATAGGCCTGAGTGAAGGTCGGTGTCATCACAAAGGCTGTGAGAAATAGCGCCAGGCTGATGATGACGGAATTGGGTGGTGTCTGTTGTGTACCGATGGCCGTGCGCAGCAGTGAGAGCACAACAACGATGCGGATGAACGACGTCACCATGATGAAAATGGACGGTGCAAGGCTCAGCACAGTGATCAGTGCGACGATCTGAACGACGTGATCGGTCAGTCCGAAATTATCGGCAAGATCGACTTTGATCGTGTCGGCAAGGGCGGGGCCTGTGATGGCAAAAGCGAGCGTGGCACCGAGCACACCGGCCAGCAGCGGCAGTTGGCGCATGATGAAATTCAACTTCTGGTTCATGCGCGGCGTTCCTTGATGAAGTCGACGAATTTCTGAAACTGGAGAACCGCCGCCGTGGGCACAGGTGGTGTCTGAAGTTCGTCTTCGGGCACTTCCGGCGCGTCGATGCCGCTTTCGATCAGCAGATCTTGTTCGCCGCCGAGCAGGACGAGATGTTCTTTGTTGTCACGGCGCATCAGGACCAAGCGATGCTTGGCGTCGATGACTTTGACTTCGACAATCGCGAGGCGTTTTTGAGAGCCTGTTACGGTAATGCCGCCACTCGCCAGTCCAAGTTTTTTGGCGGCGTAAGCGCAGAGGCCGATCAGCCCGATAATGAAAACGAGCGACGCAACGAAGCGAAAAATTTCAGAAAGTTCCATGTGTTTGCCCACTACACGGGGTGTCCCGTGACGGGGCACCAACAGGGCATAATTTGCCGTGTCATGTTTAATGGCCGGTTAACGGTGGCAAAAAAGCTGGAGTTTGGTGGTTACCCAAATCTTGCGGCACTAGGTCATTTTTGCCGCCGTTAGGATGATCTTAACCCTCGCGGATGAAACTGATCTTCGCCGCCAAGGAATGTGTGGCCCGAATTGACTTTGCGAGATGACTTTTCCTGTGCCCAGAAGGGACCGTGATGTCACTCCAAATGGGCACAAGACTATGGCGATTGGCGATCTCTCCATTTTCTCGATGATGAAGCAACGGCTGCATTGGCTCACCGAGCGTCAGCAGGTGCTGGCGCAGAACGTCGCTAATGCGAATACACCGGGCTACGCCTCCCGTGACCTTAAAGAATTGGATTTTGGCGCCATGGTCGAAGCGAGCGGTCCCCGCCTCGCGCCCGTGGCGACAAGTGCCGGACATATCGGATCGCCTGTGGCAGGTGCCGGTGCGGGCACGGGCTCGTCGCTGGGGCAGGCCCGTGGCGGCGAAGTGGTGAAAGCAGCCGGCTTTGAAACCTCGCCCTCAGGCAATTCCGTGACGCTGGAAGATGAGATGGTCAAGGTTGCGCAGACACAGATGGACTACGAAGCCGTGACGGCGCTCTACACCAAGGGCCTTGGCCTCGTTCGTATCGCTGTTGGTCGCTAATCAGGACATTGAAGGATGGGTGCTATGGATCTTATGAAATCAATGATGGTGGCGGCGTCGGGCCTTAAAGCCCAGAGCGGCCGCATGCGTATCATCGCTGAGAACATCGCCAATGCGGACTCGACCGGCAAGACGCCGGGTGCTGATCCTTACCGTCGCAAAGTGCCGACATTCGAAGAGCGCCTCGACCGCACGGTGGGCACGGAAACTGTGCAGCTTGGCCGCCCGATGCTCGACAAGAGCGATTTCAAACTCAAATACCTGCCGGGTCATCCGGCGGCCGACCCCAACGGCTATGTAAAAATGCCGAACGTCGATGGTCTCGTTGAAGCCATGGACATGCGCGAAGCACAACGCAGCTACGAAGCGAACCTCAATCTGATTACCGCCTCGCGGCGCATGATGTCGCAAACCATCGACATTCTGAAGAAATAGCGGTCACAGGAGCTAACGCGATATGGCCATTCCAGCAGCAGCATTAAACGCCTACGCCCAGGCCGCCCGTATGGGTAGCAGCGGTGTGGGCGCCCAGCCAGGCGCCGCCAAAGAAGCTTTAGGCGGTGGCAATTTCGGTGACTTCCTGAAAGAAGCCATCGACGACAGCGTCAAGACCGGCAGGGCAAGCGAACATCAGATGGCGGTTACAACCGCCGGCAAAAGCGGCAGCATGGTCGATGTGGTAACCGCTGTGGCCGAAGCCGAAGCGACGCTGCAAACCGTTGTGGCGGTGCGCGACAAGGTGATCGCCGCCTATAACGACATCAT
>TARA_R110002074_G_scaffold95100_2_pt1 | contig 13644 bp, 15 predicted proteins | sample TARA_R110002074 | Tara Oceans TARA_R110002074 (sample SAMEA4397215) | marine metagenome | biome: Polar Biome; feature: [MIX] marine epipelagic wind mixed layer (ENVO:01000061); material: water (ENVO:00002006), including particulate matter (ENVO:01000060) such as... | depth 10-100 m
AAAGGAGGGTGTTTACAATAAATAAAAACATATCACAATAACAATCAAGTAATTAGATTTTGACTATATACTTTTAGTTATATCGAACTCACGTTAAAATAACAAAAATCATAGATTGAAAATTAAAAATTGTTGATATTAGCAAAATAGAATCAATTATATGCTTACAAGAAAGGATTTTAACCAGTATAAAGACAAAGATAAGTTTTTAGAAATTCTTAAAAATAAGATAGATAAAAAAGTTCTAGATGAAATTGTCGAAAAGGTTAAATATGAAAAAGAACTTTTACAACTTCAAGCTGAACTAGTAAATTTACAGCGCTGGGTTGCAAAACATAAAAAACGTGTTTGTGTGATTTTCGAAGGGCGTGATGCAGCAGGAAAAGGCAGTGCAATACGTAGGTTTACAGAGCACTTAAACCCACGATCTATGCGTGTGGTTGCACTAACAAAACCTACCGAAGTAGAGAAAGGGCAATGGTATTTTAGGCGTTATATAAAAGAGCTTCCAGAACCTGGAGAAATTGTGTTTTTTGATAGAAGTTGGTACAATCGTGCCGTTGTAGAACCTGTTATGGGCTTTTGTACAGACCAAGAGTACGAAAAATTTATGGTGCAAGTAACCGAGTTTGAACACATGCTTTATGAAGATGGTGTAGATATTATTAAGTTTTGGTTCTCAATTACCAAAGACGAACAAGCAAAACGTTTTGAGTCAAGATTAAAAAACCCATTAAAACGCTGGAAATTTAGCCCTGTAGACAAAGAAGGTCAAGTACGTTGGGACGATTATACATTTTACAAAGAACAAATGTTTAGTAAAACACATACTACCTTTAGCCCTTGGATTCTTATTATTACAAATAACAAAAAACAGGCACGATTAGAAAGTATGCGCTACTTATTGTCTAAGTTTGATTATGAGGGCAAAAGAAAATCTGGTTTAACTATGCTTAGAGACCCAAATGTTGTGCAACGTTATCATAGAGCAATAAAATAAGATATTAAAGATGACTGAAAATTTAACAAATAAAGATTTAAAGCTCTTAAATTCAAAAAAAGGGATATTACAATTCTTAAAAGAAGAAGATTTTACTATTCCAAAAATACTTCGTTATGTTAAATATGAAAACAAATTAAAAGAATTACAGGAGGAACTTATTAAACTTCAAAAATGGGTTGAAGAAAACAATGAAAAAGTAGTCATTCTTTTTGAAGGTCGTGATGCAGCTGGAAAAGGAGGAGCTATTAGGCGAACCACCCAACACTTAAACCCTAGAGAGTTTAAAGTTGTCGCTTTACCAAAACCAACTGAAGACGAAAAAAGTCAATGGTATTTTCAGCGTTATATAAATCATTTACCTAAAAAAGGGAAAATAGTATTTTTTGATAGAAGCTGGTACAATCGTGCTGTTGTAGAACCAGTTAATGGTTTTTGTACACAAGAAGAATACCAACGATTTATGAATCAAGTAAATGAATTTGAACGTATGTTAATTGAATCTGGAATTCGCCTTATTAAATTTTATTTTTCAATTACAAAAGAAGAACAAGCAGAGCGTTTTAAAGATATTAAAGCAAACCCATTAAAAAAATGGAAGTTTAGCTTAGTAGATGCCAAAGCATTAGAACTTTGGGATGATTATACAGAGTATAAAACAAAAATGTTTGAAAAAACAAATACCGAACTTTCTCCATGGATAATCATTAAAGCAAACAGAAAAAGTAAAGCAAGAATAGAAGTAATTCAAAAAATATTAGAGCATATTCCTTATGATGCAAAAGACCTAGAATTAATAAAACCTATTAATTTTTAAACCTCGTTATACCTAAAACAAGTAACTTCATGGTCGTTAACCATCCCTGTTGCTTGCATGTGGGCATAGACTACTGTGGTGCCCACAAACTTAAAACCACGTTTTTTCAGGTCTTTGCTAATCGTATCACTTAAGGTTGTATTTGCAGGAACTTGAGATAATGATTTGAATTTGTTTTTAATTGGCTTCCCATTAGTAAATTTCCAGATGTAATCACTAAAACTACCAAATTCATCTTGAATTTTCATAAAAGCTTGAGCATTGCTTATAGTAGCATTTATTTTCAATTTATTTCTAATTATTCCAGCATCTTGTAACAAGGTTTCTATTTTCCTCTCATTGTAGCTGGCTATTTTTTTATAGTCAAAATTATCAAAAGCTTTTCTAAAATTTTCACGTTTGCGTAAAATAGTAATCCAGCTTAACCCAGCTTGAAACGTTTCAAGAATTAAAAATTCAAACAAAGTGTCATCATCATATACAGGAACTCCCCATTCTTCATCGTGATATGCTTCGTATAAAGCATCTCCAACACACCAGCCACATCTATGCTTTTCCATATTTGTAAGGATATTAAATTAATACCACTAATGTAATAATTGTTACTAGAAACTAAGCAGTATAGTTTTAAATTTGCAAAGATTTACTAAAATAAGAATAATGAGCAACCATATAATTGAAGAGAGCTTAATTAAAGCAATATCATATACCAAATACAGGAACCTTGTAGATAGATTAGTAAGTGAAAACGCTACAACTGGAGCAACAAAAACCGAAACACTCATTGCGTACACAAAATTAAACGATAGACGAATGAAGCGATGGGATAAAACGTTTAAAATTCCATTAACTTTTAAAGAAAAAATTAAATCTGTTAATACTAAAATTACTTGGTTGGTCATTACCGAAAGTTGGTGTGGCGATGCGGCACATGTATTACCTGTAATGAACAAAATATCTGAAATGAATGAAAATATTAATTTTAAGGTGGTTTTGAGAGATGAAAATGAGGCTTTAATGAACCAATTTTTAACCAATGGCAACAAATCTATCCCTAAATTAATAATGATTGATAATAGGACAAATAATGTTGTTTCAACCTATGGACCAAGACCAAACAGTGTGACAAAATTGGTAAATGATTTTAAAAACGAACATGGCTCGTTAACACCTGAGTTTAAAGAAGGTTTACAACTTTGGTATAATAAAGATAAAGGACAAAGTACTTTAGAAGATCTTACACAATTACTATGCGAGTTACAACCTAGTTCTTGCCTCTAAACAAAAAAGTAATCGTTCCTAATTGAGAGGCTTTTTTAGGGTTTTTGTTAAATTTTGATTCTTTAGCATATTCCAAAGCGTGGTCAATTAAGCAACCATTTTCAGAGGAAGATGAAGCGTTAATGTAGGCATTAACAACGTTGCCTTCATGGTTAACTGTAATATTTACTACTATTCTACCACCTTGCTCGCATAAATAAATAGGTGTTGGTAAAAAGGTATGCATTCTATCTACTAACGAATAACTTACAGAGCTGTTTTTGTTTGAACTATTGTTGGCGTTTTTTTGGCTATCCAATCGCTTGTTTACAATCTCGTTAATATTGCTAAAAGTAGAAGACTTGTCTTTATCATTGCCGCTATTAGATGCCGTTAGCACATCATTATCTTGATTGGCAGCTTTTAAATCATCAACTGTAGTTCTATTTTTAATGGCTTCCATTTGCTCTTCAAAAGCCTCATCAATTGCTTTGTCATTTTCGTAAGTTTTGGTTTCATTATAAGCTTGGTTTGTTGCTGGAGTTGCCATTAAATTATCCAAACTTTTTAAAATGTCTTCTAACGCTTCTTTTTCTTCTTCTTCAATAGCTTCGGCATCCATTTCATAAAAAGTCTCGGCAACTAACTCAGTTTTCTTTTTTATATGAATTGTAAATCCAAGAAGAATTACTGCGGTAGATAAGAATGCAGTTATAATCAAGGCTTTATATGTGTTAGAAACAGACATTTTCTAGTAATAAATTACGCATTATTATATACGTATAGTCCTCGAAAATAGTTTAAAAGAACATAAATTCAAAAAAAACAGAGACACTTGATAGTTTATCCAGCTGTTTGTACCCAAACCGTTTTCTTGAAAAATCCAATCCAATTAGTAACGAATTTGTGTAATCCTCGTTAAAAATTTCGACTCCAGCTCCCACTTTATACATGGTTCCAGACTCAAAAGACTTTCCTAAATTTAGTAGGCGACCATAACCAGACCTAATAAAAACATTATCGTCATCTGCAATAATATTATACCTAAAACTTAAATGAGCAGGAAAAAAATGCAAACCACTCTCTGAATGCCAATTGTATTCTAAATTAAGCCCAATAACCGAGCGTTCGTCAAATCTATAGCCAAATGTATTATTAATAAAAAAAGCACTTGGAAGAATTAAAGAACCTGTATCATCATTTTGAGTAATCGTGTATTCTTCATTAATGGTCAAGGTCGTTGCTAAAGAAATTTTGTAATAGAATCCGTGGGTTTTTATGTCATCTTGAGAAAACATAACAAACGATATAAATAAAAAAATAACTGTAGATAATAGCTTCATAGATTGGTTTTTGTTAGAAGCAAAATGATTATCAAGAATTATTCCGAAGGTAAACTTTCTATAAAATTTTCGATTGAAAATGCATTGTCAACATGAAAATCACCAATTTTTGTACGTCTCAAAACAGTTAAATGTCCACCAGATTGCAGTGCTTTTCCAAAATCGTTAGCAAGTGAACGAATGTAAGTGCCTTTACTGCAAACCACCCTAAAACCGACTTCATTGTTTTCAAACCTTGTAATCTCAAATTCTAAAATATGTACGGTTCGTGGTTTTATCTCTACAGCTTCTCCAGCTCTGGCAAATTCATACAAACGCTTTCCATCTTTTTTAATGGCTGAAAATACTGGAGGATATTGCTCAATATCTCCAATGAATTGTTTTGTAGTATCTTTAATTAAATCTTCTGAAATATGCTCGGTTGGATACGTTTTATCTATTTGGGTTTCCAAATCAAACGATGGCGTAGTGCTTCCTAATGTAATAGTTCCAGTATATTCTTTTATTTGTGCTTGAAACGTATTAATCTGCTTGGTCATTTTTCCAGTACAAATAACTAACAAACCTGTTGCAAGAGGGTCCAAAGTTCCTGCATGACCAACCTTTATTTTTTTTATGTTGAAGGTTTTTCTAATATGCCAACGCAACTTGTTAACAACCTGAAAAGAGGTCCAATTTAATGGCTTGTCAATCAGTAAAACTTGACCGTTTTTAAAATCTTCTAACGTTGTCATACTAATTGTAAAAAGAAACGCCAATGGCAATTAAACCAATAATAACACAGTAATAGGCAAAGTACTTTAACTTACTTTTCTTAACCAAAGCAATCATCCAAGTACAAGCGAACAATCCTGAAACAAAAGCAGCAATAAAACCAATAGAGAGTATAGTAAAATTTTGACTATTGTAAGTCAGTTCACCACTCAAAATATCTTTGGCTATTTTTCCAAAAATTAATGGTACGACCATTAGAAAAGAAAAACGTGCAGCTTTTGTTTTATCGTTGCCTAAAAGCACAGAGGTTGAAATAGTAGCTCCAGAACGTGAAATCCCTGGTAACATAGCAATGGCTTGTGAAAAACCAATAACCAAGGCATTAGAGAACGATACTTTTTTATTGGTGTTTTTTGCTTTATCGGCTAAGTATAGTAATAAAGCAGTAATAATTAACATAAAACCAACTAATTTAATATTTCCTCCAAAAAGCGTTGATAGTTCACTTTCAAAAGTAAAGCCAATAATAGCTGCAGGTAGCATTGACACTGCAATTTTCACTACAAATTTTGTGTCTTCATTCCATTTAAAAGCAAAAACACCTTTAATAATATCGTAAATATCTTTTCTAAAAACAACAATGGTGCTTAAAGCAGTTGCAAAATGTAAAACAACTGTAAATAGAAGGCTTTCTTCTGGGACTAAATTGTCACCAAGAATGGCTTTGCCAATTTCTAAATGACCACTAGAAGATACTGGAAGAAACTCGGTTAACCCTTGAATAATTCCTAATAAAATGGCATCAATTACTTCCATGAGGCAAATGTATCAAAATAGGCTGACCTTAAAATAGGAATAAGAAATTTATTTATTGGAATCTGTTTTATCAGGATTTAAAAGAATGGCATACACCTGAATACCAAAACCAATAAGAACCAATGTTGGTGCTAACCTAATACGTCTCCAACTAAAAATACTTTCATCAAAAACATTTGGGTCATCACTACCACCACCAGACATTAAAATAAAACCTAAGGCAATAAAAGCAATGCCAATAAGCATAAATTTATAGTTCTTTTTTCCAAATAGGAAATTACTTTTCGTGTCTTGCTTTCGTTTTTGTTCTCCCATAATTAATTAAACTCGGTAAAAATAATCTCATCATCAATTGCTATTTGTGCAATATGTTCTGATGTGCCAAACAATAGTTTTGGTAAGTGCAAAGTAACTGTTTTATTTAAAACTTTAGCGTTAAGGGAATCTAAATTTAAACCTTGCTCTAAACCTCTATTGATATAATAGTAGTCTGTTCCTGTGTCATGAAACACGATATCATAGGTTGAACCTTCGGTTATTTTTTTAATGGTTACCTCAACCACTTCGCAATTGTCAGGTTGTGGATTGTTTATAACACACGATTTTAACATTAGAAATACAGAAAGAAAAAGGGCAAGGACAAAAAAAGGAGTTTTTCGTTTCATCTTTGATTATGTTCAGTTAAATATGCAACGATTCTTATTTAAATTTAGTTTTTGCCCAACACCCAACATTAATAATACAATTGGTCAGTCTTTAAATTCAAGAAACGTTGTGTGGCAATATAGGTGCTAATCCAAGTAATTACAATACCAAGAACAAACACGCTTAAAAACAAACTCCCTATCAATATTGGATTGCTTAACAATTGTAAATCGACAAATGTTTTATCAACGTAATATAAAACAACAGCCATTCCTATTAAGGCTAAAATAGCTCCAATAATCCCTAGCTTAATACTTTTCCAAATAAAAGGACGTCTTATAAACTGTTTTGTAGCACCTACCATTTGCATGGTTTTTATGGTGAATCGTTTTGAATAAACAGACAGCCTAATGGAACTATTAATAAGCAATACAGCAATTAATGTAAACAACGCACTAATAATTAACACCCAAAGGCTAATACGTTTTACATTGCTATTCATCATCGATACCAAATCTTTGTCATATCGAATATCATCCACAAATTTCTTGGTTAACGTAGCCTGCGAGATGCTATCCAATCGCTGTTCAGTTACATAATCAGCTTTTAAGTTAACATCAATAGAGTTTTGTAAAGGGTTGTGTCCAATATCATCTAAAAAGTCCTCGCCATACTCGCCTTTCATAAAATCGGCTGCATCTTCTTTAGAAACATATTTGGTTTCCTTTACATAACTGGCAAGGGTTAAACTCTTTTCAAGCTGATTAATTTCAACATCTTTAGCAGTGTCATTCAAGTAAATGGTCATGACGACTCGCTCCTTAAAATTATCAGAAATGGTTTTAGCATTCAAAACCAAGAGTCCTAATAAACCTAATAAAAACAATACCAAAGCAATACTAATCACTACTGAAAAATAAGAGGATATTAAACGACGTTTTTGATGTTTTTCAAATGCTGAACTCATAAACTTTTTCTTGTTAGCGTAAAAATATAAAAGTATCTTTAATCTATAATTATAATAACTAAAACATATGAACATTGTTGTAGTAGGTGCTGGAGGAGTTGGAGGATATTTTGGCGGAAAATTAGCACAAGCAGGTTTTAATGTCACTTTTGTTGCCAGAGGAAATACACTTAAAGCAATAAAAACTAATGGATTAAAAGTAAAAAGTATCAATGGTGATTTTACTGTGCATCCAAAAGCAACAGACAAGTTTAATGAGCTAAATAAAATAGACTTAGTAATCCTTGGTGTAAAATCTTGGCAAATTGAAGCTGTTGCTGTACAGCTTAAAGATATCATTACTAAAAACACTATAGTACTTCCTTTACAAAATGGTGCTGATAATGCAGATAGACTACGGAATATACTTCCGCATAAAAATGTATTGGATGGACTATGCAAAATTGTGAGTAAAATTGAAGCGCCTGGAGTGATTGACCATTTTGCATTTGAACCTGAAATCGTTTTTGGAGAGTATGACAAAGAAAACACAAAACGTGTTCAAAAAGTGTCAGCAATGTTTGAAAAAGCTGAAATAAAAAATAGGGTTTCAGATGATATTCATTTAGACATTTGGAAAAAATTTCTATTTATAGCAACCATTAGTGGTATTGGAGCTATGACACGCTCTGTTTTTGGTGTCATTAGAGCAGATGATGAGTTAAGGCAAATTATGTATCAAACAGCCAATGAAATTGTAGCAATAGCAAACGCAAAAAACATTGCATTGACTAATGATGATATTGAAATGGTACTTAAAGTGGTGGACAATTTAAACTACAAAACAACAGCGTCCATGCAGCGTGATATCATGGAAGGACGACCTAGTGAACTCGATAATTTTAACGGTTATATTGTAAGACAAGGTAAAGACTTGCACATTACAACTCCTGCAAATAGTTTTACCTATCACTGTTTACTACCTCAAGAAAGAAAAGCTCGAGAATTAAGCTAGTGTTGCTTTAGGTTTTCTACTTATTAAATACACACCTGAAACCACCAATAAAGTACTTAATATTTTAATCAAATTAATGTCTTGTGCATATTCGCTACTTCCAAATCCATAAGCATAGATACTTACCATAATAAAACTCACTGCTGGTTGTAAATATACATAACTTCCACTAACAGAAGGCGATACATAATTCAATGCGTAAATGTTAAATAAGTAGGCGAAAAATGTTGTAAAAACAACCACGTATGCAATTACTAAGTAGGTATTTAAATCAAACGAAGAAAAATCTGTAGATAGCAAGTCACCTATGCCAAAGGGGAACATAAAAATAAAACCATATAAAAAGACCCAACTTATTAAAGTGATTGAGTGGTATTTCTTCATTAATGGCTTTATAATAACTAAATATAACCCGTAACTACAAGCATTTAGAAACACTAACAAATTGCCCAGAAACGAACTTGTCCCTTGTGCAGTGTTTCCATACCATATTAAAAGTACAGCTCCAATCCCTCCAATGGAAATGCCTAACAGTTTATTAAAGGTTATTTTTTCCTTTAGAAGAAATACACTAAAAACAAGAACCATCACAGGAATGGAGGTAATAATAATGGACGCATCAATAGGAGATGTTAAGTTTAAGCCATTAAAAAATAACAACTGGTTTGCTGCTGCACCAAGTAAGCCACAAAGTGCCAATCGTAACATATCTTTTTTGGCAATCTGTTCTTTGATAAAAGATTTTATAATCCAAAATAATATAGCACCACAAAACAAACGAATAAACACAAAAGCCGAAGGCCCAATCTTGTTTGGCATTATGCCTTTTGCTATTAGGTAGTTAGCACCATAAATAACATTTGCTCCAAGAAGTGCTAAGTGTGCTTTATGAGTATTGGTTAGCAATAGAAATGTTGTTAAAATCGATGTGAAAATACAAATTGCATTTCAAAACCAATCTATTTATGATATAATTAAGTTTAATAGGATGATTATCTTAATTTATGTGAAGCAATCACTTTACTGTTTTCTTTATTAACCGTAAATTTGCGCTTTTAATTACCGAAAACATTACGATGAAATACCATTTCAACGAGATAGAGAAAAAGTGGCAAGACTATTGGGCAAAAAACCAAACGTTTAAAGCTGAAAACAATTCTGATAAACCTAAGTATTATGTGTTGGATATGTTCCCTTATCCTTCTGGAGCAGGATTGCATGTTGGGCATCCATTAGGTTACATTGCTAGTGATATTTATGCACGTTACAAGCGTCATAAAGGGTTTAATGTCTTGCATCCTCAAGGTTATGATAGCTTTGGGTTACCTGCTGAACAATATGCGATTCAAACTGGTCAGCATCCAGCAATTACAACCGAAGAAAACATCAAAACCTATCGTCGCCAGTTAGACCAAATTGGGTTTTCGTTCGATTGGTCTCGTGAAGTGCGTACGTCTGACCCAAAGTATTATAAATGGACACAGTGGATTTTCATTCAACTATTCAATTCGTGGTATAATAAGGATGCTGATAAAGCTGAAGATATTACTGAATTGATAAAACGATTTTCTTCGGAAGGAAATACAAACGTAAATGCAGTTTGTGATGATGATGTGGAAGCTTTTTCTGCTGAAGAATGGAATGCATTTTCTTCTGAAAAGCAACAAGAAATATTATTGCAATATAGATTAACCTATTTAGCTGAAACCGAAGTAAATTGGTGTCCATCTCTAGGAACGGTTTTGGCGAATGATGAAATTGTAAATGGTGTATCCGAACGTGGAGGACATCCTGTAATCCGTAAAAAGATGACACAATGGAGTATGCGAATTTCCGCTTATGCAGAGCGTTTACTTCAAGGACTAGAAACTATTGATTGGCCTGAGCCACTAAAAGAAATTCAACGCAATTGGATTGGAAAATCGGTTGGTGCGTCTGTATCCTTCAATGTCATTCCAAATGTCACCCTGAGCGCAGTCGAAGGGTCACATAAAATCGATGTATTCACCACACGTCCTGATACTATTTTCGGTGTGAGTTTTATGACGCTTGCGCCAGAACACGAACTAGTATCAAAAATCACCACACCAGAACAAAAAGCTGAGGTTGATGCTTATATTGAAGCAACTGCAAAACGTAGCGAACGCGATAGAATGACAGATGTAAAAACCATTTCAGGTGCGTTTACAGGCGCCTATGCAGAGCATCCTTTTTCTAAAGAACCAATTCCAATTTGGATTGGTGATTATGTGCTAGCTGGTTACGGAACAGGAGCAGTAATGTCTGTACCTTGTGGTGACCAACGTGATTACGATTTCGCGAAACATTTCAATATTCCTATTCCAAATATTTTTGAAGGTGTCGATATTTCTGAAGAGGCTTTTGCTGATAAGGAAAACACCATTATTGCTAATAGCGATTTCTTAAATGGATTAAGCTATAAAAAAGCTGTCAAAAGGGCTATTTACGAATTAGAAAAACTAGGTCAAGGTCAAGGAAAAACCAATTACAGATTGCGTGATGCAGTGTTTAGCAGACAGCGATATTGGGGCGAACCATTTCCAGTGTATTACGTAAATGGTATGCCTCAAATGATTGACGCAAAGCATTTGCCAATTGAACTCCCAGAAGTAGAAAAATATTTACCAACCGAAACAGGCGAACCTCCTCTAGGAAACGCCACTATTTGGGCTTGGGATACTGTAAATAATAAAGTGGTACCTAATGCGATGCTGAAACAAGTTCAGCATGACGAAACCGAACGTCATTCCGAACTCGTTTCGGAATCTCATCAAGATAATGGTGTGTATCCTCTAGAACTCAACACCATGCCTGGTTGGGCAGGAAGCTCACAGTATTTTAATCGTTACATGGATCCTCAAAATGACGAAGAAATTTTCTCACAAGAGGCGATTAACTATTGGCAACAAGTCGATTTATACATTGGAGGAAGCGAACATGCAACAGGACACTTATTGTACTCACGTTTCTGGCAAAAATTTATGTTTGATTTAGGATTAGTACCTCATGATGAATTTGCTAAAAAACTGATTAACCAAGGCATGATACTTGGGACGAGTGCTTTTGTTCATAGAATTAATTTGAATTTAAAAAGTGTTTTAGAAAGTCGCAAAAAAAATAAACAATTAGGTGTAAAACATTCTGATATTCCTGTAATCTTTATTTCTAATGACTTGATAAAAGAGGAAGTAGATATTAAAAATTTATTGGAAGACAATGTTTCTAATCCGAAATTTGATTTAAGTGATTTTAGTATTACTCCTATTCATACAGACGTTTCTTTTGTTAATTCATCAGATGAGTTAGATATTGAAGCCTTTAAAAATTGGAGGCCAGAATTTAAAGATGCCATTTTTATAGGAGAGAGTGGCAAAGTCCTCTCCTTTGGAGAGGATTTAGGAGAGGCTTTTAAAGTAAAACGCGACGTCGAAAAAATGTCCAAATCCAAATACAACGTAGTCAATCCAGACAACATCTGTGAGCAATATGGCGCAGACAGTTTAAGACTTTACGAAATGTTTTTGGGACCTTTAGAGCAATACAAACCTTGGAACACGGCTGGCATTACAGGTGTTCATAATTTTTTAAAAAAGCTTTGGAAGCTTTATCATCAGGGTGAAAACGGAAGTTTTTACGTAACGAGTTCCCCTCCTTCGGAGGGGTTAGGGGAGGCTCTTAAAATCCTACACAAAACTATCAAAAAAGTAGAAGAAGATATAGAGAACTTCTCATTTAATACATCAGTTTCAACTTTTATGATTGCAGTAAATGAATTGACAGCGCAAAAGTGTACAAGCAAAGACATTTTAGAACCATTATTGGTGTTAATTTCACCTTATGCACCTCATATTGCTGAAGAGTTGTGGAGCAAATTAGGCCACAACGAGTCTATTTCAACTGCAGACTTCCCAAAATTTGATGAAAGTCATTTGGTAGAAAGCACTAAAAATTATCCTATTTCGTTTAATGGTAAAATGCGCTTTACTCTGGAATTGTCTTTAGATTTAAGCAAAGAAGATATTGAAGCAGCTGTACTAGCAAACGACAAGACCAAAGAGCAATTACAAGGTCGCGAACCTAAAAAAGTGATAGTGGTTCCTGGAAAAATAGTCAACATAGTTGGCTAATTCCAAGACCTCACAGGTTTTGAAAACCCGTAAGGTCTTGTGAGGTAATTAAAAACCTTCTTTTGTTTTGTGACACTTTCAATTAAAAAGGGAAGGGTTTTTTTAAGTGTAACTGACAAAATTTCTTAACTTTTATTTGGCTCATTATTTGTTATAATAAAGTAACTTTACATTAATAAATTAGAAAAAAATGATTGGATATTATATATTAATTGGGGCTATTGCTCTAGTAAGTTGGTTAGTAAGTAACAAACTAAAACAAAAGTTTGCACAGTACTCAAAAGTGCAATTGCGAAATGGCATGACTGGAAAAGAAATTGCCGAAAAGATGCTTTCTGATAATGGTATTTTTGATGTAGAGGTCATTTCGGTTCCAGGACAATTAACAGATCATTACAACCCAAAGAACAAGACAGTAAATTTAAGTGAAGCAGTTTATAATCAACGCAATGCCGCAGCTGCAGCAGTGGCAGCCCATGAGTGTGGACATGCAGTACAACATGCCAAAGCGTATAGTGCTTTAGGAATGCGTTCTGCCCTAGTACCAATTGTTAGTATCACTTCAGGCATGTCGCAATGGCTGGTTATTGGAGGTATCATTTTTGGAGCTGCATCAGGAGCTGGTTTAGGTTTTTGGGTATCAGTAGCTGGCTTAATATTTATGGGTTTTGCAACCTTGTTTAGTTTTATTACGCTTCCAGTGGAGTATGATGCTAGCAATAGAGCATTAGCTTGGTTAAAGAACAAAAATATGGTATCCCAAGAAGAGTATAAAGGCTCTGAGGATGCTTTAAAGTGGGCAGCAAGAACTTATTTGGTGGCAGCAATTGGTGCATTGGCATCTTTGTTATATTGGGCACTTCAGGTTTTTGGAGGACGCGATTAATTTTCTTTTTAAATATATACACTAAGTTTGAGTATCGGTGTCACTTTAAGTGAC
>TARA_R110002074_G_scaffold27423_1_pt1 | contig 13641 bp, 8 predicted proteins | sample TARA_R110002074 | Tara Oceans TARA_R110002074 (sample SAMEA4397215) | marine metagenome | biome: Polar Biome; feature: [MIX] marine epipelagic wind mixed layer (ENVO:01000061); material: water (ENVO:00002006), including particulate matter (ENVO:01000060) such as... | depth 10-100 m
CCCGGAAATCTCGCTGAACGCTCGCTTTCCGACCCCTCCCGCTGCACGGGCGGGGTTCTCAAGGCGTTACTGACACAGCACTTAAAAACTGCACGACCGCCGCCCCGGATGGGGCCGTGGTCCGTGATGATCTTCGCGTTCGGCCATTCAGCCCCAACCGTTTGCTATCGATTCAGAAAGCTATTCAACAACACCAGACCGATTTCAGCTCCCTTGGGCACCGACTTCCGCGAAGGAATCGAGGCTCGGTAGTTGCCGGGACGAGGAGCGTCGCGATGCGAAGAACCTCGGTTGAAATCATGTGAGCCGAAGTCACGCGAACTGCGATGGGGATAGCTGATTGGTTTCTGCTGCACGTGCGGCACGGTCCGTGGAAGTGGCAACGGCGTTTGACCAGGGAAGACAACCGGAGGAGTCGATGGGTAGGTCGGTGCCGAATAGCGGCTTCGATGATGAACGTCACAGGTCACCGCTGGGCGAGCCGAAACGTAAGGCTGGACGTAGGCCATTTGCTGCTGGAGCGCGGCAAACGAACCCAGCACATCGCTCCAACAACGCGTGAGCGCTCGGGCGATGATCGGGCATCCACTGCCGAAAACCGCTTGTTCGGTTTGTGCCTGCAGGAACTGGACGTCATTGAACTCCCGAGCCAATCGATCCGAGCGATCAGGATGTCGAGCGGCGGAACGAACGTCGCTCGTTTGGTCTTCGAAATCGTCGATCAAACGCAACACACCACGATCCAGGCTGCGAACCCGCCGGGCCTCGTCTTCAAAGTGGCTGACGGCATCGCGATAGCGGTCTGCGGCGACGTACAGTGGCGAATCGTGTCCGGCTTGGGCGGTTTGCGGCCCGGCCAACACAGCAACCATGGCGGCGAAGAAAGTGCCCGTGGCGAAAGTCCGAAGTGAGCGTGTCATGTGTTTGAGTCCTAGTGATCCATTGGGAGAAGCCGTCCTTGATCCATTCCCCGACATCCTCATCGAGACAGCATTCCCTGATGCGAGGCGGATGCCAAACTGCCAAGCAAACTGGACTCTATCCCCATAAGATACTACCCACAAACGACTTATAAATACGAACCCATTTTCATAACCTGCCAATCCGGCTTCACGAGAGACGTCATTGCGACTACATCGACACCAATTCGACATCTCAAAGCGAGACACTTTTGACGACACAAGCTCTGCCCGCTCGGTGATTTGCACGGGATTGATTTGCGGAGCTACATTGTTAGCCACATCGAGTCCGCGTCTCCGAGAGCTTCCCGCATGCGACCAACCAGCTTCGTTCCCCGACCTACAACGCCACATTCCGATCGCGTGAGAGCCATCACCATTGGCTCGCTCGACGTCCCTTCGTCGACACTGCTCTGGATGCTGTTTGCGACCATCACGTTTGCATGCTTGTCCATCTCGCAGGCCAAAGCCGAGGACGCTCGCCCCAACGTGGTCCTGATTTTGGTCGACGATTTGGGCCTGCATGACATCGGAATCGAAGGCAGCAAATTTCACCAAACGCCTCACATCGACGCACTCGCCAAACGAGGCATGCGATTCACGGCAGGCTATGCCAACTGCCGCGTCTGCAGCCCCTCGCGAGCCAGCATTCAACTGGGGCAGTTCACCGCTCGCCACGGAATCACGGACTGGATCGGTGCCAAGACCGGCATGAACTTCAACCGTGGCGACGAACTGCTGCCGGCCGAGTACGCCCATGAAATGCCAGCGAATGACGTGACCCTGCCAGAAGCTCTTCGCGAATCGGGCTACAAAACGTTTTTTGCCGGCAAGTGGCACTTGGGCGGCGAAGGCTCGATGCCGACCGACCACGGTTTTGACATCAACATCGGTGGCCACCATCGCGGCAGCCCTCCCGGTGGCTTCTTCGCACCTTACAAAAACCCGGTGATGGAAGACGGGCCCGATGGTGAATCGCTGACGCGTCGATTGGGAAAAGAAACGGCTTCGTTCATCGAAGGACAAGACGACCAGCCCTACTTCGCGATGCTTTCGTTCTACGCCGTTCACGGGCCGATCCAAACCACGCAAGAACTCTGGCAGAAGTACCGAGAATCAGCACCGACGCCGCCGGCCGATGGCAATCGGTTCAAGATCGATCGCACGTTGCCCGTTCGTCAAATCCAAGACAACCCGGTGTACGCCGGCATGATGGAAACACTCGACAACGCGGTCGGCGACGTGATGGCGGCGATCGAAGCGTCCAGGAAAGCCGACAACACCCTAGTCATCTTCACCGGCGACAACGGCGGTGTCTCCTCCGGCGACGCTTACTCGACCAGCAACTTGCCACACCGCGGCGGTAAGGGCCGACAATGGGAAGGCGGACTGCGTGAGCCCTACTATGTTTCGATGCCAGCGATCGTCCCTGAGAATTCCACCAGCGACGTGCCTGTGATTGGCTCCGATTTGTATCCCACAATTCTGGACGTTTGCAATTTGCCTCCGCGTCCGCAGCAACACGTCGACGGCCGGTCACTGGAAACCGTGTTGACCAGCGGCAAGGACGAATCGCTGGAGCAACGTTCGCTGATTTGGCACTACCCACACTACGGCAACCAAGGTGGTGAACCATCGTCGGTGATCCGAACCGGTGACTACAAGCTGATCCATTACCACTTGGATTCACACGACGAGCTGTACCATTTGCCCACCGACATCGGCGAACAAAATGACCTCGCGTCGGAGCAACCTGAACGAGTCGCAACAATGCGAAAAGAACTGCTGGCGTACCTCAAATCGGTCGACGCGAAATTCCCAGAACCCGACCCACGTTTCGATCCTGAAAAGGCCAAGCAACGTTGGGCTCGCGCTCACGGTCCCAACAAAGAACGCCTGGAAAAACGCGAAGCGGCGATGCTGGAACCCAACTGGAAACCCAACGGTGACTGGTGGGGAAGCACGGTCGACTGAAGGTGCGAGCGAGGCTCGATCCAGAATCAACTTCTCCACGCTGTGACCGCGAATGACGACCTGCGACTCCGCATCCCCTTCGCGACACAGCCTGGAACGCTTGCCGTGGTTGTTCTCACCCGCGGTTGATTTGGCAACGTTCGGCGGCAGCGCGTTGGTCGCCTTGGCGATGCTGCCGCTCGGTGCCGCACTCGGGTTTCTTCACGACGAAACACCCGGTTGGACTTGGGTCGCGACGATCTTGCTGATCGATGTCGCTCACGTTTACGCCACGGGTTTTCGTGTTTACTTCGACGGCAACGAACTTCGCCGGCGGCCTTGGTTGTACGGACTGACCCCGGTGCTCGCGTTTGCGATCGGCGGTGCGATCTACAGCGAAAGCGTGACGCTATTCTGGAGCGTACTGGCGTATCTCGCGGTCTTCCATTTCATCCGCCAGCAATACGGCTGGGTCGCTCTCTATCGATCACGAGAGCACGACAGCGAAAGAGTCGGCTGGTGGATCGATGCGTCAGCGATTTACCTGGCCACGCTGTATCCGCTGATCCATTGGCACGCTCATTTGCCGAGGCACTTCTGGTGGTTCGCCGAAGGCGACTTCATTCAGATGCCGGAGATCGCGGCAACGATCGTGATGCCAATCTACTGGCTCAGCATGTTGGCCTACGCCGCTCGTAGCCTGCACCGTGGTTTCCGTGATGGGGCTTGGAATCCAGGCAAGGACATCGTGGTCCTGACGACGGCGGTGTGCTGGTACATCGGCATCATCACGTTCAATTCTGATTACGCGTTCACGGTCACCAACGTGATCATTCACGGCGTGCCGTATATGGTGCTGATCTATTGGTATCGATGGTGCCGGATCGCAGAGAGTTCTGATTCGGCAACTGACCAAGCTTCGATTCATCGGGCTCGATCGACGTCGCGATGGCAAACCAACACCGGCCGAATCGCGTTGTTTCTGGGCGTGGTCTGGATCCTCGCCTACGCGGAAGAAATGCTGTGGGACTTTGGGATCTGGCAGGAACGCGGTTGGTTGTTCGCTTGGATGCCCCCTGGTTTCGCGAATTCGGCGGGAGAAACTCTGGCGGAAGCATCCGTTTGGTTGGCCCCCGCCTTGGCGGTCCCCCAGATCACGCATTACGTTCTGGACGGGTTTCTTTGGCGACGCAGACAACGAGCATCTTCATGACGACGTCCGAACAGCAACGACTCGACGAAGACGAACGCCGCGAAAAGAACTGGAAACGTTGGGGGCCGTACCTTTCCGAGCGTCAATGGGGAACGGTTCGAGAGGACTACTCCGAGGGTGGCAACTCCTGGAGCGATTTCCCGCACGAGCACGCTCGCAGTCGCGCCTATCGCTGGGGCGAAGACGGTTTGCTCGGATTCTCCGACCGCCAATGCCGATTGTGTTTTTCGATTGCACTTTGGAATGGCAACGACACGATTCTGAAAGAACGCCTGTTTGGACTCACCGGCCCGGAAGGCAACCACGGCGAAGACGTCAAGGAACTCTACTACTACCTGGATTCGACACCGACGCATTCCTACGCCAAGGCGATGTATCGCTACCCGCAACAGCGATACCCGTACCGTGATCTGGTCAGCATCAATGCACAACGCGGGTTGAACGATCGCGAATATGAGCTGATCGACACAGGATTGCTGGACGAGAATCGCTTCTTCGATGTCACGGCGACCTACGCGAAAGCGTCGGACAACGATTTGTTGATTGACATTGCGATCACCAACCAAGGCCCCGACGCTCACGACATCACATTGCTACCAACGCTGTGGTTCCGCAACACGTGGGTTTGGGGATGCTTGCACGAAGGCTGCACGGCAAAGCCCACCATTCAAGCGATCGATTCGCACATCGTTCAAACCCGACACGACACGTTGGAACCGTTTGTCTGTGCGTTTGAAAATCAACCGGACAGCGAGTTGCTGTTCACGGAAAACGAAACCAATTCCGAACACTTGTTTGGCACCGAAAACTTCTCGCCGTACACGAAAGACGCCTTCCATCGGTACGTCATCGACGATCAAACCGACGCGGTGAACCCCAAGCGTCACGGAACCAAAGTCGCGGCCCTGTATCGTTGGAACTTGGCACCCGGCGAAACACGGCACGTCAAAGTTCGCTTGAGCGAGAAAGAAAAGGTCGGCGAGTTTCATCCGGACCTGGGCGACGACTTTGAAAACGTCCTGACTCAGCGACGCGAAGAAGCTGACGAGTTTTATCAAGCCATCATTCCGCCCAAAGCAACCGACGAGCAGCGTCTTGTCTCTCGGCAAGCCTACGCGGGGCTGATGTGGACGAAGCAGTTTTATCACTACATCGTCGCCGATTGGTTGGACGGTGATCGCGACGTGATGACGCCTCCCGCCGCACGTCACGAAGGTCGCAATAAAGACTGGCGGCACCTGTACGCTCGCGACGTTTTGTCGATGCCGGACAAGTGGGAATACCCTTGGTTCGCCGCCTGGGATCTGGCGTTTCACATGATCCCAGCGGCTCGCATCGACCCCGCTTTTGCAAAGAAGCAATTGATGGTGCTGCTGCGGGAATGGTACATGCATCCCAACGGTCAGTTGCCGGCATACGAGTTCTACTTCGACGACGTGAACCCGCCGGTGCATGCGTGGGCGTGTTTGCGTGTCTTCCAAATGGAAGCCGAATCAGGCAAACGCGATTACAAGTTTCTCTCGCAAGCCTTCCAGAGGTTGCTGGTGAACTTCACTTGGTGGGTGAACCAAGTCGACAGCAACGGCGACAACGTTTTCGCTGGCGGGTTCCTGGGACTGGACAACATCGGCGTCTTCGACCGCAGCAAAGGCTTGCCCGAAGGAGCCGAACTGGAACAAGCCGACGGAACCGCTTGGATGGCATTCTACTGCGGCACGATGATGTCGATGGCTCTCGAGCTCGCTCGCCACGATCGTTCGTATTCCGACATGGCATCGAAGTTCCTCGATCACTTCATCCGCATCGTCGACGCGATGAACGGCGGTGAAAGCGGCGGCCTGTGGGACGAAGATGACGGCTTCTACTACGACCAATTGCAGATCGACGGCGAGACCCATCCGATGCGAGTCAAATCGCTGGTCGGATTGCTGCCCCTGATCGCGGTCGAGATTCTGGACGAAGACCTGTTGGCGGACTTGCCCGGTTTCCGCAATCGATTGGAATGGTTCCTGAACAATCGACATGACTTGGTGCAACACATCACGTTCTGCCAAACGACCAAACGCCACCACCGAATGTTGATTTCCATTCCAACGCAAGAACGCTTGGAACGCGTCTTAAAAATCCTGCTCGATGAATCAGAGTTTCTTTCTGACTTCGGCATTCGATCGCTTTCAAAGAAGCATGAAAGCGAACCGTTTCGAGTCACCGTTCGAGGCAAAGAACACACGGTCGCCTACGTGCCCGGCGAATCCGACAGCTGGATGTTTGGCGGAAACAGCAATTGGCGAGGGCCGATCTGGTTCCCGACCAGTTACTTGTTGATCGAAGCCTTGCAGCGGTACCACGAGTTCTATGGCGATGAAATCCAAGTCGAATGCCCGACCGGATCGGGCGTGAAAATGAATCTTCGCGAGGTGGCCGATGAATTGAATCGCCGGATGTCAAACATTTTCTCGACGCCGGCAGAAGGCGGCTCTCGCCCCTGTCTTCGCGGCAGCGGAATGAAGAGCGACGAATCGTTGTGGCAGGACCAAGTTTTGTTCTACGAGTACTTCCACGGCGACACCGGCGAAGGTTTGGGCGCGAGTCACCAAACCGGTTGGACGGCGCTGATTGCAACCTGCATCGAGCATCTGCATGGTCGCATCACCGAAGGCGTTGAGTGATCACGCCGACAAAGTGATCGGTGGTGGTTCGGTGAAGTTGTTTTGTGAGCCCGCGTGTTTGGTGCGGGTCTCGGTGGGGACCACCGAGCTACAGGTTTGACGGTGGTAGCGAGGGTCGATCGTTGGGAGTGAAGGCGTGATTGCTGACTTCATCCGTCACCTCGAACCGCTGCCGAAACCGGTCTCAGAACAACAATTGCTTTTGCTGGCTGATCCAGTCGTTCCGGTTGCTGAAAGGGCGTTTCGAAACGTGTAGATTAACAGCTCGACTTTGACTTCCCCGCAATGGATGCCCTGATGACCGTCGCTGACTCTGACTCCACCAACATTCGCCCGATTCGAAAATTGCTGGCTGCCAATCGCAGCGAAATCGCCACTCGGGTGTTTCGGTCGGCACACGAATTGGGCATTCGCACGGTCGCGATCTATTCTCACGAAGACCGCTACGCGCTGCACCGATTCAAAGCCGACGAGGCCTACCAAATCGGGACTCCCGGCGAACCGATCCGGTCCTACCTCAACATCGACGCGATCGTCGGGTTGTGTCTGAAGCATCACATCGACGCGGTGCACCCAGGTTACGGATTCCTGTCCGAGAACCCCGATTTCGCGAAAGCACTGACGGACGCGGGTATCTTGTTTGTCGGTCCCAGCGAACAAAGCTTGCGAGATTTGGGCGACAAGACCAGCGCTCGTCGCTTGGCCGAGATCGCTGGCGTGCCCGTGTTGGGCGGAACCGCGCAAGCCGTCGCGTCGATCAAAGAAGCCACCGATGCCGCGGAAAAACTTGGCTACCCGATCATGCTCAAAGCGGCCAAGGGTGGCGGCGGCCGGGGCATGCGAGTCGTGATGGAACCGAGCGAATTGGCCAGCTCGCTCGATTCCGCTCAACGCGAAGCCAAGACGGCATTCGGAAGCGACGAAGTGTTCCTGGAACGTTTCGTCCAACGTGCCCGGCACTTGGAAGTTCAATTGCTCGGTGACCGACATGGCAACTTGGTTCACTTGTATGAACGCGACTGCAGCGTCCAACGACGGCACCAAAAGGTCGTCGAGCTCGCACCGGCACCGAACCTTTCCACCGAAATGCGTGATGCCATCTGCGATGCGGCACTGCGAATCGGACGCGCGGTCGGCAAAGAAAGCGGTGGCTACGAGAACGCGGGAACGGTCGAGTTCTTGCTCGACGTCGACAAAGACGAGTTCTACTTCATCGAGGTCAACCCGCGAATTCAAGTCGAACACACGGTGACGGAAGAGGTCACCGGCATCGACATCGTTCGCAACCAAATCTTGGTCGCGCAAGGCCATCCTCTTCCGAGCGAAGAAGTCGGGCTGCCATCGCAGGACGGCATCCGAACCATGGGATTCGCGATGCAGTGCCGGATCACGACGGAAGACCCCGCCTCGGAATTCCGTCCCGACTATGGCCGCATCAGTCACTACCGCAGTGCGGCTGGGTTGGGCGTTCGGCTCGATGCGGGCACGGCATTCAGTGGCGCCGTCGTCAATCCCTTCTACGATTCCATGTTGGTGAAGGTCACCGCGCGAGCTCCCACCCTGGCCGCGGCGGCTCGCCGGATGGATCGTTGCCTGCACGAATTCCGAATTCGTGGCGTGAAAACAAACATTCCGTTTCTAACGCGGCTGGTGAATCATCCCACGTTCTTGGCCGGCGAAGCCACGACGCGGTTGATCGACACAACGCCGGAACTGTTCCGTTTGCCACGCCGGCGCGACCGAGCCACCAAGCTGCTGACCTTCTTGGGCGAAACGATCGTCAACGGCAACTCGCTTGTCACTGGACGCCCGCCAGCCGTCCGCCGCGAACCGGCTCCCGTTCCCGACATCCCGACCGCAGCCAAACCGCCTCCCGGAACCGCTGACATCTTCCGAGAAGAAGGCGCCGATGGTTTGGTGCGTTGGATTCGTGAGCAGAAGGGTCTGCTGCTGACCGACACGACGATGCGTGACGCGCACCAATCGTTGCTGGCCACGCGAGTTCGCACCAACGATATGCTCCGCATCGCGCCGGCCTACGCTCACTTGGCCCCGCAATTGTTCTCACTTGAAATGTGGGGCGGAGCCACCTTTGACACATCGATGCGATTCCTCAAGGAATCGCCATGGCAACGTCTGGCTGATCTTCGCGCGGCGGTTCCCAACATCCTGACGCAAATGTTGCTGCGGGCCAGCAACGCGGTTGGCTACACCAATTATCCCGACAACGTCGTGCGAATGTTCGTTCGCGAAGCGGTCCAAGCCGGCATGGACGTGTTCCGTGTCTTCGACGCGTTGAACTGGGAAGAGAACATGCGTGTGGCGATGGACGCAGTGATCGAAGAAGGCGGCATCTGCGAAGCATCGATCTGCTACACCGGCGACCTGCAAGACCCTCGGCGGACCAAGTACGACTTGAAGTACTACGTCGATCTGGCGAAGAAACTGCAGGCGGGTGGCGCTCACATGATCGCGATCAAAGACATGGCGGGTTTACTCAAACCGGCTGCGGCGGTGAAGTTGCTGCGTGCCCTGCGTGAGGAAGTCGACTTGCCGATTCACTTGCACACTCACGACACGGCGGGCATCCAAGCGTCGACGTTGATGGCGGCTGCCGGCGAAGGTTTGCAAATCGCGGACGCGGCACTGGCACCGTTGTCGGGCGGAACCAGCCAAGTGAACTTGAACACGCTGGTCGAAGCCCTTCGTTTCACCGATCGGGAATCTTCGCTCGACAGCGAATCGCTGACGCAGTTGGCAACTTACTGGCAAGCCGCTCGCGAATTCTACAAACCGTTCGAAAGCGATGTCTTGCCGGCAACGGGTGACTTGTACGATCACGAGATGCCTGGCGGGCAATACACGAATCTGTTTCAGCAAGCTCGTGCGCTGGGCTTGGCCGACCAGTGGGCTGGTGTCTGCCGCGCCTATGCGGACGTGAACCGATTGTTCGGCGACATCGTGAAGGTGACTCCAACGAGCAAGGCCGTCGGCGACATGGCGTTGTTCTTGGTCGCCAACGAGATGTCGGCGGAAGAAGTTCTGACGACCAACAAAGCTCTCGCGTTTCCCGCCAGCGTGCTGGACTTGATCGGCGGCCGAATGGGCCAACCACCGGGTGGTTTCCCCGAAAAAGTCATGCGGAAAATCCTTGGCGACCAAGCTCCCGTGCTGGAACGCCCGGGTGCATCGATGCCACCAGCGGATCTCGAAGCGGCGAAAGCTCAAGCCGCCGAACTGACCCAAGAAGCACCCAGCGATCGAGACGCGGTGACGTACTTGCTGTATCCCAAAGTGTTCGAAGAGTACTCGCAGCATCGCAACACCTATGGCGATGTGGAAACGCTTCCGACACCCAACTTCTTCTATGGGCAAGAACCGGGCGACGAGATCGCCGTCGACATCGAACCTGGCAAACGACTGATCGTCAAATACCTGGCCGTCGGGCAACCCTATCCCGATGGAACGCGGACCGTGTTCTTCGAACTCAATGGACAACCGCGAGAAGTGGTGGTCGTCGATCGCTCGTTGGACGTCGACATCAAAGCCGCGGTGAAAGCCGACCCTTCGGATGCCACTCACGTCGCCGCGTCGATGCCCGGCATGGTGATCACCGTCGCGGCCGCCGAAGGCGAAAAGGTCAAGGCAGGTCAAAAGCTGCTGGTGCTGGAAGCCATGAAAATGGAAACGACCATCAATGCTCCGGCCGATGGTGTCGTCACCAAAATCCATACACCTCCAGGAACCCAGGTCGAAGCGGGAGATCTGCTGGCGGTGGTGGAGTGAGGGAGGAGCGTGGGGGCGATTGAAAAAGTTAAATTGACAATTGTAAATTGTAAAATCGGAGCTCGGGCGTTGGATTTGCACGAGTTCAGCTGATGGCCAATGGCCTTGTTCAGCTCGTCCCATTTCGGCTTGTTGATTTAATCGATTTCACAACCCGACGCGTGAGCGAGGGATCCACAGGCTCGCTGCAAGGGCACGCGATCCCTCGCTCACGCTTCGGGTTAGGATTGAATCAACTGGTCCCATTTGGTTTGAGTTTGGCCGTTGGCCAAACCGATTCGCCCCGCATCTTCCTCTCGCCAAATAGAGGCTCAACCAGTTTCAAATTTACAATTGTCAATTTAACTTTTTCAATGACCACGAGTTTCGTGGTCACACGCGAATCTTTGAAACAGTGCAATTGACCGCCCGAGAATGCCACTCCTGACGGGGCGACGAAAATTGGATGATTCGATAGGCTTTTAGAAAATTCACGCGTTCGCGCCCTTTGAGCTTTCGGAACCAACCTCATGTCGATCAAACGTGTCGGAATCCTCACCGCCGGTGGCTTGGCCCCGTGTCTGTCGTCGGCCATAGGAGCCCTGATTGAAGCCTATACAGAGCAAGCTCCTGAAGTTGAAATCATCTGCTACCGATCCGGGTACAAAGGTTTGCTGCTCGGTGACAGCTTTGTCGTCGACGACCACTCGCGGAAGAACGCGGCGATCTTGCACCAGCACGGCGGCAGCCCGATCGGCAACAGCCGGGTCAAGCTGACCAACGTCGCCGATTGTGTGAAACGCGGTTTGGTCAGCGAAGGCCAAGACCCACTGCAGGTTGCCGCGGAGCGATTGCAATCGGACGAAGTCGATGTGTTGCACACCATCGGTGGCGACGACACCAACACCACCGCCGCGGACTTGGCCGCTTACTTGGCCAAGCACGAATACCAACTGACGGTCGTTGGTTTGCCCAAGACCATCGACAACGATGTCATCCCTATCAAACAAAGCTTGGGTGCTTGGACGGCCGCCGAAGAAGGCGCCAAGTTCTTTGAAAATGTGGTCGGCGAACACAACGCCAACCCACGCATGTTGATTGTTCACGAAGTCATGGGGCGCAACTGTGGTTGGTTGACCGCCGCCACCGCGGCCAAATATCGCGAACGATTGCAGACGCTCAACTTCTTGCCCGAGATGGGACTCAGCCAAGAACGTCGCGACGTGCACGGTGTCTTTGTTCCCGAGATGAGTTTTGATCTCGAAGAAGAAGCCAAACGCCTGCGGGCAATCATGGACGAGATCGATTGCGTCAACATCTTCATCTCCGAAGGTGCCGGCGTGGACACCATCGTCAAAGAAATGGAATCACGTGGCGAAAGCGTCCCCAAAGATGCATTCGGTCACTACAAACTCGACGCCGTGAACCCCGGCAAATGGTTCGGCAAACAATTCGCGGACATGTTGGGTGCCGAGAAAACGCTCGTGCAAAAGAGCGGTTACTTCAGTCGCGCCGCTGCCGCCAATGCGGACGACATCGCCTTGATCGGTCGCTGTGCCAAGAAGGCCGTCGAATGTGCCATGCAAGGGATCGGTGGCGTGGTCGGAGAAGACGAAGACCAAAACAACGAACTTCGCGCGATCGAGTTTGAACGGATCGCTGGCGGCAAACCTTTCGACATCAACGTGGACTGGTTTGGTGACTTGCTTTCACAGATGGGACAACCCAAAGGCGAAGTCCTGGAAACGTCTCACTAACGAACTAGCTGAGCAGCAACGACTTCCGAGCCGGGCACGTCATTCGTGCTCGGCTCGTTCGCATTTGGCACAGTTGATTTTCGTTTGCCGTTGAGCAACCATCCGATCGGTGTGTAGCGAACGAAGACTTGGTAGCTGATCAACAGCACCACACAGGAGATCGCACTGACGACCGCGAATTTGACGCTCCAAGCGACCTGCCAATCTCGTACCCAGTACTGCAAATACATCACCAGGGGAAGGTGAGCGAGGTACAACCAGTAGCTCGAATCGGACAGGTACCGCAGCGTGCGACTGGGATGTGCGAACACACTTCGAAACATCCCCATCATGCCGAAGGACACGATCCAGGCGTAAGCGGATTGAACCAACACGGACGCGAACAATCCGTCGCCCGACGTTTGGCTCTTCAGCATCCATCCGATCGCGAGCAAGACGGTGAGCGACAACGGCAAACTGATCTTCCATCCACGACCCAGGCGACCTTCGCGATCATCCGCGACAAAGTAGATCGCACCAAAGCCAAAGAACAACGCGTAGTACGCCAACACAGACGGGAGAGGAAGCAAGCCGACCGATGTCGCCGGTCCAAAGCCTTCGTGCCGCATGAACCATTGAGTCAGCATCGTCAGCGGAATCAACCAGAGCAAACAATGAGGTGAACTTGCCAGCGCCGACGCATCCCAGCGTGACTTCAGCGAGTGCGGCGTGACTGTCATGACGATCACAAACCCTGCCACCAAGAAGCACAGAAACCAAAGAAACCACAGGTGGCCTGTCGCTGGAAACTCGAACAGCAGAAACATCAATCCGCTCCAGTTTGCCGCACTCATGCCTCCGTCAGCAGCCTGATCCGCTGGCGACTCAAACAACGTGACGCCCATCATCGCGGCGATTTCTTCCCGCCCAGATTCGACGTCCTCTCGATCGACTTCGATTTTCAGCAACCCAGCGACGTACTCGGTCGTTCCCCATGGCGCTCGCATCACATCGATGGGTTGCTCGCCCTTGTGGTTCCCGAGTTCAGGATCTGCGTCGTGATCCAGCAACACCTTGGCAATGTCATCGCGTCCCAAGAAGGCTGCCACCAGGAAGGGCGAATCACCTTGCTCGGACCGTTGATTGACATCGGCGCCCGCCAACAAAGCTCTTTCCACTGCTGCCAAGTCATCCTGAACGACGGGAGTCAACAGATCGGTTTCGTTGAACGCCGTGGCATTGGCCGATGGATTAGCCTGAATATGGCCGGCCACAATCCAGATCGATGGAACGATGGTACTCATCCCGATCACGAACGGAATCGCGATTCGCAGCACGCGGTGCTC
>TARA_R110002074_G_scaffold87626_1_pt1 | contig 13638 bp, 32 predicted proteins | sample TARA_R110002074 | Tara Oceans TARA_R110002074 (sample SAMEA4397215) | marine metagenome | biome: Polar Biome; feature: [MIX] marine epipelagic wind mixed layer (ENVO:01000061); material: water (ENVO:00002006), including particulate matter (ENVO:01000060) such as... | depth 10-100 m
TTTAAATCCAGGATTACCTTGTTTGTCAAGTCCCATAACTTCGCCGGGCCAGTCGCCTTGTACAGACCAGTTTTCGCCTGCTTGAGTTATATTGTAGTCCATCCACATCATTATATTTCTCCTAAAGGAATTTTATCTGAATATTTTAAAGCAAATATAGTGTGATCCTTTCCTGGATCTACATCTACGTAAATATCGCAACGGCAGTATATGCCGCCAGGTAAAGTTTGGCTGGTGCTGTGCTTGTAAACTAACGTAAACCCTTCTTGATTACATTGTTTAGTAAGCTCTTCGCCTAACTCTTTCCGTACCCATATATGTTCCATGTTAGTATTAACATGTGTCCACTTGTATTCGCATTGCCCTAAGTAGTATCTCATACTATTATTTAGTAAAAGTACGCAGTTATTGGCTCTTTGCGTCTTGATCTCCTGAAGATTTGTATTCATCTACTAGTTGTTGTAGTTCGTCTTTGCGCCCTGGATTAAGTTTAGCTCTGTATTCTAAAACCATACTTAGTTTACTGTTTAAACGTATTAAGTCATTGTCTAACATACGCACACGATCGACTAGTCTAATTAATGTACCCATTGTTTCACCAATTACAGGATCGATTGTTTCGGTGACCCATTTCCATATAAAAAATATGAAGTATCCCATACCCATTGCAGCAAGAATGGGAAATCCGTATTCACTTACTATTTTTGCTAAATCCATTATGATCCAAAAGTATTCATAAGTGCAGGACCAAATGCACTAGCAGCCCAAAATAATGCTACAATGGTACCAACGCCTATTACTAACCATTTCATCTTAAAATCATCTACTGTCATTTTCATTGCAACTAATTCATTGCCTAGTACTCTTACAGCAATTTCTAACTTTCCTTGATCGTCATTTTGATTAGTCTTTTCTTGCATCGTCTTTTCCTTCATTTGCTGCTATTCTATCTATATTTGGTCTCACGTTTAATGCATAACTTAGTAAAGCATCTATCTTTACTAAATCATTATTCATTGTCTGCACTCTATTGTCCAGCTGACCTATAATATTTTTTAGAGTAGTAACACTTCCTGTTACTCCTGCTAATATAAATTTTAATGTTAGGAAAACAAAGCCACCTGCCGCTATTGCGCCAGCTATTGGAAATCCTACATCAGCTACAAGACTTAAAAAATCCATGTTGCGCCCTCACGCTCTGCATATATCTATTTATCAGATTTAGTTTTTTTAAACGGGCAGTGTAGCCTAGGCCAACAATCTTCCATTTTATAGTAAGCTAATAACTTTTTTATATCTTTAGGATCTATGTATTCTCTTGTGTGAGTATGTAATCCGCATACATAAACGTTCTGTCCTAACTTTTCTATTAGTGATTCTTCATATCTTACATACAAATCTAAACCTCCAGTCATAGCTCTGGCCTCCGCTGCATCATTATTCTCATCAAACCAAAAACAATGTTCCCATACTGTTACAGTATTTGATAAGCAGCCTCCTGGATCCTGTATACCTTTAAGTTTAGTAAACACTTCGTACAAGTAAAACTCTGCCATATTAGAATCAGTATTACACCATTCTAACATCCATTGGTGTATAGCAGCTTTGCCTTTAAAGTGTTTTATAAGTTTTTGAACTGACTTCTTTTTCATTATAAACGGTGTTATGTTAGAACTTAGTAGAAAATTCTTTCTACCAGTATACCGCACACCTAACTTAGCAGCACAAGCAATAACAAATGAATATAGTTTATCATCTGCATATTCTAAATTTTCTGGCTTAGTTTGTTTGATGTCAGATATCCTGCATGGTTTCGTAAAAAAGTTTTTGCAATCTATTACTGTATAATTTTCAGTAATAACATATTCTGATACAAAAAGTTTAATTAGCTGCTGGTCATAAATTGGTTCTGTGAATAATCTGTTTTCCATGCTATCAAGATTGTAGTCAAAGAATAGACTATCCTTTCTGAATAGTTTTACTTCAAACTTTTTTAGCAGTGGCTCGCATCTTAGTGCATACCACTTTTTAAATTCTTTCCAACGCTCGGGATTTTCGTTATATATAAATATAATTCTACACGGAGCAAGGTACTTACTAATTGATCGGACTTGTAATTCAAAATTCCATAAGTCTCGATTACATACTACAGTTACTAATGTTGAATTCATACTTCTTCTTGACTCCTACGAATATTTATGTTAGTATATAATGATAGGAGAGAGATAATGGTAAATAACAAACGAACCGACCAATTAATTGAATATAAATTTGAAGATATCTTTACTGAGGATGAAGCTAATCCAGATGACATGCTAATGAAGATACCAGACGAGATAACAGAGCGAATGGGCTGGAAGCCAGGAGATAATTTGAAAATTACACAAGACGAGCGCGGCAATATATCCATAGTCAAGGCAGATAATGGGTAAAGAGGGAATACTAGAAGTTGAAGGCGACATTGTTGATGTCCTGCCTAACCAAATGTTTAAAGTACGATTGGAAAATGGACACATACTAACATGCTATACTGGGGGTAAAATGAGACAGTTTAGAATACGGTTAGTAACAGGGGACAAAGTAAGAGTCGAAATGACACCATATGATCTAGATAAAGGTAGAATTACTCGTAGATTATAGGTTGACAATTGGTTTAAAAAACGTTATGTTACGGGTGTAAGCAATAGGCTTACTTAATTAAGGATAACAAAATGTTAAACTGGCTTTACAAAGGTACGACAATAACTAAGAATCACGATGGCGATATTGTTACAGTCAAAGACGTAGACGTAGACTATAACAGTTGGATGGGCCACGAACTTGAATACGAAGACGCCACAGAGTTAATGGGAGAACCATACTGGTCCTGTAAGTTTGTAGATGGGTATTTAAATGAGCTGTGGGACGAGTTTGGAGAAGGTGCAACACTAGAAGAATGTCAGCGTGATGCATTTAACTATCTTTCAACAGTCAACTGGCAATACGAAATGGATATATAAAATGTTCGATCAATTAACTTTCAACGAAGTACGTAAAAATCACTTTCAAGCCCGAGAGAAGTTTGGCAAGTATAATTTAAGTGTTATACTCGAGTCAGGCAAATCGTTGTATGAAATAGCAATATTTGAAGGTGAAAATTTTGTGCAGTTACCTGGTATCAATTATGGCGACGATGTTGTTCCAGGGTTGACAAAAAATATGGTAACTGCTATTATGCAAAAATTAACATTACTAGAATTTCTTAAGGATGAATTATATTATGAGTAAACATTTCTTCCAAAGACTGAAGCAGGAAGAACAACCTCGTAAGCAAACAGTTAGTACTTGCTGTTCTTTAGATTGGTGTGATAAAGTTTCATCTCCGTTTAAAGGACCCGGTAGTCGACTATGCGAAGAACATCAATTACTTATGAGAGAGTTTGGCGGCCCAGCAAGACTAGATAGACCATACACGTTTAATAAAAAATGTAAATGTGATTTCTGCGACTTTGATCCTTGGCAACATCCAGTAGTGCAAAGAATTACTAACAACTTAGTGCAGGATAGAGTAGCGTGGGGTATGTTGATTGTAGATCATATTGTTCCGCAGAAATACCTAGGTGGCAATCATCCAGATAACTGTCAAACATTGTGTTTAGACTGTAATCAAATTAAGACTACACTTGCATGTGATAGTATGCCAAAAGCACTATATAAGAATACAGATGAATATTATGCAGTTAAGGCAGCACTAAAAGAATATCACGATGAATGCTTTAATGAAGAGACTGCAAGCTATCGAGAAGATGAATATGAAGAGGATGATCTCTAATGTCGGTATATATGATAAAAGACTATTTAACAGACGAGATTGTTGCAATCTGTACTGAAAAGAAAGATGCAGTAGCAATGATTCAAACTACAGGTAACGAACGCAAACTAATCATAGAAAAAGGAACATCTAATGAGAATTAAAAAAAGCACTCTTACAGCAAACGAAATTCAAAAGATTATGTTTAAACTTCGTTGTACAGCAGAAAAAGATCCAGATGACAAGATCGCTAATATGGCTAGCCAGCTTGCATTTGAATTAGAGTTGCCTCGGCGCATAAATGAGCTATCTGATACAGATAGAAACTTGATTCTTTACTCTAATCGTAAAAACTACGAACCAACACGTAGTTTGTAAAAAAGACTTGACACAAGTCTCTGTTCATACTATAACTAGATACGTAAACTTTAACAAACAAAAAAGGAAATATAAGATGATTAACCCATTATGGATTATGTTCGCACTAGTATTTGGTGGCTTAGGTATTTGGCTTATTGCACTAGATGCACTAATGGCAGGTTGGTTAATGTGCTCTGGTGTACTAGGATGGTTGTTCGTAGCAAACAACACAGGTCAACTGTTTATCGAAGATGAAGAAGATGAAGAGGAGGACTACTAATGTCTAAGAGCATAGGCAATTATTCGTTTAGCTTTAACCAATCACTCAACTCATCAGACTGCGGCCAAATATACAATTTTCTAATAAACGATTCTGTGAATAAAGAAATAGAAATCTTAGAAGAAATTGATAGGTTGGTAGAAAAAGGTTTGACAAATCCTGCCGCTGATGCTATTATTAGTAAACTAACAAAAGAGGACTAATAAAAGTGATAGTTACTTTCGGAGGCACACAGGCACAGAGAAAATATGCAGAAAGCATGGCTATGTTTGTGTGTAAAAAATTTAACATCTCCCCAACTGTAGACATTAATTTTAAAAGAATGACAAATGATACTGCACTGGGTGGATGTATAGAGCTAGATGATAGCGAATATGAAATAGAAATAAAGCGTAGCTTACCTTTACGTGAAATGTTAACTACACTTGCACACGAAATGGTGCATGTTAAACAATACGAATTAGGTGAGCTTACACAGACTAACCATAGTAATTATGAATACTGGGATAAGCCTAGCGAAATTGAAGCACATGGTCGCGAAGTTGGGTTGTTTATTACGTGGGCCGAACAGAATAATGTAGCACATAAAAAGTGGACACAGATATGACTCTAGAAGAATCAATAGCAACGTTTGATCAAGTAGTGCATCCTAAGACAAGTCGTAGTGCATTAACATACCAAGCTGTTGAGTCATGGGCTGTACATGAGATTACTCGAAATAGACATTACTACTTAACTTATAGTGGAGAATTGCCTTATACAAAAAGACTGTATAGAGATGGTATTGATTTTGCATTACGTAGGTATCACGAATACTGTATAAAGCAACGTATTGGCCATCATTACGTGCAAGCTGACTTAAAAGAAAAAGGCGTATTTGAACACATGGTTCCACTATGTACTATACGTGATATGGTTATTGCTGGTGTAATAAGACCAATACAAGGTTGTAAAATGCCAATGTGTCGTATTAGTAAAGCAAATGACAAACTACTACGTGAAGCCGGCTTAGCAAGTGCAACTCCTGATATATTTAATTTTTGGAAGCGTTATAATTGCATTGATGCTGTGTTTACTACGTATCAGTACACAAAGGTTGATAAAAGTATGACCCTAGACGATCATTTTAAATTATTTGCTTGACACCTCTACTGGCGTCTGTTAATGTGTTAATAAGGAAAGAAGCTAAATGTTAATATTACAAGGAGTATTACCGTTGAAACAAGTTCAAACACAAGAAGCACTAGCAGTAGCACATGCCGCTTATCGTATTAATGATTACAAATATCTAAAACATACACAACGGTTTAGTGAAAATACTAACAAAACTAAGTTTTCTAATAAAGAGCTTGTTAAATTCTTTTACGAAACTCAAGTAGATTATCTACCAAGCGACTACGTTCCTTTTAAAATAGAAGCTGAAGACTATGAAGCAGTTGCAGCCTCTAACACATGGTTAAAGCGTTACATAATGCTTGGACTAGGTGAGCTCGATGACTTTAAAAAAGATATGCTTGATGCAGTATCTAATGAGCAAGTTCCAGTTAACGTCTTAGGACGTATTGCATTTATTCCAGAATTTGTTAAACGTGATCAGCACGAAAGCGGATTAAAAAAAGAGATTCGTATTGAGTATCGCGACAGTCAGTATCTAGGATATGCAAAAGACAACGTTGAGGATGTTGTAAAGATACTTGATAAACGCTATAGTACTATGTGGGAAACATGGAACTATGTAGCAGTTACTCCACAAGGTAACTTAGTATCGTTTACAAATAAATACGATCACAACGTTGGCGATACAAAACGTATTAAAGCAAAGGTGCGTGAGCATACTAAAAACAAATTATTTAGTGCAAATGAAACTAGACTTAACTATGTTAAGCTTTATAAGGTATAAGTATTAGTATGATAGATATATTACAAAATGAGATGAACTTGTGGCTACTAGCAACAGCGGTAGTGTTTACTGCATTTGGTTATTTGGTACAAAATAAAAACAAGAATTCGTTTATAGTTGACGCTATGATCGATCAATTGATCAGAGAAGGGTATATCAAGACTAAAGGTAAAGGTGACGATCAACAAATTTTAAAACATTGGGAGAAGTAGACAGTGATAAAAAACTTTATAATTGAGACAGCAGACATCGAGTTTTATATTAAGGCAATGGACTTACAGGACGCCTTAGAAACATGGAACGGAGCAGCCAAAGATATTATTTGTATAAAGGAATTCCACTAATGGACGATGAAAACAGTAAGCACGAATGGCTTGGGTTTGATACGTCTTTAGAAGAACAAGATTACGGTTTTATCTTAGGAGCAGACGGAGAACTCAAAGGCATTTGGATACCCAAAGGTATGGATGACCAAGACGTCCCCGACGTAATAGTAGACTTACTACAAGAGAAATGGGGAATTGACCCTAATGATAATGTTAACTATGGAACGATACACTAATGGAAAACGCACACAACAAATTAAACAAGACTGAAGCTGTAGAAAGGTTAATCAGTCTTGCTAAGGAACTAGACATCAATGAAAATTTTGACTGGACATTACTTAATGTGACTGAAGAATCTACATACGAAATGGTAGCTAATAACGTGCTAACGCAAATGTATGAAACTCCAGAAACTTATAGAGATACTGTAATGATGGCAAGTATGGTTAAGATGTTAGTTGAAAATATCGTCTTAAAAACAAAAATACAAGCCTACGAGAAACAAGCAAAATTCTTAGAAGATGCAACTAGCGCCTAGTGATTAGTAGACACCATAAAATTGCCATGGAAGACAATTTAATAAGGAAAGAACTTGCTTGGCCTTTATGGCATATGCCTGAGTGGTTCGAAGCGTATACCGCAATCTCAGCAAAGAATAAGCACCTTGTGAAAGTCTATAGTGCTGCTGAAGACGGCTTGAGTTTAGAAATGGAACACTTAGATATACTATGTACACTAGATGACCTATTTCACAAGGACGACAATTATTATCTCGTTACAAAAGATTTAATACGTAAGATTATGATATGTGTAAGTCAGACTATGATCACTGACGTAGAGTATGCTCAAGGATTAAAAGACGACCAATACTTTGTACATGATGATCTAACTATGGACAATATTGTTGTAACAAAAGATTTAGAGATAAGAATAATCGATCCCGATTCATATGTGTTTTGTTGGGACATGAGCGACCACAGTAAATACTATGAGACTATCACAGGCTTAGGTTTTAGAATACAAAGACATTATGCTAAAAAGAATAGACAGGCTGTTTTAGATGTATTATCTTGACAGTACACAAAAAATGTAGTATACTTAACAAATAAACATAAAAGGAAAATATATGCCACTAGTACCAATTGTAGTCGAGTCTGAAGCAAAAGGCGAACGCAGTTACGACATTTATAGTCGGCTACTAAAAGACAGAATTATTATGATGCAAGGTGTTGTAGAGGACACTATGGCTAATCTTATTGTAGCACAAATGCTATTCTTAGAAAGCCAAAGCCCAGAAAAACCAATTAAAGTTTATATTAATAGTCCGGGCGGTAGTGTTACAGCAGGACTTGCAATTTATGATACAATGCAGTTTGTAAAATGTCCTGTACATACAATGGTAATGGGGCAGGCATGTAGTATGGGTTCATTCCTAGCACAAGCAGGCGAAGCTGGGTCGAGATTTGTACTGCCAGAAGCACGTACTATGATTCATAGAGTAAGTTCGGGTACACGAGGCACAAGTGGTAGTGTACACATACAAGAGCTACAGTTTGAAGATGCACAACGAGCATTTGAAGAGTCTAAGAAAATCAACAAGCGTCTTACAGAATTATATGTAAGACATAACAGCGCCGGCAAAGAGTACAAGGAATTATTTGAAACCATGAAGTTTGATACATTCCTTACTGCCGACGAAGCAGTTGAGTACGGACTTGCAGATAAGGTTGTTCAGAATCGATAATGAAGTACAGTGCGCCAATAGATATTGATTACGATGCGGCAACTATGTTGTCGTTGTATGAAAAACATATTGGGCACTATTTAAACGATCCGCAGGCTATTAGAGATAACCCTGCTTTTATTAATGCATATACTTCTTATTTAATTAACGGAAGTGACATAGATTGGCCAATTGATAATATTGTAAATGCGTTTGGTATTGATGTAGATACTATTAAAGTTTTTATAACCAAGCCAAACAAAAAACTCTTTTTGCATCGAGATAAGGTTGCTAATAAAGAAGAGCTTAGGCAATGGGCAATCAATGTTCCTATCTTAAATAGTAAGTGTGGTTATAATGAATGGTTTGAAGACAAAGACAATAACTTTGGTAATGAACAAGTAGTACACGGCGGCGTAGCAACTATGCCACAAGGCTTACATGATAACTACATATTAGCCGAATCTTGTGTACTAGATAGAGTAACACTATTGCGTACCGATGTTATGCATAGAGCTCGAAATGACACAGACAAATTACGTGTTGTTTTAAGTATCAGGGGAAACCCAAGTATAAGTTGGAAAGAAATATTGGAGAAAGTAAATGAATATAACAGTAAAAGAAACAGTTGCAGCTCTTAAAGGTATCCCAACAAGAGAAGCACTAATGGAAACACTGCATAAGGAAGTAGTTGAAGTAACATTTACAAAGCTTAATGGCGAAACACGTACTATGCCTTGCACACTTATTCCTGCGTTCCTTCCTACTGCTAAAAAAGACGACCCTATGAGTCAAAAGAAAATTCGTGAAATAACCGATAAGGTAGTAGCGGCATGGGCTATTCAAAGTAAAGGCTTTCGTAGTTTTCGTTATGACCGGGTAACCAAAGTAGAAGTTATTGATAGACAAGAATATAAAGCACGTCTTGGGTCTTTTTGGGACGATCCTGGAAACGGCACAGAAGATGGAGCAAACTACTAATGTTAAAAAAAATAGAACTTGACTACAACTTTGATATATTTTTAAATGCTGATTACAGCGTACATGAAGGCAGTTGTATTTCACATCAAGTACACGAGCTAAAAGATGTGCATGAGGAACACGGTGGATTTCCAGATAGTTACGAACGTAATAACACGCTAATTAGGCAGTTATGGTTTGATGAAGCACAAGTTGATTATAACGAACTTGGTAAACAACTAGGTATAGAAGTTGTAACTGTAAGTACTGTACTACAGCCGCCCGGTAATATGATTCCTATGCACCGAGATACGTTTTTTCAAATTAAAAAGCGTTATCCAGAAGACACCCGAGATAAAGTAAGAGCAAACATATATCTACAAGATTGGCAACCTGGCCATTTTTTACAATACCAATGCAGTCACAAATGTTGGCACAACAGCACACATTGGAAATCTGGTGAAGGATATTTGTGGAATAGCGACCATCTACATTTAAGTGCTAATGCAGGATTCAAAGATAAGTATACATTGCAAGTATCAGGTTTTTTAGGTTGACATCACAATAAGAAACTGCTATGTTGTTTATATTAATTATAAGGATAGGCAAATGAAAAAGGCAAATATTTTAACTGCAATCGCAGTTTTATTCTCAACAAGTGCAATGGCAGCAGAACCAGTTCGGTATGCTACTATTAATAAAGTTCAGCCAAATTATGAAAACGTTAGTGTCTCGCAACCTAGAACAGTGTGCAGAGATTTAGAAGTTCCAATTTACGGAAATAGTAACCAATCAAGCTCAGGCGATGTTCTTGGTGGAATGATACTTGGTGGCATCCTAGGTAAGGGTGTAACTGGCAAAGACAACGGTGCCGCAGTTGGTGCAATCCTAGGTGGTATGGTTGCCGCTGATAATAACAACAATAGACAAATTGTGGGTTATAGAATGGAACGTCAATGTCAGCAAAATAACAGTACACATACAGAACGGCAATTGAAAAACTTTACTATTTGGTATTCGTGGAACGGACACTACGGAAAAAGTTGGACATTTAATCAATATAACGTAGGTGACAGAATTCCTGTAACTGTAACTGTTAATGCAAACTAAAGGTATAAGATGAATAATAAACAACACGAAGAACTCATGGCAATGTTTCACGAGATCCTTAATCGACTATCAGTAATTGAAAAACAATTAGTTGATGACGAAGCTCTAGGAGAATACATTAATGAACAATTAGATTTTTCTAATAAGATGGCGACAGATGTAGTCAAAGATAGTAAGTCATTTGATAAAGTATTCATTGACACACTATATGAGAACGTAACAAAGCCAAAGTTACGTATAGTTAAGAATGAGACTACTAATGATTGATATTTTAGAAATTGATCCAGGAAACTCTTATGCTTGTAAGTTTAGAGTTACTTCGTTACTCATGGAAGACGGAAGACCATACGAAAGTTTAGGAGTATTAATAGCCCGCGATGCCGACAGCAAACTTGTTAGACTTGAAGATACAAAAACTAAACAAGAGTTTGTAGTTGAGTTTGACAACATCTGGGACATCGATGATGTAGAATGGGTCGACGAGGAAGAATAATGGCGTGCAAGCGACACGGATATAAAGGTAAAGGAATCTGTCCTGCTTGTGCAAATGAACGAAACAATCTATGGTTATGGATTGGTATTGCACTACTTATTATAGTGTACTTTAATTAATGGGCAGTTGGCTGAGTGGTCTAAAGCACCGGTTTACTAAACCGACGAAGGTGAAAGTCTTCCTAGGGTTCGAATCCCTAACTGCCCGCCAAAAACAAAACGCCGCTGTGGTGGAATGGTAGACACGCAGGTTTTAGGTACCTGTGCTTCACAGCGTGAGAGTTCGAGTCTCTCCAGCGGCACCAAATAACGGGAGAGCAATTTTTGGGAGGAAGTTATCAACCAAAGGACAGTAATGTCCCACTCAACATAAAGGAGATTCCAATGAGTGATAAAATGCAAGCCGTTGTGGAAGCAACAAAAATTATCGGAAAGTACGCATTAGTATTTGCTGTGATTATGACAGCAATTAAAGTGTTTACATGGACATACTTACAATATGGTGTACATGAATCAATGGCATCATTATACGGAGTATCGACATTTATGATTCCGTTCTTTACGTTTGTAGTTCTAAGCATTGTTTGGGGCGAAGCTAAACACATTGTTTGGAAACGTAACAATAACGTAGAATAAAAGATAAAAAAGACGTCTTTATGGCGTCTTTTTTATTGACAACAGTAATCCGTTGTGCTAAACAGTATACATAAACTACAAACAAAGCACAGAAAGGCTTACAAATGAAAAAGTTTATTGATATCGATCGTCGCACTATCCAATTAGGTGGAATTGACATGAAGGATTATCCAAAGTTTTGTGATGCATATTTTGAATTTGCAGAAACTATCGATGGTCGGGAATTAACAGAAGACGAGCTAGACGAACTGTCTACAGATTCTGATCTATTATACGAAGAAATTAATAACTATATTCATGGATAAAAAGCTTGACAGTGGTAGCATAATACGCTACTACTGTTACATAGGAACAATGTAAGAGGGACTTATACAATGCAAAATATCGTTAGTTTAGATTCGCTGTACAAAAGAGACAGCAAGGGCAAGGTTCGTGTTTGGACTGTACAGATAGGCTACACTGACGAAGATACCGCAGGCATCCGTAGCATTAGTGGTACAGTTGATGGAGAAAAGATCACAAGTGTTTGGAACATAAGTGAAGCAAAGAACGTAGGACGTTCAAATGCCACTACTGCAAGAGAGCAAGCACAACTCGAAGCACATGCACAGTGGGACAGTAGAATTGGCGGAGAATACTTTACTGATGTAGCAGACATTGACAGCTACGAACTGTTCAAGCCTATGTTAGCACACGACTTTACAAAAACTCCAGTTGAAGCAGGATACACACAACCTAAGCTAGATGGTATCCGTTGTGTAATTGACAAGCATGGTATGCACACTAGGGGTGGTAAGCCCATTAATAGTTGCCCGCATATTTGGGAAAGTGTAAAGCACATTATCGAAGCTAATCCTAATATTGTATTAGATGGCGAACTTTACAATCATGAACTTAAAGCAGACTTCCAAAAGATTGTTAGCTTGGTTCGTAAAGTAAAGTGCAGACCAGAAGAGATTGCAGAAAGTGCAGAGCTAGTTGAATATCATGTGTATGACATGTATGACAAAAATAGTCCAGAGAAAGATTTCTTTGATAGAATGGCTTGGTTGCAAGCTAACTTATTAGTGGATCATTTAAATCCTATTGCTGATTGTATCTGTGTAGTAGCTACGCATCAAGCAGTTAACAAAGAACAGATTGATAAACTATATGGTGAATACACTCAGGCTGGTTATGAAGGACAGATGATAAGACAAAATGCTCCATATCAGTGTAAGCGTAGCAAGAGCCTACTCAAGCGTAAAGAGTTTATTACAGAAGAGTTTGATGTAGTAGATGTAATTGAAGGACAAGGTGCATGGACTGGATATGCAAAACGTTTTATACTTGCATTACCAAATGGCGCACAGTTTGGTAGCGGAGTACGTGGCACACAAGCACAACTTAAAGAACTACTAGAGTCAGAAGTAAAGCCTAGTTGGGTTACTTGCAGATTCTTTGAATACAGCAACGATGGCGTACCACGCTTTCCTGTTGTAATTGATTACGGAACAGGAAAGAGAGAAGATTAAATTAATAAATATAGCTGATGAGTTTCTTAAAATCTTTAAGCCCAAGTCATAGAGCCCAACGTCAAGAGGCTCAAACACTCGCAGAAAAACTAGTACTAACCCAAGTAATTAAACAAGCCCAACGTGGAGCAAAGCGTAGTGGTGCAAGGTTTGACGACGAGACATGGACAGTGGCAGAAGCTGTTTACAGTAATACAAAAGAATTAGGCAAAGGTTGGACTGTATCAGTATACGTTGAACTAGCCACTCCATTTAAATTTAAACAGCCAATGGAAGGCGAACTAACCCTTGCACTGGCGCAGTTCAAACAAAAGAATGCCCGCAACAAATCACTGGATCGTATAAGTGCTCCAGCGATAAGAGTTGATCCCAAGGGCATGTACTTTGATATTTTTCTTTCATACCCCGACTAATTAGCATACTTCTATACTTTTGCACTCTTGCGTACTTTCCTTTTTCATGCTACAACTGTATTAAGGAAACAAACAACAAAGGAGATAAAGAATGACACTAATAGTTGATCCGCCAAGCGGTTGGAAGTATGGAT
>TARA_R110002074_G_scaffold92291_2_pt1 | contig 13633 bp, 14 predicted proteins | sample TARA_R110002074 | Tara Oceans TARA_R110002074 (sample SAMEA4397215) | marine metagenome | biome: Polar Biome; feature: [MIX] marine epipelagic wind mixed layer (ENVO:01000061); material: water (ENVO:00002006), including particulate matter (ENVO:01000060) such as... | depth 10-100 m
TTCGAGTCTAGACAACCAAAATCTAAAAGCGAGTCACCCGATCCGAGACAACCAGAGAGCAGGAACGAGTCAACATAGACCAGACAACCATGCCCAGTTAACGAGTCTGAATATACAAGACAACCAAACTAAGCGAACGAGTCACATTAGATAACGCAACCACTAAGGAGGAACGAGCCATGAGTGCAGAGCTACCTATCGACCTACTCTTCTACGTCAAAGATGACGAAGGAGAAACATGGGCATACCAATTGGTTACCAAACCACTTGCTGCCCTATACTGGAAACCGAGCAGCTACCCACTAAAGCTAAGTGATATTAAGATAGTCAGTAAGTGTACGGGTGAACAACGCAAGGAACTGAAACGTTTAATACTTAGAGACATACAGGAGAGCGAGAAATGAATAGAGATAGAGTAATGGTAGAGCTAGAAGAGTACCTGTTAACACAGGAAGAAGATTACATAGACCCCGCTGAACGTAAACGAGAGATGGCAGAACGTGCAGCGGATGAGGCTATGTCTACATGGGATGACGAATGAAAGTTACAATAGAACTTAGCGAAGAAGACGGCGAAGAAATAGTTGAGCTAGGCCAACAGTTGTTAGATGTCGTCGGCAGGTTAGAAGAGTTAGAGAAACGAATCGAGGACACTTTAGATGCCAATCGATCTTGATCCACTGATACCAGCACCTAGCCTAGCTAGGAAGGGGTGCCGTTGTGGCAGCACAATGCAGCAAGTCATCAACGCAGAAGAACAATTACGCAAAGGTTGGTATTGTTTTAGTTGTGAAACATGGGAGCAAGCCATACTGCGCGAACGCGTCTGGAACATAGAGGAAAAGATATAGTGGACATAATAACAATAGATTTTGAAACCTATTACGACAAGACGTTTTCTCTAAGTAAGATAACTACCGAACAGTATGTACGAAGTCCTGACTTCGAAGTCATCGGGCTAGCGGTAAAAGTTAATGACGGAGAAACATCTTGGTTAAGTGGAGGTCACAGTGCACTTAAAGATTACCTACACGCTAACTATGATTGGGAGAGTAGCGCTGTGCTGGCTCACAATACTATGTTTGATGGTTCTATTCTTAGTTGGTTGTTTGATATTCACCCTAAGCTATTCCTTGACACGATGTGTATGGGGCGTGGGCTACATGGTGTGGAGACAGGTGCATCGCTAAAATATCTTTCAGAAATGTACGGTATAGGAGAGAAGGGCGACGAAGTAGTACACGCGCTGGGCAAACACCGTGCGGATTTTACAGACGATGCACTCTCCAGATACGGAGACTACTGCATACAGGATGTGGAGTTGACTTATAAGCTATTCAATATCTTCATGGTTAAACGTGCGTTCCCGAAACCCGAACTTAAAGTTATCGATGTAACCATCCGTATGTTTATCGATCCAGTATTAGAATTAGACATGGGCAAACTGGAGGGGCACCTCGACACACTTCAAGAGCAGAAAGAAAAACTTCTTGAAGAATGCGGTATTGAAAAAACTGAGTTGATGTCGAATCCAAAGTTTGCTAAAGCTCTCGAGTACTTGAACGTTATTCCACCTATGAAAACAAGTTTGCGTACAGGCAAAGAAGCGTTTGCCTTTGCTAAGTCTGACGAAGACTTTAAAGCCCTACAAGAACATGAAGACCCCCGTGTACAAGCCCTAGTAGCGGCACGTATAGGGCTAAAGAGCACGCTAGAGGAAACACGTACCAAGAGGTTTTTGGACATCTCCTTACGGGGAACCCTTCCTGTACCTATTAAGTATTACGCCGCACACACGGGTAGGTGGGGCGGTTCCGATAAGATAAACCTGCAAAACCTACCATCCCGTGGGCCAAATGCTAAGGTACTGAAATCATCTATTTGCGCCCCTGAAGGGTACACATTAGTCGAAACCGATTCTGCTCAGATAGAGGCACGAGTACTAGCGTGGCTATCCAATCAAACCGAATTGGTCAAGGCGTTTGCTAATGGCGATGATGTATACAAGATTATGGCATCAGCTATCTACGGCAAACCTGTAGGTGAGATAAACAAAGAAGAGCGTTTTGTAGGGAAGACTACTATCCTTGGCGCGGGGTACGGGATGGGGTCTATCAAATTCCGTGACCAACTTAAGAACTTCGGGGTTGAAGTAAGTGAGGTAGAAGCTAAACGTATCATACGTATTTATAGGGAAACGAATTACGCTATCACCGCTCTGTGGAGGCAAGCTCAAGTCGCGTTAATATCAATGTACCAAGGGGGTTCTGCTCCTATAGGTAGAGAGGGGGTGCTCACAGTAGAGCCGCATGAGAAAGGGGTTCGACTACCTTCTGAACTACTTATGTACTACAACGATCTTCAAGCGGAAGAAACAGAGCGGGGGTTGCAGTTTACTTACAAGACCCGCCGAGGCCGGACTAAAATCTACGGGGGTAAACTTATAGAGAATGTCTGCCAAGGTATTGCACGCTGCATCATGGCAGACCAAATGGTTAGGATATCCAAACGATATAGAGTGTTGCTTACTGTACACGATTCTGTGATATGCTGCGTGGAAGACTCAGAAGTAGACGAAGCTGCGGCTTATGTCAGTGAGTGCATGCGTTGGACACCGGAGTGGGCAAACACCCTTCCGGTGCGTGGTGACGTGGAGGTCGGAAAAAACTATGGAGAATGCGTTGAATGGAAACCAAACCAACATGGTCGTTCAGCAGTTTAAAAACGTTTGGTCAATGTCCTAAGAAGTACTACCACACAAAAGTGGCAAAGGACTACGAAGAGAATTTTAAGACCAAAGCAATACTGTACGGTAATGAGTTCCATACAGCCGCCGAAGAGTACGTAGGTGGAGAAGTAGATAAGTTAGACCCAAGATTTAGTTTTACACAAGCGGCCCTCGACAAACTGAAAGGTATGAAAGGGGAGAAACTTTGTGAGTTTAAGATGGGGCTAACTGCAAACCTTGAACCGTGTGGGTTTTTTGACAAAGACGTATGGTTTAGGGGAGTGTCAGATTTAACGATACTCGATAGGGAATCAGGTGTAGCTAAAGTTATAGACTATAAGACTGGCAAGTCTGCTAAGTACGCAGACAAAGGACAGCTAGAGTTAATGGCCTTGGCTACATTCAAACACTTCCCTGAGATAAAAGTAGTTAAGGGCGGCCTACTCTTTGTTGTGTGTAACGCGTTCATAAAGGACACGTACACAATCGATCAAGAGTCCGACCTGTGGAAGAAATGGCTTACAGAGTACGCGAAGGTGGAGAAAGCATTTGAAGTAGATGTTTGGAACCCCCACCCTACAGGACTTTGTCGTGCCCATTGCGTAGTACTGGAATGTCCCCATAACGGAAGAAGGTAATAGGAGAAAAAGTAATGCCTTACAAAAACCCTAAAGATAGACCTAAGCAAACCAATAAACCCGTAGGCAGTGCAGCGTTTAAGGCGCGTATGGAAAGACAACGTGCTAGACGGGCAGTAGATGCAAAGGGTACGGACGCTAACAAGAACGGGAAAGCTGACAAACGTGAAGGTAAGGATGTTAGTCACGTCAAAGCTCTAAGCAAAGGCGGTAGTAACAAGGACGGGATAAGGATAGAGAGTAGTAGTAAGAACCGTGCCCGTAACTATAAGAAAAAGAAGTAGCGACTGTGGATTCGGAGCAAGTACTTATAGATAGGATACAGCAACGAAAGAAAGAATTTACACAGTGGCACTTAAATAACCCTGCCATTTGGGCTGCATTTGAGCGGTTCGCTTTAGAAGCTGCCGAATCTAATCGGTCTACCTACTCGCATTGGGCCGTAATGAACCGCGTTAGGTGGCACACTAGCATTGAGACAACGGGCAAAGAGTTTAAAATATCCAACAACCACATAGCGTTTTACGCTAGGATATTTTGTGGTACGTACCCTCAGTACAGGAACTTCTTTAACTTTAAGCCCCTCAAAGAAGAAAGACTATTGCGTTATTTACGCCAACAAAAAGAGACTTAGTGCATGCGTATAGTAGACAACAGAGGCTTGCTTCTGCGGGTTCGTAATCCCGCTAAAATCACCACGGCTATCCCCACAAGCAGGCAAGTTAACAACAACGACGTGCTTGTGCGGTGGGGGGTAGACGAGTCCAGAGTACTGCGTAACCTTAATGTTAAGAACGTGCCCTCACCTATCCTAGGCAAATACGATTGGCAAGGACGGTACACGCCTTTCGAACATCAGAAAACTACCGCATCTTTCCTAACCATGAACCGCCGTGCTTTTTGTTTTAACGAGCAAGGTACTGGGAAAACTGGGTCGGCTATCTGGGCTTCTGATTTTTTAATGCGAGAGAAGATAATAAAACGAGTTCTCATTATCTGCCCGTTGTCTATTATGGAGTCAGCATGGGGAGGTGATCTGTTTAACTTTGCGATGCACCGTAGAGTGGACATAGCGCATGGAGCTAGAAAGAAACGTCAGGCTATCATCAACGGCGATGCCGAATACGTTATTATAAACTACGACGGGGTAGAGATAGTTAGAGATGAGATAGCCAATGGAGGCTTTGACTTAATCATTGCGGATGAAGCTACGCATTATAAGAACGCCCAGTCTAAAAGATGGAAGGTACTCCACTCTCTAATTACTCCAGACACTTGGCTATGGTTGATGACGGGTACGCCTGCTGCCCAGTCCCCAGTAGACGCATACGGACTAGCTAAACTTATAAACCCTAAAGGAGTGCCTAGATTTTTTGGGGGTTTCCGCGAGTTGGTTATGCAAAAAGTTACTCAATTCAAATGGGTTCCTAGACCTAAGGCAGTAGACATAGTGTTTCATGCGCTACAACCCGCTATCCGATTCACTAAAGAACAGTGTCTCGACCTACCAGAGATGACTTACGTTAAACGTGAAGTGGAGCTTACCCCTCAACAGAAGAAATACTATACTGCGTTGCGTAATCAAATGGTTATGGTAGCGGGAGGGGAGCAGATTACAGCAGCTAACGCTGCGGTGAACATGAACAAGCTCTTACAGATTTCATGCGGCGCGGTCTATACAGACACTGGAGAGACAGTAGAGTTTGATATTAAGAATCGGTACAAAGTACTACGTGAAGTTATAGACGAATCTAGCCAGAAAGTTTTAGTCTTTGTGCCGTTTAAACACGCCATCGATCTACTCAAAGAGAAGCTAACTAAAGACGGTATTACTAATGATATTATTCGTGGGGACGTTAGCGCCTCTCGCCGCACTCAGATATTTAAAGACTTCCAGAATAAAGATGACCCTCGCGTTTTAGTAATCCAACCTCAAGCTGCCGCGCATGGGGTTACTCTTACTGCGGCTAATACTATTGTGTGGTGGGGGCCAGTCCCTTCGCTAGAAACTTACGCCCAAGCTAACGCCCGTGTACACCGTTCAGGACAAACTCATCCATGTACCGTAGTCCAGCTGCAAGGCTCCAAAGTAGAGAAGCGTATATACGCCCTTCTTGACGAGCGGATAAACGTTTACACCAAGATGATCGATTTATATCAAGACGTGCTTGAACTATAGAACAGACTACACTATACTCCATGAAACGTAACCAGAATGGGGACAGATAGTGACAATAGAAGATGATAATACACTTGACCTTGACCGCCTTGTAAAGGTGTACGTTAAGATTCGGGATAAGAAAGTTGAGTTAGCTACTGAATTTAACAAGCAAGAACAAGAGCTTAACGCTGGGCTTGACGCTATAAAAAGTAAACTGCTGGCCCATTGTGAAGAGAGTGGGATTGAGTCTGTACGTACTAGCTCAGGAACTTTCTACAGGTCAGTTAGAACTAAGTTTTGGACTAGCGACTGGGAGTCGATGAACCGTTTTATGCTGGAACATGAATGCGTGGATTTGCTAGAGAAACGTATTCACCAAGGCAACATGAAACAGTTTTTAGAAGAGAATCCTGAGTTACTTCCCGCCGGATTAAATTGCGATAGCGAATACACGCTAACTATACGGAGAAAAAAATGAGCGATACTTACGTTCCTATTGATGACTTGGCTGACCATCTAGCGGTTAAAGCAAGTACGATACGCCAATGGGTCAATAAAGGTTACATTCCAAGCACTACTTATATCAAAGTAGCCAACACCTACCGCTTTAATATTCCTGAGGTAGTTGGCGCTTTGAAAAAAGAAGCTCCCCCTTTAGACCAAGAGGAGAGTAACCCGCCTGTCCAGATAGAGCTAGATTTTCCTGAGGAAGAAGATGTATGACACAAGGTTCGGATAATGTACCGAGCGAGTACCAAGATATACTAGACGAACTTGAAAGTAATACGAAAGTTTTACAGCCGCCCCAATATTCAGGTGTGCTGAGGCTGAGTATTCGTGAAAATATATTTCGTAAAGTAGTTGGAACTCACGAAGAAATACTACAAACTCCTGCGATTAAAGTTGTAATCGTTAAGTCTGCGCCTATATCTCGTACTTACTACAAGGGCGAGTACGTCGCAGGACAGAGTAATCCTCCTGCGTGTTGGTCAGCAGATAGCGAAACGGGTAGACCCTCAAAGGAAGTGCCTGAGGACACTAGACAAGCCTCAGCATGTTTTGAGTGCAAACAAAATATTAAAGGTTCGGGAGTGGGGCAGACCCGCGCTTGTAGGTACCAACAACGGATTGCTGTCTTACTCGCAGATGAGGATGACAAAATCAATCCTGCTGAAGTTTACCAATTACAACTCCCTGCTACGAGTTTGTTTGGTAAAGATAAACAGAAGATGTCAATGCAGACATACGCACGCTTTCTTAACAGTCAAGAAAAGCCTGTACCTTTTGCGATGCTACTTACGGAAATACGTTTTGATGAAGAAAGCCATACGCCAAAGCTGTACTTTAAACCGTTGCGGGTGTTAGAAGAAGCTGAAGCTGCGATAGCAAAAGAGATACAGACACATCCTGATACTGAAAAATTAGTAACGCTTAAGATCGCCCCTACGCAGGATAGCTACCCCAACGTAGACAACGTGTTTGGTGTTGTTGAAGGGGATGGGGTGTACGTAAGAAATTTGTAGTAAGTAGAAGTACCTAAACCATAACTTAGTTTTTATAAACTAATGCTATTTTTAATAACCTTTTTAACGAGAGTGCTAATATGACTAAACCATCCTTTATGATTAACAATGTAGAAGCTTTATACCCAAGGCTAGACCAGCCTTACCATTTCCAACAAGGGGGCGGTAAGAACGGACAGGGGGGAACAGCTCCATGTGAATCTACAGCGCAAGGGGCGGAGTACACAACTAGCTTTAAGATGACTGGGGCGCAAGCTAAAGAACTCTTTAAAGTTATGGCGAGTGCTTACGCAGAGAGTAAACAAGACGCATGGCCTAGTTTAGAAATGCCATTTAAGAAATCAGAAGACGGATTTTTTATTGGGAAGGCTAAAATCCCTGCGGCTTTTAGCGGCAAAACTGTCGAACCTCCCCGTCATTTTGACTCTAGCAATGAGCGGTTAGACGAGGGCTTCCAGTTAACTTCAGGGAGTACGATAAACTTATTTGTAGAGCTTATTCCTTATAGCGCAAGCATGGGGTCGGGAGTGTCATTACGAATACGTGCGGTGCAGGTAATAAAATACAAAGAGTTTATTGCTGCTTCCCCTTTCGAAGCGCAGGAAGGGTTTACTAAAAGCAACGGCGCTAGCAAGAAAGATGGACTGGACAGCGTTTTTGATGCAGTCGAAGAACCTAAAAAAGAAACCAAGGAAGAGCCTGAGGTAATTAAAGAACCCACAGTAAAAGTATCTAAGAAGAAAAAAGCTGAACCAGCTGGTGATGTTGATCTTGCTAGCATGCTTGATGCCTTTGATGATTAAAATAATAAGAAGGGGAGGGGGTGTCATTGAGGCACTCCTTTTCTTTTACGTGGGCTTACTATGGAAGCAAAACAATTTCTTGGCACCGTATTGGGTGAAAAAGGGCATTATTGTTTATTAGGGTTAAACGCAAAGAAGAAAAGCACAAAACAGAAATTTTACGATTCTTTAGACACAGTTATCGAAGCCGCTACAAACTTAAACGCGGAAGGGTACGACGCATATTTTGCACTAGGTAGGTACTCGGAACCTACTAAACGTGTAGCTGAGAATGTAGAGTCTATTAAGAGTTTATTCCTAGACCTCGATTGTGGTGCGACTAAACCCTACACTACACAAGGTGACGCTTTAGTAGCGTTGCAGAAGTTTCGTAAACACTACAAGTTGCCTTTCCCTACAGCAGTAGTTAATTCGGGACGTGGGTTACATATCTATTGGACGCTAACGCGTTCGTATAGTAGAGCTGAGTGGCTTCCGGTAGCGGAACGTCTTAAAGCAGCGTGTGCGGAGTTCGGTCTTGAGGCTGATCAGTTAGTTACAGCCGATGCTGCGCGTGTGCTACGTATTCCTAGCACTCATAACTTTAAAGGTGACCCGCCCCTTCCCGTAGTTTTAGTTCGGGCTAGCGATAACTTTGTGGAGTTAGAGGATTTTGTATCTGCACTCCCTCAATCTTTACTACCTGTATCCTTGATACCAGCATCCTCTACTCGTGAGCTAACAGTAGAAGATGCCGAAGATTTAAAACGAACCGGCGGGTATGGCAGTAAGTACCAGTGGTCGTTTAGCAAACTCATACGCCAAACCGCACGCGGGACTGGCTGTGGTCAAGTCGATAAAGCTATTAGGCATCCTAACGACATGTCTTATCCAGAATGGTTACACGTTCTGTCTATAGCTAAACATTGTGACGTAGATGCCGAACAAGCTATACATGTAATATCCCGAAACTATGAGGGGTACTCAGTAGACGAAACCAACACTATCGCCGCGTCTATAGACTCTCCGCACCTGTGCACTACATTTGAAGCCGAAAACCCCGCAGGGTGTGAAGGCTGTGTGCATAAGAACAAATTCAAGTCTCCTATTAGTTTATGTAGAGAGATGCGCGAAGCAGAAACTAATGTGGTAGAAGGCCACATAATAGAAGGTGAGGTAGAGGAAGTTGTAGAGGGTGTTGTCGCGGCATCTACTCAGCTCAACATCCCTACCTACCCTCGCCCCTACAAGCGTCGCTCCGGTGGTGGCGTATACACCACCACTATTAAGGATGGGGAAGAAGTAGAAATAGAAGTGTATCACCGTGATATTTATCTAACTAAACGTCTTTTAGACCCTATAGATGGGCCTTCATGGATTTTTGAGCACCACACTGAACGGGAAGGGGTAAAGCAGTTTATACTTCCTAGTGAAAAAATAACGGGTAAGGAAGAATTTAGAAAAGCTTTAGGTAAGCAAGATATAATGGTCATGGCAAACCAAGCAGGTAATATGATGAACTATATAGCTAAATGGGTAGAGGAACTAAAAGTCACTCAGGATTTAGTCAAGGTACGTACTCAGTTCGGGTGGACTGAAAACGCAAAGTCCTATGTGATTGGCGGCCAAGAAATTTTTGCAAATCGTATAGAGAAAAACATACCCAGCTCCCGTACTGCCCAGTACATCCCGTTGTTTCAGAAGAAGGGGACGTTAGAGGGCTGGAAGAATGTTGCAAAGTACTACAACAGACCAGATTTTGAACAACACCAAATGATGTTTGGGCTGTCCTTTGGTTCTCCTCTTATGGAGTTCGTGCCCGGAATAGCGGGAGCTATCTTCCATCTTATGAGTGCTGAAACTGGGTACGGTAAAACTACGGGTATGAAAGGCGGGGCATCTGTATGGGGGAACCCCAACTCCAAACTCATCCTAAAGGGGAAGGATACAGGTAACTCAGGATGGAACCGTGCAGAGGTGTGGAAGAACCACGTTCTGTACATCGATGAAATCTCCAACCACATGGACAAAGACGCTAGTGATTTTTGCTACGCTGTCAGCGATGGTGAGCAGAAAAATCGAATGAGCAGCAAAGGGGAGAACGAGGAACGCTATAGAGGGGACTCGTGGAGTCTTATGTGTGGTACTTCAGGGAACTCGTCTGTCGCAGAGAAAATGACTAGCCTTAAGTCTTTACCTCAAGGCGAAATGGCTCGGCTTATAGAAAACGTGGTGGAGAAAAAGCTTTTTACCACCGAAGAAGCTAACGTTGCAAACGAACTACAGAGTAATCTTGAAAACCATTATGGGCATGCTGGTGAGATTTACATCCAACACATACTCAATAACATGAAGAGTGTAGAGAACCTTATTCTGGACACTAGAGATGGCATGCTCAAAGACGCTAAACTAGAATCACAGCACCGTTATTGGGTTGCAGGAATGGCAGTTACTTTTGCAGGGCTGACAATTGCAAAAGAAATCGATCTAATAGACTGGGATTTAAAGGCGCTGTACAAATGGATAATTAACAAACTGGTGATGATGAAAATGGACATGAAGGATATGGTGATCGACATAGAGGAGATCGTGGGGCAATTCTACCAAGACCACCCACAAGGATGGTTGCGCGTCACTAACGTTCAAGAAAGTATGCCCGACACGATGATGCACACAAATCAACCCAGCTACAAATGGGTGGGTCGTGCGGAGCCTTCTTTACACAAACTCTATATCTTCCCTAAGCCCCTTAAAGACTGGTGCATTAAAGAGGGGCATCATTACGCTAGCATACGTCAACTTATACTGGATAGAATGCGTGGTAAAACTTACAAAATGAGGGCGGGTAGGGGTACTCAATACGATGTAGGCTCCCCCCATGTTATCGAGTGCGCGTGGGACCATGATGCGGATAAGGCTGACTGACATCTCCCCTGATGGGGTGCGTATGGTAGTGAACTGGAGTAAGTTTACGCCGGGGAGTTCTATGTTCATCCCTTGTATAAATACTGGTAAAGCACTAGAGCACGTAATGGAAGCGAGCCAACTGGACAAAAGTAGTTTAGAGAAACGTATTGGTGTAGAGAACGGTAAGTATGGTGTGCGGCTGTGGAGGATGAAGTAAAGGTACAGGCGCTCTTAGTCTGTACCCCACAGGTCTAACGTTTGTTGCCGTACAGTTTCTCGGCGCGGGGAAGAAATTAACACCCCGTTGTCCATCTCCATACTATTATTATCGAAAGTTCTTTTAGAGCGTTGTTTTGTATCGGAAGTAATTGGGTATTCAGGATGTTTTTGGTTGTACTCAATAATCTTTCTATCGATCTTTCGCACTTCATCCATATCATTTTCTACGATTGCTATGTTCCGATCCTTCAAAAGTTTGCTTCGCCTCTTACCAATTAACCTATCCTGATAAATGTTTCGTGCGTTTATCTCTACTTGTCGAGAGTACTTTGTAGGTGCAAAACCAAGGAACTGCCCCACCAAAGAAGTAGGGCTTAAGTCCTCAACCATAACATCCCCCCGTAAAGTTCTTGCTCCTTCTTTACCAAACCTTACAGACTTAAACATGTTGCTTATACCTGCCGGTAACAACCTTTCAGTGCCACGCATCATCTCCCCGTCACGCATCATGTCAACTCCTTGGCCTATACGCATAGTAATTCCTGCTATAGGGCCGCCGAGCATTTCTATACCGTCTGTAATTATACTTTCGTTTTCTTGATTAGGCATCGAACGGTACAACAAGTTGGACATACCTATACGAGAAGAAACGTCTATCCCCATTCCGTAGAACACCCCGTTATACCATCCCTCTCCTATAACTGAAGTAGCTACAGTATCCCAATCATCCTCGTCGTCTTCTTTGAGCATGTTAAATATTGTACGCATCATTCCAGCTAACGGTACGCCTTGTGCCCCTGCAAAAAATGCACTACTAAGAAACACACCTACTAATTGCTTAGTAGCCATTGTGCGATCCCCATCAGGCATCTTTTGGATTATCCCCCTAGCCATCTTAAATTGGAGGTAGATCATAGAAAAAGCAAACCGCTTGTACATAAGCAATAAGCTACCCAAAGAACTTTGAGACAATCGAGGAGCGGTTTCGGTTAACGCGCCACTGTTAGTATGTTCTGTTTCTAGTATGGCTATTTCCGCAGCTTCGTCACGATCTTGGTCGGTAAGTGGGCCTTTCTTTGCTCGTTGTTGCAGTTCCAGATCGTAGACAGTCATTGCAGTTAGATGACGCGCACTACGCTCACTTACATGGAAGATGTACCCCATCCCCACATTTATTTTCTGGAACGCCCCAGTGCTAGCACTTTCCTGATCCAGCATGTCAGCAACAGTAGACTGTGTAGCTAGTCCTCTGTCGGTCAACTTTTCTGCAAGAGGCTTATATTTACGTAGCTCTTCAGGAACTGAATTCAAATCCTCGTAGTTAGGATTGGCTATACTCCAACCATCGAATTTCTGAGTCCCTGTTGCCCCTTCGAAGCCTACCTCTTGACGGTACACGCCAGTCGTTCGGAGTAACTTAAGGTTTTTAGACATTGCCGAGAAAGTATTACGGTATCCGTACTTGCCGCCTAAGTAAGGGAACACGACCATAGGGACAACTGAAAGGTTAACTATTGCAGACGCAAAGTTTATTCCTAACGTCCACCAAAAACCCAGAGATTTTAGCGTCTTACTCCACTGCGCTATATTAGGGTTCTGATTAAACGTAACGTACTCTATAGCAATCGAGGCCACATCTTCTGCATACGCTTGTTTGTCTGTGTCTCGGTAACTGACTGCGCTGTCTGCAAGTCTATCTCGCATTGCAGTTAATTGAGTATCGTATTTTATCTTAACTATTTGGTCAGTAAAGTTTGGCATTCTATCGGCCAGTACTTCAATCTGATCTTCTTCAAATCCAAGGGTATTCTCTCTAGGTTTGAAAGTACGGAGTAACGATCTTTCAGGAGACGCTTGCACTATAGATTCAAAAACAAGTTCTTCTAGTGCAGCCGCACCTTCCCTTGTCCTGTTTCGGGCTGTTTCCGCAGCTAATGAAGCTTCTGCTTGAGTACCTCCTTTAGCCAACACTTTCTTGCTGGCCGCATCTGCCGCTTCTTCCCCAGCCTTTCTTGTATTCTCCTGCACTTTCCCAAGAATGCTATAAGCAAACGCTGAATTAATACCGGGAAGTTGGTCTTTTCCATCGACTCTATCGTACTGAGTAATAGCAAGTATCTGCCCTACACCTTTAAGCTCTTGGTTAAGTTGTGCATCTCCCTCTAACTCTCTTATACGCGCCTGTCGTTCCGCATCAGTTTTGTAAAGCTCTTTGTACGCTGCTACACCTCCCGTCATAGGGTCGATGCCTTGGAATATAAGCCACTTAGTGCCGCGTCTGTACAAAGGAAAGTAGGGGTCAATTCGTTGTTTATTTAGTAGGTCAAGTAGTAGCTTATCTCTGTACGTCTTTTTAAGGGACGCATCCGCATCAATAGAATCCATACGCTCATTGACGGCAGCAATTAAATCCTCGTAAACAACAGAGTAAGCGTTTCGTAGTTTGCGATAAGCTTCTTGCCCACCTTTCTTTTTCCCTAGGGGATTCCAGAAATTCTTCAGTATGTAGTCATAGGCTTCTAGCTTAACGCTGTCTTCGTTAATAGTGCGAGTATCTACGTCAGGGTTTTTTCCTTTAAAGATAGCAAGAGCCTTGTCTCTCTCTTTGGCGGTCTTGTGCTTATCTTCTTTTAACTTACCTTTAAGCAGATAGTTAAACGAATACCCTTCGTACCG
>TARA_R110002074_G_scaffold199023_1_pt1 | contig 13632 bp, 7 predicted proteins | sample TARA_R110002074 | Tara Oceans TARA_R110002074 (sample SAMEA4397215) | marine metagenome | biome: Polar Biome; feature: [MIX] marine epipelagic wind mixed layer (ENVO:01000061); material: water (ENVO:00002006), including particulate matter (ENVO:01000060) such as... | depth 10-100 m
ACTAACAACTTGAAATAAGATACTGATTTACAACCACTTTCTTACTCCAAACCCTTCAACAATTCCGCTTATTTAAGACCGGTTCCCGTTGAAGAGGTGCGCATTATATAGAGATCAGATCACACGTCAATAGTCTTTTTTACTTTTATCAAAACTTTTATGTTTCTCTTTGTAAATCGAACTACCAGACGAATACCTTCTGTACAATTCAATCAACTTACAAACTGCACAGTCATTAATTTAGTTGATTTTATCGACAGATTCAGTCATTTAACATGAATTAACACGACAAGTCATTAATTTGCGGACTGGTTATTAGTATTACATGCATTTAATTCACTAAAATGGCTACCCAAATTCATTTTCGTACAATCTTGATTAAATTCTAATAACTAGGTGCCTAGAATGCAGCGATTACATATAACTTCTTTCTTATTACTATTTCTAGTTTCGTTATCGCTAAACACTTATTCAGCACCCGGGGATGTCCTTTCCTCCTTTTCTATAAATAACGAACTTACCGATGGCCGCCTCCCATCAACACCACAAGGCATCACCTATAATGGAGGAGTTCTTTATATAAGTGACTTCGCTACAGACAGAATTTACCGTACTTATCCAACTGAAATATTAGATACAGACGACGTTACAGTCCTATTCTCTCCTGGCGACAGCGACTTTAACATTTCGCTCACGGACACAGACACACCTCCAATTAACAGTGACGGCGTTCCAATAGGTACCTGTAGCAACGCTATTCCAGCCGGTCAATATTGCGGCGGTGGCGGTTTAACATTCGCTGAAAACTTTTTATGGAATGCCAGCCCAATCACAGACAATATTATTAAAGTTGACCCTGTAGATGGTGACAACCTTGAGTCTGAAAATGCCCTAGCTAGCTTAGCATTCCCTTCCCCTACGGACATGGCATATGACGGAACTTATTTTTGGATTGTAGACTGGCAAAGCAATACCATTAATAAAGTTTTGCCTGAAGACGGCACTTTACTTTCTACCATCCCCGGCCCATCAACCAAACCTAGCTATCAATCTGATCCGGGCACAGGTAGCTATAACGCTAAACCTTTTGGTATTGCGTGGGATGGCCAAGCCCTTTGGGTAAGTGATCAAAGCGATCTTATGATTTACCGAATTAACCCTGATGACGGCTCTCTTTTAAATGTCTTTTCAACACCCGGCACCGACCCTAAAGGCTTAACCTGGGACGGCGAATTCTTATGGCATGTAGATCAAGCAACTCAAACAATTTACAAACTAGAAAGCGGTGTCATCCCTTTCGGAATAATCGGCTGTATTGAAAAAAATGGTAAATCGGTAAATGGTGATGTCCTATTATCGCAAACAGCCATTCCAGACCAATCAAGCACCACCAGCACAGAGGGCTGCTTTATCTTTCCTAGCTTTACTTCAGGCACCCCTATACAAGTAAAAGTAAGCGAATCAGGAGTAGATGAAAAACCAGTCATTACTTTAGTTGAACCAAAACCTGGCACAACCGATGTGACACTCATCGTTGGAGACACATACAGTGAACCAGGTTACAGTGCCGCAGACACTGAAGATGGCGATATTACCTCTAGCGTTATTGCAACACCTGATGTTATTAACGCCCCCTCATTAATAGACACCTCATCACCTAACCCGACAGGCGTTCAAGTCGCTTATGATGTTGTCGACTCTGCAGGCAATCTGGCTGATAGAGCCTATAGAACAATTTACGTACTTCTAGCAGACACCACCCCCCCAGTCATCACATTGCTGGGCGACAACCCTATGGCCCTTGAGTTAGGCAGCAGCTATGCAGAACCTGGCGCTACCGCATTAGATGATAGAGATGGTGATTTAAGTGCTAACATAACAGTAACTGGTACCGTCAATGCCAATACGCCAGGCTCTTATACGCTAAGCTATGATGTTTCTGACACCACAGGAAATAGCACAACCGTCACTCGTACAATTAACGTTTCAGATACCACAATACCTATTATTACACTTACAGGCTCAAATGCTATCACCCTAGAAAAAGGGGATAGTTTTACGGATCCCGGTGCTACCGCAAACGACAACACGGATGGTGATATCACAGCAAACATCGTTAAAACCGGCTCTGTAACAACAGCGACAACAGGCACTTATATTTTAACTTATGACGTATCCGATTCTGCAGGCAATGCAGCGACAACAAAAACTCGATCAATACAAGTAACGGACAATACAGCACCGGTAATCACATTAATCGGCAGCTCACCCATTAATCACGAATTAAATACTCCCTATATTGATGCTGGGGCAACTGCAAGCGACACCCCATCTCAAGATATAACTTCATCAATTATTGTAACAGGCTCCGTTAATACAAGCCTTGCCGGAACATACAATTTAACTTACAACGTAACAGATGCTGACGGAAATGCCGCAACAAGCGTAACAAGACAGGTCATTGTTTCTGACACAGGAACACCGACAATCACGCTGCTAGGCGACAATCCTTTAGAGCATGAACTTGGAAACACATACACGGACCCAGGCGCAACAGCTGCGGATGCGATTGACGGTAACTTAACGGCCAACATCATTGTTGGTGGAGATGTTGTAAATGCCAACCTAGCCGGTACTTATAACCTTACTTACAATGTTGTTGACTCCGCAAGCAACGCTGCACCAACACAAACAAGAACAGTGAATGTGAGTGATACAACCCCACCTACCTTGACTCTTTTAGGTAGCGCCAACCTCCAGCATGACTTACAAGCCCCCTATTCCGAAGCTGGCGCAACTGCATCTGACAATACAGATGGTGACATTACCACTAATATTGTAATTGGTGGGGATGTAGTTGATATCAACACAACTGGCACCTATACAGTCACATTTAATGTATCTGATGCTGCAGGCAATCCCGCTGCACCTATTACTAGAATAGTAGAGGTAGCCGACAGAAATATTCCTGTTATCACCTTGCTTGGTAACTCACCAATGAATCATGAAGTAGGAACAATATTTGTCGATCCAGGTGCAACAGCTACAGACAATATTGATGGCGATATCACAAGCAACATTACCGTTTCAGGATCAGTAAACGCTAACATTCAGGGAAGCTACACTTTAACATATAGAGTCTCTGACTCCTCTGGAAGCAACGCAACTCCTGTTACTAGAGTTATTAACGTACAAGATACAGGCGTACCAGCTATTTCACTACTGGGAAGTACACCAATATTACATGAACTTCAAACAACTTATACAGATGCCGGCGCCACCGCAACCGATGCAGCAGACGGAGACTTAACTGCTAATATAGTAACCACTGGAAGCGTCAATGCAAATGTCGCAGCTACCTATACGATTAACTACAATGTAAGCGACTCTCAAAGCAATCCAGCAAGCACAGTAACAAGAACGATTATTGTTGCTGATCGCACTGCACCAGCTATTTCTTTAACTGGCAGTTCAACTGTAAATGTTGAACAAGGTGCTAGCTATACTGACGCAGGCGCTACAGCTAATGACATTATTGACGGCAATATAACGGCAAATATTGTTACTGGCGGCTCTGTCAACACCACAATAAGCGGTACCTACATACTTACATATAACGTTTCAGATGCGGCAGGCAATGCAGCCTCACAAGTTTCGCGAACAATCAATGTTCAAGATACTACACGACCTGTGATCACACTTATTGGGAACAACCCTCTCGCTCACGAAGTAGGTACAATATTTGTCGATCCAGGCGCTACTGCTAGCGATAACCTAGATGGAAATATAAGCAGCAACATCAACGTAACAGGCTCAGTTAACCCTAATATTGTTGGCAATTACACCCTTTCTTACAATATCAGTGACAGTTCAGGTAATAACGCTCTGACAATAACCAGAACAGTGAACGTAGCCGACACTGGTGCACCATCAATAGCTATCAACGGTGCCTCTGTAGTCAATCACGAATTAAATACTGCATATACTGATGCTGGCGCAACCGCTTCTGATGCCGCTGATGGTGACTTAACAAGTAGCATTGCTGTTGGTGGTGATACAGTCAATACATCCGTTGCTGGAACTTACACTATCACTTATGACGTAAGTGACTCAGGTGGAAACCCTGCAATACAGCAGACACGAACCATTAATGTAAATGATTTTACAAACCCCAGCATTACCTTGGCAGGCAGCTCACCGACATATGCAAATTTAGGCACCAGTTATACCGATGCCGGTGCAACAGCGTCCGATAACATCGATGGCAACATCACGGCTAATATCGTGGTCTCTGGCTCTGTAAATATTACTTCAGCTGGAAGTTATACTTTAAGCTATAATGTATCTGATGCAGCAGGAAATAATGCAGCGCAGGTGACTCGTACCGTCATTGTCCAAGACCAATCAATTCCGGTTATTTCATTAAACGGATCTGCAAATATTCTCCACCAGCAAGGAACAGTCTATAGTGATGACGGAGCAACAGCATCTGACAACATTGATGGCGACATTACAAGCAGCATAACCGTATCAGGCTTTGTAGATGCGAATGCATCTGGCACATATACGCTCAATTACAATGTAGCTGATAGCTCTGGAAACAACGCAACAACTGTCACTCGAACAATTATAGTTTCAGATAGCATTATTCCGACACTCAGCTTGTCAGGCTCCGCTTCCGTCAACCATGAACAGGGCACAAGCTATATCGATGCTGGCGCAACCGCTTCAGATAATATAGATGGCAACATTACATCAAGTATTGTATTGAGCGGCTCTATTGATGTTAACACTGCCGGCTCTTATACACTTACATACAACGTCAGCGACACTGCTGGTAACTCTGCTACAGCCATTACTCGTACAGTAAACGTATCAGATACAACAATACCTGTTCTCACACTAACTGGAAGCAGCCCATTCACTCATCAACAAGGTACAAGTTACACCGATGCAGGGGCAACGGCTTCAGATAATATTGACGGTAATATAAGTGCAAATATAACAATGACCGGGACGGTAAATACATCTGTAGCAGGGAGCTATACGCTTACCTATAATGTATCTGATGCAGCCGGAAATAATGCAACAGCGATCACTCGTACTGTAAATGTTGGCGACACAATCCCACCGACACTAACGTTAGTGGGTGATTCAACAGTCGATCACACCCTAGGCTCACTATTCTCAGAACCAGGAGTCACTGCAACTGACAATATTGATGGAGACATATCTGTAAATGTTGTTACCAGCGGCTCTATTGATATAAATACAGAAGGAACCTACACCCTCACATACAACGTATCTGATTCTGGCGGTAATCCAGCAACAGCGATCACTCGAACGGTAAATGTCGTTAGCCCAATCACCCTAACAATCGAAGCTGAAACTGCCACTATTTTTGGTTCACATATTGTTTCTACAACCATAACAGGCTCAACAGGTCCAGGGTATATTGAGCACATTGGAGAAGGCTATATTGAATACACTTTCAACGCTTTCTCGGTACCTTATGACTTAACCGTTAGATATGCTTTGGACAGCGGTGACAGGCCATTAGAAGTAATTCTAAATAGTGTTTCTTTAAATAATATATCATTCCCAGCCATTGGCCCCTACCCAAGCTGGGGGCTAACGGCACCTTTCAGCCTAACGCCTAATTCAGGTTCGAATACCATACGCCTAAAAACTACCAATTCAAGCGGTGCCAATATCGACCAATTGATCTTTACACCTCAATAATTAAATAAAGATTAAACTGGACAACATTCAAGGTATTGGAAATATGAAAAAACATCTTTTGAGCCTAATAATCACCACTACAGCCTTAACTGGTTGTGGTGGAGGTGATTCATCTTCTGCCACATCAGCACCCGAAATACAAACGGGGGCGTTCCAAGATAGCCCAGTTCAAGGGCTTTTTTACGAAACTCTAACGCAATCAGGATTAACCAACGAACTTGGTGAATTCAAGTACATTGAGGGTGAGTCTGTAACATTTAAATTAGGTAGCACAACCTTAGGCATAACCAAAGCACAAGAGTTAGTTACACCTTTCATTCTTTCTGGTGTAAAGCCTCTTATCAAGCAAAAAGAAATAACCAATGCTTTTCTTAGCCAAACTCCAAATAGCTACGAAAAAGCAATTAACATTGCCACTCTACTTCAAGGCTTAGATCTAGATGGTGACCCGTCTAATGGTTTAAATCTAGGAGATGCTCATTCTCAATTATCTGCACAATCAATCCCTCTGCTCGTTAAAGCCAGCGGATTTGAAAATAATGCGCAATTCATTCAGGCAAGAAATACAATGCAGACCTTACATCCAATAAGATTTGTCGATGCTGCAAAAAATATGTATGACTACTTAGGTATATCTATCGAGTCAAACCTAACGGCTAAATTAACTAACAATTTAAGTAATGGCTTTTTCGAATCTATTGAATTTGAATATGACGACCAAGGCAGAACTTCAATAGTTAAGTTTGACCAAAATAATGATGGAATAACGGATACCACTCAATCTTTTACGTATGACCAAGACGACCGCCTGAATACAATTTTTAATTCTGCGAACAATACAACACAAACATTAAGCTATGATACCAGAAACCGCTTAATCACTCGCACAACGGTCGATTCAAACGCATTAAGCATTGATGAATCTTTTCAGTATAACGGTAACCTTTTAACCAAATTTTCAATTGATAAATCCTCTGACGGTATACCTGATTTCAATACAAGCTATAGCTATGATGACAATGAAACAATGACCGGATATGAAATCGATTCAGACGGTGATTCCCAGGCAGATAAAACTGTGAGCCTGACTGTCGAAAATGGAAAGGTGCGTCGATTTACTGAAACAAACTCTGACAATACGTCGCTTGATATAGCTTACTCATATGATGCTAAAGGAAATAAGACATCTCAAAATATTCAATCATCAAATGAAAGCACAACACCTTACACTAATGCTCAATTCTCTTACGATGGCGCTAACAATCTAAATAGATATGAACTAGATACAGATCTTGATGGTAAAGCTGATTACATTGAAAGTTATAAATACAACCAAAATAAACAAAGAACACAATATCTTCGTGATAATGATGCCGATGGAAAGTGGGACTTTATGGCGCAGTATTTCTATGACATCAACGGTAACAGAATAAAAATGATTGAAGATAGTGATGGCAACGGAATTGTCGACAAAAAATGGGAAGCAGAAATTCAGGCTGCTATTTTAAACTCTACTTGGGAAGATATTTCAAAAGAACTATAAACAAATAAAGATAAATCTTCCGACATAAAAAAACCTGCTTTCGCAGGTTTTTTTATGTCTATTTAATTGAAGCTAATTAAAATTGGTCAGCCGTCAGACTCATCATATCTTCGCTACCAGACCGAATTGACTCTGCTAAAGATACTGACTTAGGTAATAAACGGTTAAAGAAGAATTTAGCCGTACTTACCTTCGCCGCATAGAACTCATCAGCCGATTTTGGTGCAGCTACTTTAGCCATCTTCGCCCACATATAGGCATAAGCAGTCAAACCAAATAACTCTAGATACTCAACAGAAGCTGCACCAATCGCATTGGCATCAGATTTAAATGTATTCAGAACATATTCAGTTGTATCACTTAATCTTTCAAGTGCTGCAGACAATGACACGATGAAAGGTGCAATTTCTGCATTACCCGATTCTGCGTCAATAAAGCTCGCCACTTCTGCAGCAAAAATTTCATAAAACTGACCACTGTTTGCAGCAATTTTACGGCCCATTAAATCTAATGACTGAATACCGTTGGTTCCTTCATAGATTTGGGTAATACGCGTATCACGCACTAATTGTTCTTGACCCCATTCACGAATAAAACCATGCCCACCAAATACTTGCTGACCCGCAATACAACAATCTAATGCTCTGTCAGTCAAATATGCTTTCGCAACAGGTGTTAGTAAAGCAACCATAGATTCAGCTTTCGCTTTTTCTTCTGGATTATCTGAAAATTTGGAAATATCCAAGTTATTTGCTACATAAGTAGAAAATGCACGCCCGCCTTCGTTATAAGCACGCATTGTCATTAACATTCTACGGATATCAGGGTGAACGATTAACGGATCAGCCGCTTTATCTTTATTTACAGCACCTGTCGCTGCGCGACCTTGAATACGATCCAAGGCATAAGCAACGGCATTCTGATAAGAACGCTCTGCAGCACCAAGACCTTGTATACCCACACTTAAACGCTCGTAGTTCATCATTGTGAACATGGCATTCAAGCCTTTATTTAGATCACCTACCAACCAACCCTGAGCATCATCAAAATTCATAACACAGGTTGCTGAGGCTTTGATCCCCATTTTATGTTCAATTGAACCACAAGAGACATTGTTGTTTTCACCAACAACATTATTTGCATCTACTTTATTTCGTGGAACCAAGAACAATGAAATACCTTTAGGTCCAGCAGGTGCATCTGGAAGTTTCGCTAAAACCAAATGGATAATATTTTCAGATAGATCTTGCTCACCACCGGTAATGAAAATTTTAGTACCGGTAACAGAATACGAGCCATCGCCATTATCTGTTGCTTTGGTTCGAATCATACCTAAATCGGTGCCCGCATGAGGCTCTGTTAAATCCATCGCGCCCGCCCACTCACCAGAATACATTTTTGGTAAGTACTTTTGCTTCAACTCTTCAGTCGCATGCGCATCAATGGCTAAACTTGCCCCCGAAGTCAAACATACATACAAGCCAAACGAAATATCAGAGGCATAAAGCATTTCTTCGTATTGAGCACCTACAACTTTAGGCATACCCATTCCTTCATAATCCGGGTTGCCTGTTAAGCCAGACCAACCACCTTCTACAAACGTTTTATAGGCTTCTTTATAACCTGTAGCAGTCTTAACACCCGACTCACTCCACTTACAGCCTTCCTCGTCACCGTTACGGCTTAAAGGAGCAATTAAAGATGCCGTAATTTTCCCTGCTTCTTCTAAAATTGCGTCCGTTGTTTCAGCATCGATTGTATCTTTAGTCCCTGCCAAGGAAGCCCATAAATCTGAACAGCCAAATACCTCATTCATTACAAAGCGAATATCTTTTAACGGGGCTACATAATCAGCCATATTTATTTCCTCAATTCTGGGTTCAACATATGCGATAGAGAGATTTTAACTAAAACAATCTCTGCCATAAAACTTTGCGCAGTATTTTAACGCAAAAAACCCGCTAATGCGGGCTTTTTTTAATGCCTTGACTTAGAAAGCAAAGTTAGCTTCTTCAACAGCCATCATTGACTCTGCACCCGCACTAATCATTTGTGCGTGCGCTAAAGTACGTGGCAAGATTCTATCGAAGTAGAATTTAGCTGTTTGAATTTTAGTCGTATAAAACGCCTCTTCAGTCGTACCTTCAGCTAACTTCTGCTGAGCAACAGCAACCATTTTCGCCCAGAAGTACGCTAAACAAACATATCCTGAGTACATCAAATAATCTACAGAAGCGGCTCCAACTTCATTCCGATCCTTCATTGCTGACATACCTACTTTCATAGTAATATCGGCCCACTCTTTGTTAAGCGTTGTCAGCTGATCTACGAATGACTTAAGACCTTCATTAGCTTCATTCTCTTTACAGAATACATGCACAAGCTTGGTGAAGTTTTTAAGCGCTTCACCTTGAGTCATTAGAACTTTACGACCCAATAAATCTAACGCTTGAATACCGGTCGTGCCCTCATAAAGAAGTGCTATACGCGTATCACGAACGATTTGCTCCATACCCCACTCCGCGATAAAACCGTGACCACCAAATACCTGAACACCATGGTTAGCTGCCTCAAAACCAGCTTCAGTACAGAACGCTTTAAGGATAGGCGTGAGGAACCCTAACATATCATCAGCAGCTTTCTGCTCTTCACCTTCACCATGCTGAACCAAATCAGCTTGCTGTGCAGCAAAGTAAATCATTGCACGTGAACCTTCAGCAATCGCTTTTTGAGTTAAAAGCATACGTCTAACATCTGGGTGAACAATGATTGGATCTGCCTTGCCATCTGGATTTTTAGGCCCCGTCAATGAACGCATCGCTAGGCGATCTTTCGCGTAAGCCAGTGCACCTTGAAATGAACCTTCAGCGGCAGCTAGACCTTGAATAGACGTACCGATACGTGCCACGTTCATGAAGGTGAACATGCAGTTCAAGCCTTTATTCTCCGGGCCAATCAACCAACCTTTAGAGGCATCAAAGTTCATCACACAGGTTGAGTTACCATGTATCCCCATTTTATGTTCGATAGAACCACAGCTTACGTTGTTCTTTTCACCAGGATTGCCTTCAGCATTGGGTAAAAACTTAGGTACGATGAATAAAGAAATACCTTTAGTCCCTTCAGGCGCACCAGGAAGACGCGCTAGAACGATGTGAACAATATTGTCCACCATGTCGTGCTCACCAGCCGAAATAAATATTTTAGTGCCCGTAATAGCGTAACTACCATCTGCATTTGCTTCAGCTTTCGTTGTCAAGATACCTAGATCAGAACCACATTGAGGCTCTGTTAAACACATGGTACCTGTCCACTCACCTGAAATAAGCTTAGTCAGGTAAGTTTCTTGTTGCTCTGGTGTACCGTGCTCTTCAATCGTAGCTCTTGCACCGTGGCTCAGACCTGGATACATGCCCCAAGACCAGTTTGCAGTTCCAATTAATTCACTTAATACAATATTCAATGACTCAGGAAGACCTTGACCACCATGCTCAACAGGGGCATTCATTGACGGCCAACCACCTTCAACAAACTGTTGATATGCTTCTTTAAAACCAGTTGGCGTTTTAACGCCATCTTCGCTCCAAGTACAACCTTCTTGGTCACCAACAACATTCAATGGTGCTAAAACTGTTTCACAAAACTTTGCACCTTCACCAATGATAGCTTCAACCATATCGGGTGATGCTTCGTCTGCGCCAATGTGGCTATAGTGTTTTTCGCTATCCAAAAGTTCATTCATAATAAACTTGATTTCGCGTAAGGGAGCTTTGTAATCTGGCATAGGTGTAACCTCAAATAAAATTATTTACGTTTTAACACTTTGATAAAAAGAAAATTCATATCAATTCGCCAACTGTAAAAATCATAATTTCTAACAGCGTCGTTGAGTTGGCGAAGATATTTTTGAGCTTTTACTCAAAATAAAGCATCAAATATCAAACGACTGTTTGAAACATACGTTTGCTTTAACCTTTTGTCAAGATTCTGACCCTTTAAAATCTAACTTTTTAAGCTGTCAGTTAGGCTGGAAAATAAGGACTTTTAAGCCATCACACCAAGACATTAAGGCGTTTTCTTATGTAAAACAAAAGACTAGCAGATATAAATAAAAGAGTAGGCAATATAAAGGAGAGATTTGTAAATTTTTATTTTTTACTAGCAGGAGGCATGATTAAACAGACGCATCAATCAAGTTATTACTAGAAACACCATCCTGAGAAATCGTAACAAAAACATCAATTGAGTTTTCGGAAACAAACGTTTGCCGGCGCTCCGTCTCCTTATCAGCCTGCCTAGATGATGTTTGTTTTTCTACTTCAGATTTACTTTTACCAAGCTCAGATTGAGCTTCGGCTAACAACATAGCGGCTTGTGCCGCGACAGACTGATCTTGTGCAGAAGGCTCTGCGGGTGCTGTAGCAGCAGCTCGCACAATGGTCATCTTAGTCATAGTAGCTTGAGGGTCACCCGAAACGGGTGAGACATCAATAGGTACCTCACCACCAACAGCATAACGCTTACCATCAGGACCCGCTTGATAACTATAAGATATGGCCCCCGTATACTGACCACCGACAGACTTATGAGCCTGCTCATGAGCTTTTACTTCTCTATCACGCATCTTTAAGTCTTCGATCATTTTAAACTCGTCTTCAGATAACGTTAAACCTGACGACTTGCTTTCTTCACCTTCTTTACCCTCCTCACCTCCCTGAGATTTTGCATTAAGCGAGTTATCTTCTTCGGTTTCTTCAGATACTTGCGAACCAGATAAAATTGCATCTTCAGCTAAACCCTCAGAAGAAGCGTTCGGCCGACTAGGAGACAGCTGAGATTCATTCATAGCAGCCACTGTCGGCTTACTATAAATAGGCGGAATACCCGCAACAGTTGAAGCCGCAAGGCCACTACTTGAAGACAATGAGACATTAACAGATGGAAGCTGGCTACTTGATGCCAAGTCACTAGAACTAATACTAGTCGATTTTAAAACAGTAGAGTTTTGAGCTCCTGTTAAATAACCAAGAGACGAGGCTGTAATGTTATTGGTAGGAGCGAGGATCATAACTAGACCTTGATATTAGGGTGACTCACAGGGCCAATTTTAGTTATTATCTCATCAATAAGGTTTGTTCGCTAAACCATTGTATCTAAAATTGTGCCTAGTACTTCATCAGCCGTTTTTACTACTTTCGCTGAAGCTTGCACTGATCTTTCGTATAACTGCAAATCAACCAGCGACTCAACAACGTTATTTTGACCTACAGCACCATCTGTTCCTGAGCGCACAATATCTTTCGCTGCACGTTCAACACCTTGCGTAGCACTCTGGATACCTTGCAAACCTGACTGGAGAGTTGAATTCACGTTCATGGTTATGGCCTATAAAATAATATTTGAGGCTAATTTATAAATTGACATACACCTTCAAGAACACAACGGTATATCCAATTAAAAATAGACTTATTAAGATTAAAGCAAAAAACTGTTTACTTTTCAACCAGAACAATGATGCAGTAACAAATCAATACAGTCATTTACAACAGCACATCTAAATCCAAACAATCAACCATAGAACTAGGGTTTTGACTCTCTGAATACGGTAAAATACCTATACAAGGTGCCGCCAAAGATGACTTCAATGTCGCTATATTCTCTTCTTCATAGTCCATTTTTTGTGGCTCTATTTGATTGCCAAGCCAACCGGCAATTTCAAGACCATCTCTTCGAATAGCTTCTGCGCTTAATAAAGCATGATTTAAACACCCTAATCTTAAAGCAACCACTAAAATAACTTTCAACTCCAGCTGTTTGGCAATATCAGCCATGGTTTCAGTTGGGCTAATTGGCACCCGCCAGCCACCTGCACCTTCTATCAGAATAAAATCGGCAGGTGTTAACAGCGCACCGCGACAATACCCGACAATACGATCTGCACGGACCATTTTTGACTCTAAGGCTGCCGATATATGTGGTGAAGCAGGCACCTTCAGGGCAATCGGATTAACTTGGGCATAAGGAAGTTTAACCGACATATTTTCCATCAATGCAAGTGCGTCTTCATTTTGCCATTGTGTTTTACCATTCGGTAATTCAACTAAATCACACCCTGCTGCTATAGGTTTTAATGCCAAGGTCCTAAGAGCACTCTGCTCTGCGGCTTTTAACACGATACAGCTCGCAAATGTTTTACCCACACCGGTATCTGTTCCTGCTACAAAATACATCTGTTTCATGCCAACCTCTTTTTGCTACATCTATCTTACTAGTAGTACCTAAATTCCGCGCCCTGAGCCCCGTCGAAGGACCTTCTAAATTAAACTATCCGTTGTGTCTAACACATT
>TARA_R110002074_G_scaffold91272_3_pt1 | contig 13630 bp, 11 predicted proteins | sample TARA_R110002074 | Tara Oceans TARA_R110002074 (sample SAMEA4397215) | marine metagenome | biome: Polar Biome; feature: [MIX] marine epipelagic wind mixed layer (ENVO:01000061); material: water (ENVO:00002006), including particulate matter (ENVO:01000060) such as... | depth 10-100 m
TATTATGGCACAAATTATAGGAGCACAGAATGCTGGACAAGGAACTGGCGAACAAGCTGTCGCCCCTAACGAACAACAAGGAGCTATGGTTGGCCCTAACGGAGCACCTCAACAACCTCAAGACCTTGGAGCTACAGGCACTGGTGGCGGCAACATCGGAACAGGAGCTGTACCGCAGGCAGGGGAGAGTGAATTCTCTGGTTAACATTGAAGCCCTTAAAGACCAAGTAGCTGAAGCTAAACACAGGAAAGATTAATATGAAAGATAAAATGAGAGTTAAATATAACGCAGGCTCGATGTTAAGCAATCCTGAGATTGAAGCTGAGCTAGAAGAAATGGAAGGGCAAGAAGCGCCTGAAGATACTTATGATAATATCCCTGAAGATGAAGTTGGAGAAGCGCTTGCATCACAACTACCTGACGGTGAAATGGAAGACGACTTCCAAGACTTCGTTCTAGATCAAGCATTAGAAGAAGACGAACAAGATTTTTTATTGAGCGCTTTAGAACAGAGCGAGCAACTGGCTGTAATCTTTGAAAAGATAATTGATGTAGCCGCAGAATTTTCTGGTGCTGGAGCCGTTGAAGGCAATGGTACTGGAGTATCAGATTCGATACCCGCTAGGTTATCGGACGGTGAGTTTGTATTCACCGCAAAGGCTGTAGAGCAGATAGGTGTTGAACAACTTCAACTTATGATGGATGAAGCAGAACAAGACTTTGACGGAACTACAGAAGAAACTAATAGTGAGGGCTACCTAGCTCCTTAGCCCCCTCACACCTAATCAACCTAGAGGCCACCTTTTAAGTTCAAGCCCGTGATGTTTAGCTAACAACACAGCTACCTTGAAGACTAAAAAGCCCCAAAAGGAGAGTGACATAATGACCGAACAAGTAGAGCAAGTACAAGAACCAGTAGCAAACCCTTATAACAAAGAGAAGTCGTGGCATACGCCAGACGCTCCAACTAAAGGTAGCGCTGATACGTTATTCTACGCTGAAGAAGAGCAGGCCACCCCAGATGAGGCCCCTGTAGAAACTCCGAAGAAAACAAGAACTAATTATAAGAAACGATATGATGATTTAAAGAAACACTACGACGAGAAAGTTGCTAACTTTAAACAGAAAGAGCAAGAACTGCAAGCTGCGGCAGGAACTAATATTCCACAAGTCCAGTTAAAAAGCGCAGAAGACCTCGAAAAGTTTAAAACGCAATATCCCGATTTATTTGAAACAGTCGAAACCGTGGCCCACCTGAAAAGTGAGGAACAAACTAAAGAACTCCAAGCGAAACTAACGGTGCTTCAGAAACGTGAAGCCACTATTGTTAGGAAAGAAGCTGAGGAGTCGCTTAGAGATAAGCACCCCGACTTTGAAGATATTAAAAAGGATAACAACTTTCACGCATGGGCAGATACCCAGCCTGAAGCAATTCAAGCTTGGATCTATAATAACCCAGACAATGTGAATCTTGCAATCAAAGCTATCGACCTTTATAAATTAGAGGCTGGTGTAAACACTCAAGCTCCAAAACGTTCTAAGTCTAAGTCACAATCTACCGGATCAGCGGCAGATATGGTATCTACGAAAACAACTCGTATAGATTCCAAAGAGCCAAAGATCTGGTCACGGAAAGAAATTGCAGGTCTTTCAATGCGAGACTATGACAAATATGAACAAGTTATAGATATAGCACACGCAGAAGGACGAATAATTTCTTAATTTTATTCTTTTATTAAACAGGTAATTAATCATGGCTTATAACCAAGTAAACGAAAACTTCGATGGAATCCAAAATGGTTCCAACTTTAACGATAACGACGGCACAGCAGCGGTTACTACTGGTAATTTCTTACCAGAGATTTATTCGAAAAAGGTTCTTAACTTTTTCCGTAAAGCCTCTGTAGCAGAAGCTATCACTAACACTGACTACGCAGGTGAGATCAGTTCTTTTGGCGATACTGTAAAGATCATCAAAGAACCTACTATCACTGTGTCTGAATACAAACGTGGCGGCACTGTTGCTCAAACTCCATTAGTTGATACATCTACAACTCTTGTAGTTGATACAGCTAATGCTTTCAAATTCATCGTAGATGATATTGAATCAAACATGTCTCATCTTAACTTCAAAGAGATGGCAGCTTCATCAGCAGCTTACGCATTGCGTGACGCTTTCGATGCTGGTGTACTAGGTAAAATCTCAGCGTTTGCAAATTTCGCTTCTGCGACTTCTACAGACGGCACTACTGGCATTGATCACCTAATCGGTGTTGACACTACGGTTGTACAAGATGCTGGTTTAGATGCAACCACACCAGTCGATATTGGTTTTGGCGGTGCTGAAACTGACCCATTAGACTTGTTAGCTCGCATGGCTCGCTTGCTTGATGAGCAAAACGTTCCTGAAGAAGGTCGTTATGTAGTAGCTGCTCCTGCGTTTTATGAGAAGTTAAGTCAGTCTAGCTCTAAGTTATTGTCAGTAGACTATAACGCTGGTCAAGGTTCAATCCGAAATGGCTTAGTAAGTACAGGTAAATTGAGAGGCTTTGAAATGTATAAGTCTAACAACATGCCTGCTTCTACAACTGGTGCTACTGTTGGTGTTATCCTTGCCGGTCACGTCTCGTCTGTATGTACTGCACAGACTATTGTGAACACTGAAGTAATCCGTGATCCATCAAGCTTTGGCGACATCTGTCGTGGCTTGCATGTATACGGTGCTGACGTTTTACGTCCTGAAGCGTTGATCAAAGCGTTCTACGTCGCATAAGTAGTTAGCAATCAGTAATAAAACTTGAAGGGTGTAAAAGCCCTTCTTGTTTTTTATTATGAGGTATAAAAGATGGCATTAGCAAACACAGAAAAAGCTCCAGCACGTTTTAAACAAATAGTGAAGTTAAACGCTTCGGTATATGCTGGGCAAAATAAAAAGAAATACGACGAAAACTACGATAAGATCTTTGGGAAGAAAAAAACAGAAGAGGTTAAATAATGGCTACAACGTACCTAGACATAACGAACGAGCTAATGCGGGAGCTAAACGAAATCTCTTTAACGTCTGCAACTTTTACACAAGCGATTGGCGTACAGCAACACATTAAAGATTCAGTCAACAGAGCGTACATGGACATCTGTACTCAAGAACCTCAATGGCCTTTCTTAACTGTGACTGATTCAGGCGCTACCGATCCGTTCTACGGAAACACAGCTACGTCAGTATCTACAGGTCAACGTTGGTATAACCTCACCCCTAACAGCACAAACCACACAACTGAATATAGTTCTGTAGATTGGGATACATTCTACATAACAACCATAGGTGTTGACGGAGAAACAGCTCCTTACACCAGTAATAACTTACGTTACGTTAGCACAGAAGATTGGAAAGATCATGTGCGAAGTTCAGAGAACGCTTCTGATGCAGAGGCAGAAGGGTATGGCCCTCCACTCAGGATTATAAGAAGCCCAGACGGACGTAAATTCGGATTAAGTCCTATCCCCGATAAAACCTACAAAGTTTATTACACAGCTTGGAAGCAGCCTACACGATTAGTAGAATACAGCGATGCTGTAGTTTTTCCTGACATGTACGTGCCTGTTCTTTTAGCTCGTGCTAGGTATTATATCTGGCAGTTTAAAGAAAACCCACAGTCGGCAGCGTTCGCTTTAGACGACTATAAAAAAGGATTAGACTCTATGCGCTCTAATCTAATTGAACCCACACCTTCATATTTTAAAGACGACCGAGTGAGGTATGTTTAATGGCTCAATCGCAACCGTATATTGTGAACTGTCGGGGTGGTTTAAATACTAACTTCACAGAACTTGAAATGCTCAAGCAGCCCGGATTTGCTACAAAGCTTATAAACTTTGAAGTTGATCCAGATGGCGGCTACCGTAGAATAAAAGGCTTCACAGCTTACGGCGACACACGCCCCTTCGGAGCAACCGACACAAAAGTCTTGGGTGTCCAAGCTTATGCAGACGGTATTATTGTCACAGGTAGTGACGGCATTAAGTTTTCAAATGACGGAACAACGTGGATAGATATAAATAAAACTGGAGTAGCTACTGCGGGAGATAACTACGCTACATTTACTGGTCGAAGTAATCTTACTAGAGCCAACCAGAAACAGACTGACTTCACATTCTTTGAAAGTAAGACGACATACGGTAAGCTTGTAATCTGTGACGGCGCTAACGCACCTTATCTTTTTTACATGACAGGCTCCGGTGCTTTGAACACCAGAACTTTTTTTGCAGAAGAGCTTGAGCTTACGTCTCATGTTGGGGGAGTATCTAACGCTACCGATGATCCAACTACTGCCTGTTACCATAAAACAATTTTACTAGCCTCTGGTGTGAGTGCGGCCCCTAATGCCATAGCTTATTCTACGTTCAGTGCAACCGACCCCGATGAAACAACGCATAGTAATAGTAACGTTGTATCTGTAGACGACGCTGTTGTAGCTTTAAAAGCTTTCCGTGATAGCGTTATTGTGTTTTGTAAAAACAGTATTTCTAAAATAGTGAATGTTGAAGACCCTGCTCAGATAGCTGTTGTACCTATTACAAAAAATGTAGGGTGCTTACACGCTCATAGTATTCAAGAAGTGGGTGGTGATTTAATTTTCTTAGCTCCTGACGGGATACGGACACTAGCCGCTACTGAAAGAATTGGCGATGTTGAGTTAAGTACCGAAAGCCGCAACATACAAGAGTTGATTTCTCGTATAACAAGATCAATAAATACTTATAATATATCTAGCACAGTGCTAAGAGAAAAGTCTCAGTACCGTTTATTTTATAGTGCGGACAGCACAGGAACTGAAGATGCCGAAGGGATCATGGGAACTCTTACAGCTAACGGCTACGAGTGGTCTGAGCTTGTAGGTATTCAAGCTTTTGGTGTAGATTCTTCTTTTGACACAAATAGAATTCAACAAGTGTATCACGGAGATCGTAACGGCTATATTTATAGACATGATCAAGGTCTATCTTTTCTTGATGGGACTGTAGCAAAAAACATATTTGCTCTGTATACAACACCTAGTTTAGATTGCGGAGACTTAGGAACTAAAAAGACTTTTCATTATGTTAAAGTTTCTATATCCCCTGAAGGCTCAGTAAACCCTACTCTACGAATAGCGTTTGATTATGAAGACCCTGACTTACCTCAACCTCCAGATTATGTCTTACCTACTATACCTATCCCTACAAAGTTTGGGCGTATAAATTTTGGCACAGGAATATTTGGAGGTACAGATGACCCCTCAGTACGCCAAGCTGTACAAGGCAGCGGAGACGTAGTGAATTTAACAATAACGAGCAATGACCAGACTCCTGCATACGCAGTGAACGGTTTCTATATTAATTACGTGCCTGAAGGCAGGAGATAAGACTAATGGCAGGATCAAATTATGAACGACAAAGCTCGTTAACTAACGGTATAACTATAAACGCATCGTTGTTTAACAGTGAATTTAATCAGCTTTTAAACGCTTTCCGTTACTCTTCAACAGACAGCGCAGCAACTGGACATAGGCACGATGGTGCGGCGGGACAAGGAGCTAACATATATCGAGTTGGTGATACTGATTTTAAAAATAAAATTGAAGTAGACGAAACAAATAACCGTCATGGTTTTTTTGTAGAAGTTGGAGCTGCTGCTGTAGAACAAGTACGGATTCAAGATGGTGCGGTCGTACCTGTAACTACTAATGATATTGATTTAGGCTCTAGTAGTTTAGAATTTAAAAATATTTATGCTCGTAATTTTGTAAGCTCTACTGGCGTGAACGTTAACGGAGGTTTGACAGTAGCGTTAAACACTAACTTAACTGTCGGTACAACTTTAACAATGTCTAGCGATGGTACAGACACAACCATAAATGAAATTGGTGATGGGAAACTCCTCGTAGGCGCAAACGAATACATCTTTAGAACTAGCGATGGTTCTACTTCCGCAGTTGACGCAACACCTACTGAGCTAAACAGGATGGTTTTGTCTTCTGGAGACACTGGAGGCGTTTTCATCTATGGTGGTAATGCAAGCCCTGTTGCTACAGACACAGGCTACACAAATCACACAGCGGCTTTTTATAATAATGGCGGTTTAGCGTTAAGCTCGCCTGCTTCTATTTCTAACGGCGGTTGGTTCTCGTGTCAAAATAGCATTACAATCACAGACGTAGATGGCGGTACTGAGAGTTTTCCTGATATACATTTAAAACGTAACAGCCCCTCCCCAGCAGATGCCGATAACCTTGGCTCTATTGAGTTTTGGGGTAATCGTACAGGCGGAACTACTGCGGCTTCAAAGTATGGTCAGGTACGTGCTCAGATAGAAAACGTATCGACTGGGGTAGGTAAAATTGTTCTCTTACCTCATGACGGGACTGGTGCAATAAACGCAGTTGGCTTCAGCATGGGAACCTTTGAATATTCTGGAGTTGATGGTGCGGCAACAAACACTAAAGCTGGCGGTGTGCTGAGATTAACAAGCGCCGATGACACAACTTTAGAGCTTTCAGCATTAGATACCAATGTGTTTTTAATGTCAGGAGGTTTAGACGTAACAGGTGATGTTGCTGCCACTACAGTAACAGTAGGCGATGGAGCATCTACAGATTTAAAACTTTATAAAGACGTTAATAATAACTGCTTTATTGAGCAGCGAGGCACTGGGGGCTTAGACGTATCAGGAATATATGGCAAGTTATCTAACGAATCGAATCAAGAATTAATTTCTTGGGACATTGATAACGCCGCTTTATCTTGGCGTGGCGCTTCTGGCGCAGGGCTTAAACTTTTTACTAAAGAAACAGGTATAGGTGTAACAGGTACGGTTGAATGTGACAATGTGCAGTTAGCTAGTGCTGGCAAAATTGTTGGGCTAGGTGATGTTAAGATTAATCCTGCGACTGGTGATGACGTAGTGTTGACGGACAGCCTTGGATTTGCAAGGATTAAATCTAATGAAACCTCTGCGCTTCTTTACTATGGCGCAAATGCTGGCGCAACTGCTGAAAAGTTACAGACCACAAACACAGGCATAGACGTAACAGGTAATATGACTGCTAGTGGCGGTATCAAGGTTGGTGGCTCTAATGTAATGACTGGCGTTTCTACAGACTTGTCGTCCGCAGCAACCAGCACTTCTTTAGCCTCTGCTCTTGCAATCAAAACTTATGTAGATACACAGGTTGGAGGCAAAGATACCTTAGCTGAGATTTTAGCTACAGGTAACTCTACTGGTGGTACAAACATAGCAGTAGATGATACTGATAGAATATCTTTTGGCGCATCTTCTGACTTTAATATTTACCACGCTTCTGGGTTTAACTATATTCTTGCGACAGCTGCCACTCCTTCATTGAATATTGGCGCATCCTCTGGAGGCTCAATTAGCCTTATGAACGCAGGTGCAGCAGCGGTTATAGTAGATGGGGATGGCCTAAAAACCAACAGTGGTGTTATAAGTTCACAGGCCGGACACAATGTAAATGTTCAGGCCGCAGTAGGTTATGGAGTTAGGTTAACTTCAAGTGGTGGTGTTTCAAGATTTTATGCTACCGAAACTCAAGCGCAGCTTTTCTACGGAGCCTCTGCTGCCGCTGGAACTAAAAAGCTAGAGACTACAGACACAGGCATAAACGTAACAGGTGTAATTGACTGCGACACTAGCTTGCAGATACGCACCTCGGCTACTGCTGATGACGATGCAATGCCCGACATTTATCTTGACAATCAACATGTACCAGCAGACGGCCAAAACCTCGCCATGATTCAATTCAGAGGTCTTAACGATGCGGCAACTCCAACTACTGAGGGTTATGCAACTATCTATGCACAACAGGTAGATGTAAGTGATGGAGCTGAGAAAGGTAAGTTAGTTTTTCAGGCTAGAAACGGCGCTGGTTATGTTGAGGCTTTACAAGTAACTAAAGACGGCATAGACGTAATAGGTACAGTCGCTGCTTCTAATGGTTTAACTGCTGACTACATCGATCTAACTGGCGGTGAATCGACAACGACTACAGGCACAGTGGCTTGTAAGATGATTGTTTTAAATGACCCTACTTCAACTAATGACGGAAATGATGGCACTGATGCTTCTAGTATTTTTACGGAAGGGTCTGGAGCTACCTCTAGCTTAGTGATTAGTCAAGCTGATGATGTAGCGGATAAAATAAAATTAAGAGTTGGTAGTGCTGGTACTCTAGTAGATGCTTTAACAGCAAGTACAGACGGCATAGACGTAACAGGCGACTTAGACGTAACAGGCACTATAACTTCTAACGCATTCGCACACTCTAAAGCCTTAGTAGTTGAGACTGGATCTTTATCAACCAGTGAGTTTTTAGCTCACGCAGGTAAGCGTATTGTTAAGACTGGCGCTACTACTTCTGTTTATAGTTTACCACAGCCCGTAGCAGCCGACATTGGCAAAACTTGGATTATTGCAAATGCTTCTGGAACCAAAGCAACAATCGACCACGACGCTAGTGGCACAGCTCAGAACATTTGGATACTCGACGGTGTTACCTTAACCGCTAAAGAAGCAGACTGGGAGCTAAAGAAAGGCTCAATTACAGAGATTGCTTGCGTAGCGGCTGAAGCTGCTGGTGGCTCTGCGGCTGCTGCTAATTATATTATATACGGAGCTGGGGTAATAGAAGTATGAGTGTAGTTGCGGCGGCAAAGGGGCAGGGGCTACGGCCATCTAGCTCCTCTAATGTTTTAGTTAACCCCAGATTTAAGCAGGATAACTCTCCTGAATGGACAGATATAAATGGACGTTACGGGCCAGCTAATTTATTTAGATCTTCTGGCGATTATTCTCCCTTACCACATTGGGGGCATTATTCAGCTATCTATAACTCTTGGGGAACCTATGTAGGACTTAACATGCTTTTAGCTTCTGCTCCTTATACCCAAGCACCTTACCGCTCTGGTTATACCGATAGAATAATTAAATTGTTTGGTATTCAAGATTATAGAACATATAACAGTGCAAACATTACCAACGCAAACCCTATACGGGGGAGTAATCAAACAGGCATATTTACTGCTGACAGTCAAACAAGAATGGTCGGCAACACAGAATCTACTGTTACTGTGTCTTCCTCAACAGCCTTAGATTCTACAGATGTTTGGGCTAGAACTACAGAGAATGGACAAGCTATAGATATTCCCGATAGCGCAACGTCAGTTAAATTCGGTGCTCAGATTCGTATTCCTGAAGGTGACAGATTAAGACCTTTAAATTTTGCAGGTATATACTGTACTGAAGACCGTGTAGAAAGTACCGTCAATGTTAGGTATGTGAATTATTTTGCAATTCGACACACAGACGCTACCTTTACATTACCTACAGGCACAGCGACAGGTGGTAATCGAGAATATAACTGGAGCGGTCTCTCTACTGACACACGGGTAGATGCTCAGGCAAACCTCAGATATAAATTCTATGCGCCAGAAACTTCTACTATAACTGAACATGCAATGCTAGATCAAAACGACTATAGTGAGTTTACAAAAGTCGAGTATACGTTTACGCCACAAACAGGGACAGGTCGCAAAATGATGCTCAATCTATTCTTTGCAGAAAGCCTTTCGTATTTAGACGAACAAAGCACCGCTGTAAACACAGGTGGCTTCCAAGTCTACGATCCGTTTGTTGAGTTTACCTAGAGGAAATATAAATGATTGCAACTATTGAAATGACACTTAGGTGGTTAGATGATCCGAGTTCTGTAACACAACAAGAACTTGAAGAAGTATATAATGAAAGTTTTGATTACCTTCCTTCACCGCAAGCGACGGCAGGTAGGATCGCAATAAAAGCCGCCATGGATAACGACTTAATCTTAGCTGAAGAGTTTGTTAACCGTTACCCCACAACTTAAAAGGATTTAAACATTATGAATGAAAACGTGTCAACTCATGAGGTGTTATCTCGTATTGAAAAACATGAAGCCGAATGCGCTATCAGGTGGAAGAATGTAGAGTCTCAACTAAACCGAGGCGGGAACATGATGAATAAATTAGAAACGAGAATATATGGATTTAATGCTATATTAGTCTCTGGAATACTTGCTATTTTATTTAAGATAGTGTAAAATGGGAGGCTATGATAAAATTCTATATTCTAACATCAGACCACTTCCATTCTTTAATGAGACATAATAGTCCCAAGTATAGTAACATCCCTAAAGAAGACACTGTTATCATTATTAACAGCTTAGATGAAGAGTATATTAAACGAGCAGAAGCTTATTGTAAAAGAGAAGGTATAGAGTATCACATAACAGAGAGTAATGGAACCCCTGCAAAAGGAAAAAACTCTTTATTAGATATATTTCTTGCTTCTGATAACGATTACTGCGTGATGGTAGACGGAGATGATTTCTTAACACAGTACGGTGTGGCTTACTACAAAAGCATAGAGAATAATAAAATTGTTCCTGATGCTCTTTGTATAACTAACGGAATCTCGCTTCACACGATAAACGGTAAAACTGTTAAAGTTACATTAAAAGCTAGTGGGCATGAAGCGTCAGCGTCAGAATTATATGAACGTTTCATGGCTAACGGTAAAAATACTCACGAACAAGCTGTTGAATCAGCAGATAATTTAATGGCGTTATTTGACACACAAAAAAAATATTCAGAGAGAGGGCAGCCTTTTACACGGGTTACATGGCTAAGCAAGAAAGCCGCTAAGTTTACATTCGATGAAGACTTAGTAATAGGTGAAGACGCTATTCAACTTTTAAAATTAAAACATGAAGCGTACACAAACGATTTAAAATTTTATACTTTAAATGAACATCCTGTTACGTATATTTATGATCAACGAACTTGGGGGACAGTACGTGAAGTCTCTAAAGACGGCACAGATTTTAGTTGGGTACACCCCTATACAAATAAGTTAAAAATTATGGAACTTAATAATCAACTCCATCCAAATAAATATCTACAAGAATACAGGCTTCTTACATGAAATCTAATTTAAGAAAATCCTTAACTAAGCTACGTAATCGGAGAATTGTTGACGCTCCGACTTTACTGCATCTAGCATCGGGTGGAGTAATACAGAGTGGAGGCAGTAACTACAGTAACTACGATAACTCTCGTGTAGGCTCAGGTATGGGTGTCGGTGTTAACGGTAAAGTTAATACATATAAAGGTGGTGCTGGCGGCGGAAGCTACGATAGAAATTACGGGGTCAGCCGAAACTGGTCTAGTCCCGGTGGGAATAGCTATGGGAGCACTACGGGCGGTTATACGAGCGGCTACGGTGGAGGCAATTCACAGGGTTATAGCTATGGTTCTAACAGCGGATATACAGGCACTTCAGGCTCGTCTTCGTCTGGGGGTTCAGGACAGTCTGCGTCTGGAGGCTCGGGCAGCGGGGGCATTACCGAGGTTAGTACAACGACCAATTATGATCCTGCGGCAGCAGCAGATGCTTCTGCTTTTAATTCAGGTCAATTTGGCGGTGTTGATGGCGTAAACTTTAATCCCGTAGGAGCTGCCACGGGTACGACCAACACTGCAAACCCTTCTAGTAATGGCTCTGGTGGCGGTGGAGATGAAGACAAGGATAAAGACAAAGATAAAGACAAAGATAAAGACGATACTTCAGAGACAGAGAATCAGCCTGCTCTGGAAGACACACAAGAACCTGTTGGCAATGGAGACGCAGACCCTAAAGCTGGGGATGTAGTTGGTAAAGGTAAACTTGGAGACGTTATCCAAGCAAATCCTGACGGCTCTATTCCTGAAGGCTTTACAGACACTGGAAGAACTTGGACAGACGCAAATGGTAAAGTATGGAAGCTTACAGTTAAAGGAGCTTCTGGTGCTGACGACCCACGTATAAATGAGTTATTTACAGGCGGCTTTCAAACACAATTAAATGGCGCAACGGTCAATATGCGTTTTAATGAGGTATCAGCAGGTGGCGGGATACGTAACTTTGAAACTCTTGGAGCTGATGATAGTGGTATTGTTCCAGCTTTTGAATGGACAGTAGATGATGAGTCTGCTGTTTGGGCTGATCCTGATAGGGCTGAAACAAACTCACCTATTTACTTCCCACCAACTAATCCTAACATTGACCCCGACACAGGTTTAGCTATTGCTGTAGCTACTAACGATCCCGGAAATGTTGACGGCGAAACAACAGAAGAAAATAATGATGATGAAGATGATGAAGATGAAACTTCTGATGAAAATATTCTAAGTTTTGACGACTTAGAAGACGATGAAGTCACTGACGAAAACTATGAGACTGGTAACGAACAACCTGCTAACGGGTTTGAAGAAACTATCGACGATGTGATAACCGATAGTACAGGGGAGAGCGATGGCACCTCTGCTGAGGCCGCCCCTAACTTACTCATCGACGGAGCTAAAGCTGTTGCAGGTTACACGGGCGACGTTTTAAAAGCTGTAATTCAAGAGTTCACAACAGATTTAGAAGAGACTGTATTACACCCTGCCGGAGCAGTGGCCGATATTTTAGACGCTGTGTTTGGCCCCGTAACAGGCTTTGTAGGTGAAAAATTAGCTGATGGACTAGATTGGACTTTAGAGACTTCACAGCTTGGAACTAAAATTGGCGACAGTAAAATTGCTAATTATTTAAAAGCTGTAGGCGCACAGGTTGGTGAAAACTTAACTACCGATTTCTTCAACACTCTATTAGATCCAGCAGGGGCTATGTATGAAATTATAGGTTCCGCTTTAGATCCTATTACCGGCCCTATTGAAGACCATACTAGAGCTTATATAAACGCATACATCCTTTCACCACTGCTCGATGGGATACCTGCCAATATAAGGGATTCACGTTTTGGAACTATAATTGAAAATATAGTTGGTGATACTATTGATGCTGTTTGGGATAATGTTTCAGGGGAAAAGGGTATACAGAATTTTAAAGCTGGGAGTTTCTTAGGGGAACTTGCAGCTAAAACTGATATACTGCAAAGTGCATTAGGTTCTTCTTGGGATGAAACAAAACTCTTATTGAACGACACTTGGGAGTGGGCGAATACAAATCTAGAAGATGCGTATCTAAATGACACTGGGTCAGGTGGTGGCAATGAAATAATCCTTACTGAAAACCCTGCTGGCGACGGAGTTACGGACGAAGAAATTTCTACTGGTGGTGGTAATCCAGCAGATACAAATAATCCCGGAAACGAAATGGGCAATAATGATAACGATGATACTAATGATGATGATGAATCAGATAATAACGGAGAAAACGACATGAGCTTTATTGATTACGGTGACGGCCTTGGTGGGGATACATCGGGTGACGGCTCAACTAACGGTGATGGGACGGGTAACGATGATGGGACGGGTAACGGTGATGGAACAACTAATACTGGAAACCCTCAACCTACACTTATTCCTGACGCAAAGACAGGACTTACAAAAGTAGATGTTGATCAAGAAGGGCTTAACACTTCTACAGACAACACTCAAACTTTAAAAGACCTTACTAAAGTAACAACGGGCGGTGTAGGCCCAGTTACCACGCCAGCCGCTGTTGGTGGTGGGGCTGCTGGAACTGCTGACGCCGCTGGTACGCTAAAGACTCAGACA
>TARA_R110002074_G_scaffold399603_1_pt1 | contig 13627 bp, 10 predicted proteins | sample TARA_R110002074 | Tara Oceans TARA_R110002074 (sample SAMEA4397215) | marine metagenome | biome: Polar Biome; feature: [MIX] marine epipelagic wind mixed layer (ENVO:01000061); material: water (ENVO:00002006), including particulate matter (ENVO:01000060) such as... | depth 10-100 m
ATCTGTAACACCTTTAATGAAAAAAATTCAAGGTGATTGGAAAAAAATTGGTCATGTTCCTAGAAAAGACAGTGATAAAATCTGGAAGCGTTTTAAAGCGGCATGCAATCAATATTTTGATAGAATTCATGCCAAAAGAAACGCTGCTAGCGAAGAACAAGTTGAGGCATTTAATAAAAAGAATGAACTTTTAAAAAGCTTAAAAGATTTAAAATTACCAAAAGATAAAGAAAAAGGGATTGAAGCTATAAAAGATCAAATTAAACAATGGCAAACCTTAGGTCGTGTACCTAGTGATAAACGCTACATTGATGGTAAATTTCAAAAGACGATTGATGGCTTGTTAACAGATTTAAAAGTTGACAAAACTGAATCGGAAATGATTAAGTATGAAAACAAACTTGATAGTCTGAATGCTTCGGATGATACCAGAAATTTAGATAATGAACGTGTTTTTATTCGCAAAAAAATTGATGAAGTAAAAGGACAAATCAATCAACTGGAAAATAACTTACAGTTTTTCACTAATGTTGATGACGATAACCCTTTGGTAAAAGAAGTGCATATCAATATAAAAAAGCATAAAGACAACTTGAAACTTTTAAAAGAAAAATTAAAAAAAATAAAAGAACATTATTAACTCTTTTTAGTTTATCGTTAATAGTTATTTATCAAAAAATCCTCTTTAATTTTTTTTCTGTTAATTTTTCCAGTATCATTTCTAGGAAGGTTACTAATGAAAATAATTCGAGAAGGAATCTTAAACTTAGCTAATTTTGTTTTACAAAAGCTTAATAGTTCTTCCTCATTATCTTCTCCAATGCCAACAACAATTGCTACACCACATTCTCCCCAATTTTGATGTGGAATACCAAAAACAATGGCTTCGTTAACAGTTTTATGTAATCTTAAAACACGCTCAACCTCAACAGGATAAACATTTTCGCCACCGCTTATATACATATTCTTTTTTCTATCAACAATGTATAAAAACCCTTCTTCGTCAATTTTGGCAACATCGCCTGTTTTAAACCATTCGCCTGTTTTTGAATCATTGGTTGCTTTCTTATTTTCCCAATAACCAGGTGTTACCATGGGTCCAGAAATTAAAAGCTCTCCAACGTCATCAGTTTCATCTTGGTTATTATCTTCTGTTGCTATTTTAACTTTGACATAAAAATTTGGCTTACCAATTGATCCTTGTTTTCTTTCAGCATCCTTTTGATGTAAAGAGGTAAGATTAGGTCCTACTTCTGTAAGTCCATAGCCCTGACGTATGGGAACCCCTTTTTTATGAAATGCTTTAATTAAGTTTAAAGGCATACTTTCTCCACCAACAATTATATAATTTAAACAGCTAATATCTGCTTTAGAAAACTCAGGTAATTCCTCCATCATTTTAAGCATTGTTGGCACAGCCATAAAAAGACTTAACCTTTCCTTTATAATACACTTCAATACATCAAGAGCGTCAAATTTTTTAAATAAAATTATTGTTCCGCCATGATGTAAAACTGGTGTTAAAAGCACATTCCAGCCGCCAGTATGAAACAAGGGCATACAGTTTAAAGTAACTGTTTCATTATTTATCGTTAAACTGAGCGCTGTATTTATACTATTCCAAAACAACATTTTATGGGTATAAATAGTACCCTTAGGAAATCCTGTAGTGCCACTTGTATATAGAATAAATATTGGGTCATTTTCACTCTGTGTTTGTAAATAACTAACAGAATCTTTACCTAAAAAGTGATGAAGGTCTGTTATAGATTCAAATGAAGATTTATAACTTAGATTTTTTATGTTAAAACTAGAATTATTGAAATAAACTAATTTAGGTTTCGAGTCATTAAGCATATAATCAACTTCGTCTGATGCTAACCTAAAATTAATAGGAACTAAAATAAAACCTGATTTTTGAGCAACGGTAAAAAGAATTATCTGTTCGATATTATTTTCTGAAATAATAGCTATTCGATCTCCTTTTTTCAGTTGATATTTATCCTCTAAATAAAAGATTAGAGCATTGGCAGCTTTATTAATTGCTCCATAGGTAAACTCTTTGCCAGTAGCAGCGTCTTTAACTGCTACTTTGCCAGCGTTATTTTCTGACCATTTTTTAAACCAATCTAAAGTATTAATCATCTTAAATAAAGTTACAATATAAAAGAATTTGCTGCAAAAGCTAATCCACCACCAGATCCAATAAAGAAAAGCGTATCTCCCTCCTTTATTTTATTGTCTCGCCAAGCTTCATGGAAGGCAATTGGAATGCAGGCAGATCCAGTATATCCATATTGATGCATAATGGTATGGGCTTTATTTTTTTGCACTCCCAATATGTCGAGGGTCTCCCAAATGGCATTAATATTAATTTGTGTCATTAAAAATTGATCTACTTCATTAATATTAATTTTCATTTGTGAAGCAATCTCATTAGCAAGACTACTCCACATTTGAGGGTTTAATTCAGAAGGAAATCTCTTAACAAATTTCAGCAAATGGTCTTTATTCAAAAGTACATCTTTAGTTAAAGGCTGCTTGGTTCCTCCTGCATAAATACCCATCCATTTGGCATATTGCCCTTTAGATATTAGTTTACCTGCCTGATGCCCTTTGTTTTTCTCTTCAGTGCTTGTTAACACTACTGCTCCTGCACCATCAGCAAATAATGTCACTGTTTTTTTATCTGTTTTATCAAGATATTTACTCATCCCGTAGGCTCCTATCACTAAAGCATTTTTGACACCACCACTCCGAATAAAATGTGTTGCGGTTTCAGTAGCTGTTACAAACCCTGCACAAGCAGAATTTAAATCGAAGGTACCTGCGTTAGTTGTTCCTATGCGATGTTGTAATACAGAAGCTGTTGATGGCGAAATATATTCGGGAGTATCAGTTGCAACAATTAACAAATCGATATCCGTAGCATTCATTCCGGCGTTTTTTAAGGCCTGATTTGCTGCCTGCTCGCATAAATCTACGGTAGACTCATTTTCCGTACACCATCTTCGGTTAAAAATTTGCACATTTTCTCTTAACCAAGTATCGACATCCTCCCCTAATAATTCATTAAAATATGAGTTAGGAAAAACAGTCTCAGGAACGTACATTCCTGAGGATACTATTTTAGCATTTTTCACGTTTATTAGTTTTTAGTTCTTAGTAATTTTCTAGTCTAAATGAATTTTTGCTTCCAACACATATAGTCCCCCAGTTGGCGGAGCTGCCGTGAATTCTCGCATTTCAGTATTAAACAAGTTGGTTGCCGCGAATGAAAGTGTTAAAGTTTCGCTTAATTTATATCCAAAGTTAAGATCCATGGTTACAAAGCCACCTAAAGGACCATAATTGTATGAATCAGCACTACGTGCATTTTCTACAATAGGAACCCCACGATACGTGAATCCTGGTAACGTTTCAGATGCTATTTGAAAACTAGAAAAATAATTATATTCCTGTACCCATCTGCTAAATATAGAACCAAAGAATCGAGAACCTTTATAATTTAGCCCTAATCCTGCCTTGTTTTTTGGTGCATTAACTAAGAAATCTAAAAAATTTACCTCACCATCATTGTTGAAGTCATTATCAGTATTATCTTCATCAAAAGAATAGTCAAAATATGAGTAATTTGCCGTCATGCTTACTTTAGGCGAGACATTGTAAGTTAAACTAATATCTGTTCCATAGGTATTTACTTTTCCAAAATTAATATAAGTAGCTACTAAACCATTGTAAAATGCATAACCACTTTGAACCTCTTCTATAGGTGTATCTCCTCTATGTGTTGCTACACCAATCACGGTAACCGGACTTAAAAAGTTTTTATTAATATTATAATAAGCATTAAAATCGGCATATAGACTATTCGCTAGATTTCCTCTGTACCCTACCTCAAATGTATTTACCTTTTCTACATCTTGAGGCGCTACTTTACTTCCATCAGCTAATGTAAATCCATCTGAATTCCCTAAAATTAGTCCAGAGAATAAATCGCCATATAAATTAAGAATAGTTGGAGATGCAATTCCTTGACCATAAGTAAACCTAAAAGTACCTGAATCTCCTTTTTTCAATATTCCAAATTTAGGTATCACATTTGTACCATATACTTCATGATTATCAACCCTAGCAGCGCCGAGTAATTCAATACCATTTTCAAAAGCATAAGTTAAATGTGCATAGCCTCCGATTTGACTCACTTCAATAAAATCATTTTCATCTTCATCTAGCAAATACGATCCTTTACTGTTGGCTCTATCAAATTGCCACTGTAGTCCGGAAACGAATTCTAAGTTTCCAAAAGTATTACTGTACTGAGCTTCTGCATTCCATCTTCTAGAATCATCTTTGAACTTTGCCGCACTAGCATATGAGAATTCGCCAGAAGCTTCTTCAGGAGTCATTCCTGCATCAATCCCTCTGTAATATTGCTTTGTTCTTTCATCTATGGCATAAGTGTCATCTGTTTTACTTCCTGTATTGTAAATTTGAGCAAAGAAATTCTTGGTTTTAAATCGAAGTTGAAAAAAGCTAATCTTCCAATCAACAATCTGATTTCTTCCCACGTTTGTTGGTGATAAGTATGTACTATTACTATGCCCGAATGTTGCAATAATATCTGTTCCCTTTTTTGGAGTAAAATAAGCGCTTGCTTCTGTTTTAAAAAATTCAACTTTATTATCTAAATCGAATTCTTCATAACCTTCTTTAACGCCGTCAGTACCAGGATCACCATTCGCATCTTTCCTGTCAATATATACTGAATCAGCATATTTAAATTCAGTTGCTCGTGTATATTCACCTGTAGCCTTTATAGCCCATTTCTCATTCAATTTTTTTGCATAACGTAATCTACCAGAATAAAACCCTTTACCATCACTATTAACACCTAAATTAGTTGCAATAGTCGTTCCTTGGTATTTACGAGGATCTTTTGTAATGGTATTGATTAAACCATTGTGTGCATTAGGCCCATACAATGTTGCATTAGGACCTAATATAACTTCAATCTGTTCTGTATCTTCTTTTATTGTTGTTGTTAAAGGCCCCATTGGTAAACCTGTGGCAACTAGCGTTGAAAATCTATTATCTACTACTTGTAAATTCTTAGAATTAAAGTTTGAATTAAACCCTCTAATATTAAAGGCTGGTGTAGCAATGCCCGCCCTGAAATAGTCTATTCCTTTTTTTCTTGCTATCAATTCTGCGGGGTTTCCAGCATATTCTTGAATTTCTCTAGAGCTTATTGCTACTACCGTTGATGGTGAGTCTGTAATTTTTTCCGATTTTTTTGAACCAGAAACAATCATAATCTCACCCAAAGCTACTCCAGGATTTAATAAAATATCTAAAGTAACACTTTCGTTTTCAATAGTTACTGACTGTGAACTTGAAGAATACCCAACGTATGATGCTACGATAGTATATGTACCGGGTGGTAATTCCAATTTATAAGTACCATCGAAATCTGAAGTAGTCCCAGTACCAGTCTCTGTAGCATAAATACTTGCTCCAGCTAGCGGGTTAGCTTCATCATCTGTTACAATTCCTTTTACAAAACTTTTTTGTGCACTCATACTAAGTACGCTAAGAAGCAATAATGTTGTTACAATAAAATTTTTCATGATGTAATGTTTAAGTTAGATTAGTTAAATTTTTGTTTCAATTATTAAGATCTCTAATTAGAGATTTATTTATAATATCATTTCTGTCCCATTGTACAAAATGACCTGCATTTTCAACGATTTCAACAACTACGTTTGGGTAATCTTTTTTTAGTTTATTTACTAGATCCTCTAGAGATAATTTGGGGTGCAATATTTTATTGGGAATGAGCAAATCTTCTTTGCCAAAAAACATTTTTATCGGTACATTTATATTTGAAATATCATGATAAATAGGTTCGTTTAACATGGCATTAATACAGTTTACAATATGGCTACAATATTGCTGATACTTCATTTGATCTTCTTTTATTAGCATCCTGTCTTCCAGCATAAAAACTGCATCTTTTGGTAATTGACCATCATTAAAGTTTATACTAAAATTATTTTTTATTTGCTCATCTGTAAGGTTTAGATAAAGGGCTTCTGTAATCACATTGTTGAACCATGCTAAATCCGAACTAGTAAAAGTTTCAATTCCTGCTGGAGAAAGTAGCACAATACTATCCAGCCATTCTGGAGCTTCATTAATAGCTATGGTGGTTACTATTTGACCTCCCATTGAATGCCCAACCAAAACAACATTTGTTAGCCGCTTTTTAATAACAAATTCATTCATCAATTGTGCATAGTTATTCATGCTCGGGACAAAATTGCGCAATTCTGTTTTTCCAAATCCAGGCAAATCAATAGCATAAACTTTGGCATGATTAGCCAGTTGATCAATATTCTTTAAGAAGGCTTTTGAATAGCTCCCTAATCCATGTACTAAAACAAAAGTTTTATTGGATTTCTTTCCGCTCGTCATATAATGCAAGTCTATATTATGCTTTGATAGCTTTATGAATTTAGTTTTAGTATTCTGCCCCATAGTAGAAATTGAAACTAACAAGATTAGACATATTAGTACTAATCTGTTTTTTATTTTGATATGTTTTACATTATTCTTAACCATATTGAACTACCTTATTTTTCATGGGTTTTACTAAATAAATAATTAACCCGACCGACGTTGAAATTATTAACGCTAAAGCAGAAGCTACAGCTGGATTTTTTACTGCTACCTTATTCATATAAGGCGTTAGCTCCAGATAATACACCCCAAAATGAGTAAGTACCGCAACCACAGATGCTATAATAGGTATCCACTTATTTTTAGTAGCGGTAAAAATGCCAAAGAAAATAGGAACAAAAGCGGCAGAAAAGAATGCATAAACGCCATTTTGAGCAAATATACCTACGCTTAAACTTGGGCTAACAAGTTGTTGATATGACAAAACCACTGAGGCTATGGCGACTAAGACCATAACTAAATTATTGATCTTAATTTCCCTATAATTATTAGGTTTTATTTTATTCAGTATCGGAACGATTAAATCATTAGTAATGGTAGTTGGTATAGATTGTATTAATCCTTCAAGCGTAGAAAGTCCGGCTGCAAACAATCCTAAAACAACCACTATTCCAAGATAAATAGGAAATCGTTCGACAACATAAGCAGACATGATACCATCCATTTTTAATAGCTCGCCGTTGAACATTAAATCTGGAAAATATAACCTTGCATAAAACCCTGCAAAAACAACAGAAAAGAATAAGATTAAAATAAGAATGGTATAAATTAAAAACTTGTTTACCTGACTGTCCTTCTTTATTAAAAGTGATTTGGTTAATATATGAGGTTGACAGACTATTGCAATACCTATTATGGCGTTGCATACAACAACTTCGAAAAAATCTCTAAAAAGTGGACTCTCCGTATTAAATGGCTTAATTAGTTGCTCATCAATATGTTGTAGACTATCAATAAAATTAATATCCTTATCAACAAAAAACTCTACTCCAGATCCAATTAGAATAAAAGCCACAATAACCATAAGTATGGCTTGTAATGAGTTAGTATATACCATGGCATTTGCACCTCCAATCATCATATAAGTAAATACCAGTACAACTAAAATAATTAATACCGTTAGTTCATCTACGTTTAAAGCTTTTGTTACAACCTTGGTAATTCCAACACAAATTAGAATTATAAAGGTTATCAGAAGTATACTTAAAAAGCCAAAAAATATCTTTAAAAATTGTGATTCATAACGTTTTCCTAACCAGTCTGCTATAGAAATAGACTTAACATTGACACCATAACTTCTAAATCGTTTTATAAAAATTACTAGCGCAAAAAATATGGCAATTGGCATTACGACTCCAAAAGCTAAGTAAGCGCTTAAACCATATAGAGCTATAAATCCCGGATTAATTATAAAAGTGGCTGCACTTGTTAAGGATGCAGCTAATGATAAGCTAACAAATAATGGGGAAAAGGACTTATTCCCTAAAGCATAAACTTCTATAGTATTATTTTTTACCCTTGACTTAATAGCTAAATAAAATAATATTAGCATAAAAAGTGTTAAACCTACAAACGTTATAATGTTATAATTATCGGTCATCTAATAATTTACAGTTTAAATCAAGAAAATGATTAAAATATTGATGTTCTATTAAAATATAGATATCCAAGTATAATACAAACAATAATAAACTCTTTTATAGCAGTTAAAATTTATGGTGTAGACTTTTTTTATAAATATCTGCAATAATTGGTTGATAATCCAATCAAACACATCAAAATTATTAATTAATGGAGATTATTGCTTGTGAAAATTGAAAAAACCAATAAATACACATCACTAATCTAATAAAGTCTATATTCAGAATAAATATATTAATTTATTGATTAACAGGATTTTAAATATATATAAATACAGACAGATTGAGATAGTCAATATAAATAGATTAAATTTCATTAACTTTAATTAATCTATTTAATAATAATTTTGATAAAACTCGATAAAAATCAAAGCATGAACAGATTAGAAAACAAAGTTGCCATTGTAACAGGTGGTGCTAAAGGCATTGGAAAAGCAACAGTTAAAACTTTTTTAAAAGAAGGCGCTACCGTAATATGTTGGGATATAGATGAATTAGCAGGTAACACACTACTTAAAGAGTGCAATGGCGAACCTATTTTTTTTTATAAAGTAAATACAACGGATAAAAACCAAGTAAGCACAGTTGTAAAAGACATTGTAACTAAACACAAAAGAATTGACATCCTTATAAACAACGCCGGTATTACCAGAGATTCTACTTTAAAAAAAATGACAGATGACCAATGGCAAAGTGTTATTGATGTTAACCTCACAGGTGTTTTTAATTGTACACAGGTTGTAGCGAGCGTTATGACCGAGCAAGGTGGAGGTAGTATTGTAAATGCAGCTTCAATAGTAGGGCTTTATGGTAACTTTGGACAAACAAACTACGTAGCTACAAAATCTGGAGTTATTGGTATGACGAAAGTATGGGCTCGCGAACTTGGTAGAAAAGGCATTAATGTTAACGCCGTAGCACCAGGGTTTATAGCAACGGAAATGGTAAATACAATACCTGAAAAAGTAATTGCTGATTTAGAAAATAAAACGCCGTTAGGTAGGTTGGGATCACCTTTTGATATAGCAAATGCTTACTTGTATTTAACCTCTGATGAAGGTTCTTTTGTTAATGGAACTGTACTTAGTGTTGATGGTGGCTTAGTAATGTGATTATATAAAGTATGAAGTTAAAAAAGTTTATAACCTATACGGATACACTCCTACCTCATGAAATTGCTTTGTTGCACAGAATAAATAAGTTTCAAGACAAAGATAGAATAGACATTTTTAAACGACTTCGCCATAACTCTATTAACAGCAATGTTAAAAAGGATTTTGATGAAACTATTGATAAGCGAAAATACTCGCACCTAATGGGTTGGATACAGTCCAAACTGGATTCATATTGCACAGACAAACTATATAAACGGCTAAATTATTATGACAATCAAATAAAAACTGACACCATATCATCTGTTGAAGAAAATGAATTGCTAAAGATGATTAAAAACTACAAACCACATCGTTATCATTTTTTAAAGTTTTACGAAGTTGTAAAAAACTACCTAACTTATTTGTTAGTTAGAATTAGATTGAATGATTATGAATTGATAAATAAGTTTATTCATGATTTTCATGATGATTATATTAGATGCAAAGAAGTGAGTAATCGTATGATTTATGCAACCTCAAATATTATTAGCGACTACCATAACTACAAAATTTCATCAAATTCAATAAAATGGAAAAACTGGTTAAAAAGCTTATACACCGATGAAAATCTTGATGGCCAAAATAGATACCAATCATTAATTTTACTTTCTTACATTGCTTTGACCGAGAACAAAGATTTCGAAGCTGTACTTTCATATTTTGATAATTTGGAGAAAAAATTAAAAAATGGCTATTATTATTCGCGTAAGCTATTATTAAATTACTATGGTAATAAGCAATTAATTTTAATGAAACTTCATAAATATGATTATGCGTTATATTATGGTAAACTATCTATAAGTGACCAAGGAAATGATTATATCATGTATTTGAACAACTATTGTTTTAATCTTTTAAAATTAGGCGAGCCACAAAAAGCACTTTCGTTACTTAAAGAAGCGCTTTCTTTCGCACGACAGATGTCCAACAAATACAATAGAACGCTGTATATATCGTCACTTATGAAATGCTACAATAGTATTGGTCAATATAATAATGCCAAACAATTCGCTGAAAACCAACTTGCTTTGCACAAAGAAGAAATCATTCAATACAATTGGTATAAGTTTTTCAGAACATATATTGAAACTTTATTACGTTTAAGAGCATATTATGAAGTAAAAAAAACCATTAAACACTACAACTTAATAGACAAAGAGAATGACTCTCTAAAAAGTTATATTACTTTCCCGTATTTTAAATGGTTTCTTGCCTTAGTCAATTTTAAAGAAGGAAATATTAGCCAAAATAAATTCTCAAATACTGTTAAGATAGAAATAGATAGACTATCTACCACATACAACATTAAACCATCTGAGCGCATTATGACATTAATTGACGATGCGACTGTTAAAATGATTTAAATTAAAATAGCTTAAAATTAGCTCTACATTAATTTAGCTTCCTCCCAAAAAATGTCCATTTCAGCAAGCGTCATTTCTTTTAACGGCTTGTTTAAACTTTTAGCTTTGGCTTCAAGATATTGAAAACGTTTAGAAAATTTCTTATTAGTGCGCTCTAAAGCGTTTTCTGGATTGATGTTTAAAAAGCGTGCATAGTTTACCATAGAGAATAATACATCGCCAAATTCGCTTTCCATGTTGTCTTGGTTACCAGACTGTACTTCAGCTTTAAACTCGTTGAGCTCCTCCTCTACTTTTTCCCAAACTTGCTCTGGCTTTTCCCAATCGAAGCCAACACCTGCTACTTTTTCTTGAATTCTATTGGCTTTAACTAATGCCGGTAAACTTCTAGGAACACCTTCTAAAACACTTTTCTTGCCCTCTTTAAATTTTAAATTCTCCCAATTTCGTTTTACGTCTTCCTCATTCTCTACTTTTACATCGCTATAAATATGTGGGTGTCTGTGAATTAATTTATCGCAAATACTATTACAAACATCGGCAATATCAAAATCGTTAGTTTCACTTCCTATTTTGGAATAAAAAACAATGTGTAATAACACATCGCCCAATTCCTTTTTTACTTCCTCTAAATCTTTATCTAGAATGGCATCACCAAGCTCGTAAGTTTCTTCTATGGTTAGGTGACGAAGCGTTTCCATGGTTTGCTTTTTATCCCATGGGCATTGTTCTCTCAACTCATCCATAATGGTTAACAATCTATCAAAAGCTTTGAGTTGGTTTTGTCTGGAATTCATTCTTAATGTTTTTGTAAAAATACGGTTTTGAATATTTTGGAATGGAAAAATGCATTCAAAATTATTTTAAAAGTTACTCGTTGCCTTTTATTGTTTTACAAAATCAATTAGAACAAGTAATGATTGCAGTTAATGCCTTCCGAGCACAACCACAAAACAATTTATTTGAACGAAACATGCTATTACTTTGTACAATTATACTTCATTAAAAAAATTGTAACTTACTAAATAGCTATTAATCAATAAAATATAAAATTATGAAAACAAAAATGATTCTTTTATTAATTATGATTTTCGGAATTGTAATTACTGGATGCAAAAAACAGGAAGAAAAAGTTGAAATTGAAGAAGTGAAAATTGATTTAATTAATGATGAGTTTCCTGAAGCAAAAGAAGAAATAATGGAAACTTGGGATGCTATTGTGCAAAGTTTAAAGGATGGAGATATGGATAAATTAATTTCTTTTCATGCTTATAGCCCAAAGTTTACCGAGTTTAAAAATGGTGCACCACGAAATGGAAGTGAAGCAAATGAAGAATTTGAACGCAATACTTTTGGCGCCGTATCCGAGGTTATAAAATTCGATACAAATGATATGCTTATTGCAGTATATGGCGATGTAGCTAATGTAACCTTTCATTCTGATTTTCATCTTAAATTTGGTGAAGACCTTGTTGTTGTAAACGATCAAATTTCATTATTGTTTGTGAAGACAGATGATGGCTGGAAAATAGTAAGCGAACATCATTCTCCACTGAAAAAAGAAGACAGTTAATATCAAGTCGTTGTCCCTTTGCGGAACATAATATTTGAAACGCTCTAATTCGGGAAATAAATTTCGTTTAAAATAAATAAGCTAGCATCCATTTTAAAGCTTAAAATATACAGCATAAATATTTGGAAATGAAATTGTCTGTAACAGATTAGTAAATTTTACTACTTATAATTAAAACAAGTTTAATATTTAAAAGAAAAAGGAATGATTAATAAAGGAACATTAATTTTAGGGGCACTTATTGGTGCTGGCATAGGTATATTATTAGCACCAGAAAAAGGTAAGTTAACCAGAGATAAACTAAAAAAAGAAGGAAAGGCTATAAAAGATCAGATAACTCAAGATTTTGCAGAAGTAAAAGAGGATGTTACTAAAGCGGATGAATCTGGTAAGGTTAAATTTAAAGAAGATTTAAAAGACTTTGCTTCCAAGGCGAGTTACAAAACCGAGCATGCCATTTCGTTTTTAGAAAAGCAATTGGCTACGTTGAAGGAAAAGAATAAATCGTTTCAGCAAACGAGTTAATGTTGTATTATTGAAGTTAAGGTGTTGAATCAAACTCAGTATGACAGCATGCAGCACAAAAAAATCCAGCTAAAAGCTGGATTTTTTTATTAAACGAAACCTCGCGGTTTGGAAAATTATGCGTTTTGCTTTTTAATTAAATTAAGCGCAGAACCTTCTTTATACCACGTAATTTGAGCTTCATTATACGTATGATTCAATTTAATGGTTTCTTTTGAACCATCTTTATGAACTGCTTCAAGCGTTAATTGTTTTCCTGGTGCGAATTCATTTAAATCTGTAAAGTTGAAAGTATCATCTTCTTGAATTAAATCGTAATCGCTTTCATTAGCAAACGTTAACCCTAACATTCCCTGTTTCTTAAGGTTTGTTTCATGAATACGTGCAAACGATTTTACAATAACTGCAGCTACACCTAAATGCCTAGGTTGCATTGCGGCATGTTCTCTTGAAGAGCCTTCGCCATAGTTATGGTCGCCAACTACAATAGTTTTTATACCTGCTTTTTTGTATTCGCGTTGTACATCTGGAACACCGCCATAATCACCAGTTAATTGATTTTTAACGAAGTTTGTCTTTTGGTTAAAGGCATTAACGGCTCCAATTAAGGTATTGTTCGCAATATTATCTAAATGCCCACGGAAACGTAACCAAGGCCCCGCCATAGAAATATGGTCGGTAGTACATTTTCCAAAGGCTTTAATTAATAATTTGGCTCCGGTAATAGAATCTCCTAAAGGCTCAAACGGTGTTAGCAATTGTAAACGCTCTGAATCGTCTTTTACTGAAACTTGCACATGGCTGCCATCTGCTTCTGGAGCTAAATAGCCATTATCATCAACAGCAAAA
>TARA_R110002074_G_scaffold64826_4_pt1 | contig 13620 bp, 7 predicted proteins | sample TARA_R110002074 | Tara Oceans TARA_R110002074 (sample SAMEA4397215) | marine metagenome | biome: Polar Biome; feature: [MIX] marine epipelagic wind mixed layer (ENVO:01000061); material: water (ENVO:00002006), including particulate matter (ENVO:01000060) such as... | depth 10-100 m
AAGCTATTTGGAGAATGCGGGAATCGACATGTCGTGGGAGATTAATGTGCATTTTCATAAGCGCCGGCTGACTGAAGATCAAAACTTGTTCGTTCGCGAGGGCGATTTTGTACTGTACGGTGACTTCTATTATGAAATAGTTAAGTTATCTGAGCCCAAGAAGCTGTTCGGACAGGTCGACCAAACATTTGAAGTGCATGCAGTTTGCAAGCGCGCAAGAAAGGGGCTTTTCGATGCTACCTGATAACTTTGACTTTGCAATGCTCCCAGAGGGAGAGGATGGGCAACTCACACTTAAAGAAGTGGGTATGCTGGCTTCTACAATCGAGAATATTGACTTCTCCCTTGTATCGTGGCTTAAGAAGGACCTAGACCTACAAGCCCATACTAACGAAGGGTTCACTCAAGTGCCTGTTATATGGCAGGTGCCAGAGCGATCATATCAAATAAAGCACAAGAAAGAACTCCGAGATGATGGAGGCGCTCTTAAGCTCCCAATTATAAGTGTTGAAAGGACTGGTATTACCAAAGATCCTGCGAAGCGTGGAGTGTTCCAAGCAAACTACTATTCGAAAGACAAGAATGGGCGCTCAGGTAGATTTGTATTAGCGAAAAGAATAGTTCCTGACAAGACTCGTAACTTTGCCACCGTAGGCAATACTCGCACAAACTTAGAAGTAAAGAGACAACCATATTATCCGAGAAAGAACAAGAAGGTAGTGGTCCAAACCTTGTCAATCCCCCTCCCCGTATATGTTAATATTGACTATAAGATAGTGATTAAGAGCGAGTACCAACAGCAGATGAACACGCTAGTCAGCCCGTTCATGGCTCGCACCGGACAGGCGAACACCTTTGTGATGCGCCGAAACGGACACCTATACGAGGCGTTCATTGATCAGAGCTTTGCACAAAGCAACAACGTGTCAAACCTCGCAGAAGAGATGAGGATGTTTACTACCGAGATCACAATCAAGGTTCTAGGCTATCTTATTGGCGAGGGAAAGAATGATGATAGACCCATCGTTAGGATTGATGAAAATACGGTAGAATATCAGTTTCCTTCCGAAAGAGAGATGCCAGCAGGCGAGGTACCATGGTTCTCTGACAGTTCCTGAACACAGTGGGCTTTTTTCTGCTTAGTTCAGGGTCCTTTTTCAGCTTTTCGAACATACCCACACTATTTATCTATGATTGCACTATAATACAATCTTGCACGCATCACAAGAGGGACTAAGCAACATGTCAGTAAAAAGTTTTAAATTTGTATCGCCGGGTGTCTTTGTCAATGAAATTGACAATTCCTTTCGCCCACAAAACCCACAAGAAATCGGACCAGTAGTTATTGGTCGATCGTCTCGCGGTCTGGCCATGCAGCCGATCAAAGTCGAATCATATTCGCAGTTTGTTCAGGCGTTCGGAGACACCGTACCAGGCGCCGGTGGCGCTAACGATGTTTACCGTGATGGAAACTACCAATCGCCAATGTACGGTACATACGCCGCGAAGGCATTCCTACAGCCATCTGTCGCACCAGTTACTTACATGCGCTTGCTTGGTCAACAGACTTCAGCCGGCTCATCTGCCGGTGGCGCCGCAGGTGCAGGTTGGGAAACATCTCAAGATCTCGGCACTAACCCTGAAGCAGTCGGTGGCGCTTATGGACTCTGGGTCTGTCAATCGGGAACGGTTGCGGATCTGACAGCAGCTAATAACAGTCTTGCACTAGCAGCCATCTTTTATATGAATACTGGCTCCATATCTCTTAAGGGAACTCCGCTTTCCATCGCTGGTGGAGCGGCCACCGCCTCTGCAGGTCGTAGCGCTCAGTCTATCACACAGCAAGGTGTTTTAGTGGGAACCGATTCTGACGGCTTATTCAACATTGTTGTCACTGGAACCTTGAATGGTGAACAAGAATTCAAGTTTAACTTTAATGACGATAGTGCCAACTTTGTGCGCAGAAAGCTCAACACTAACCCTCAACTCCTCGCAGGAGGATTTTACCCAAGTGCCTCATTGCAGGACTTCTGGGTTGGAGAGACTTTTGAGCAAGAACTGCGCGATCTAGATTTCACCACTGACACGAGCCTTCAAGGAGTTATCCTAGGCATCGCACTCAGTGGCTCAACCTCGACTGGTCCACAAGACATGAAGCAGGCTTCACGCGAAGCTGTTGCTGGTTGGTTTATTGGTCAGGATCTAAGCGGAGACGCAGCTAGCTACGCTCCGGCTGCCCAACAGAAGCTATTCCGCCTCAAAGGACGCGGACACGGCGAGTGGCTGCAGAAGAACGTAAAGGTATCGATTGGCAAGGTTCGTCAATCAAGCTCTAGAGTTTCTGATTACGGAACATTCTCTGTTATTCTGAGAGACGTCCGCGATTCCGATAACAAGGTTACGGTAATCGAACGCTTTGATAACTGTACTTTGGATCCTACTTCTCCCGATTATATCGGTCGCAAGATTGGTACCAAGTATACTTCTTGGGACTCAAACGAACGCCGTCTGAAGACTTATGGAGAATACGACAACAAATCTGACTTTGTTTATGTAGAAGTCAACGAGGCTGTTGAAGCCGGTAGCGCCAACTCGCTATATCTTCCATTCGGCTACTTCGGACCACCAAGCTTTACAGGACTATCGTCTGTGACTAGTTCTCAACCTCAAGCTACTACGCCCTTTATTATAGGCGGCACCGGACTCCCTGAAGCTGGTTCAGATGTCGGCACCACCGTCTTCGTGCAAGGTCTGGTTTCGGCAGTTTCGGCTTCTTTAGGCGCCCCCGCTGCCGGTTGGAACATAGTTGCTGCAACCGCTTCCCTCAACTTCCCGAAAGACCGCATGCGTCTTTCAGCTAGTGCTGGTGGACTTTCCAACCCCACTGACGCATATTGGGGCTGGTCAACCGTTAGAACCCCAAGCTCAAGCGCAGGTTCTACACGTTATGATAGAAGTGTTAACGACTGGCACAGACTACTTTATGCTGATTTCCCAGCAGATCCAACGAATGGCACCGGCGGAGCTTTGGCTGCTGTCAACTCCACAACTGGTGTTGATAACTGGTCTTACGTTTTCTCACTGGATAACATTCTTACAAATGCCAGCGGTCAGTATCTTTATGCATCAGGCTCTCGCGCTAGTGAGGCTTCTGTCAGCACTGGTTCCTATACCGCGCTGCTTGACGCCGGCATGAACCAGTTTACTGCTCCCTTCTGGGGCGGATTCGATGGCTGGGACATTACGAAGCCAGATCCTCTCTATAACAGAGGTATGACATCGGCAGCTACTGAAGATAACAGTTATGCATATCACACATATGCAAGAGCTATTGATACACTCGCAGATCCAGAGACTTTGGACATGAACCTTGTGGCAGCACCGGGACTCACCAATAAGACTCTTACTGAACGCATGATTAACATGTGTGAGGCTCGTGGAGACGCGCTGGCACTGATTGACTTGCCAGATGTTTACTTCCCTGCTTCAGAGCAGTATTACGCTGACAAGAGCAACAGAATCGGAACTACTCCGGTAAATGCTGCTAGCTCACTTAAAGACAGAAGAATTGACTCCTCTTATGGTGCAACCTTCTACCCGTGGGTTCAAACACGCGACCAAACTGGTCAAATGTTGTGGATTCCGCCAAGTGTCGCAATGATGGGAGTTCTTGCAAGTTCCGAGAAGAAATCTAAAGTCTGGTTTGCTCCAGCAGGATTTAATCGCGGTGGACTCTCTGAAGGCGCCGCCGGTATCCCAATCACGGGAGTTACCGAGAAGCTTACTTCGAAGAATAGAGATACTCTATATGAAGCCGGCATTAACCCTATTGCCTCATTCCCATCTAGTGGAATCGTGGTATTTGGACAGAAAACCCTCCAAGAGCGCGCAAGCGCACTCGATAGGATCAACGTTAGAAGAATGGTGATTTACCTCAAGAAGCAAATCTCTATCCTTTCAACACAGGTCCTTTTCGAACAAAATGTCCAAGCAACATGGAACCGGTTCAAATCTCTGATTGAGCCGCTTCTTGCCAACACAAAAGTTGATTTTGGTATCACAGACTACAAGTTGATTCTTGATGAGTCTACCACGACGCCAGATCTAATCGATCAAAACGTCATGTATGCCAAGATTATGGTGAAACCCGCAAGAGCTATCGAATATATCGCAATCGACTTTGTGATCGCTTCGACAGGGGCTTCATTCGATGATTAGGAAAGATGGGGGGATAAAACCCCTCGCAACACTATATAATATAGATAACAGGAGTTCCAACTAATGCCATTCTGGTCAACAAATTTCGGTCAAGATACCGCCCTTCAAGATCCTAAAAGAAAATTTAGATTCACCGTGGAGTTCCAAGGAATTCAGGCACAGCAGGGGGGAGCAGCTCTCTGGTATGCAAAAACGGTTAGTAAGCCTTCTTTTACGGTAAATGCCGCAGAGCACAAATATCTCAACCACACTTTCTTCTATCCAGGCGCCGTCACATGGCAGGATGTTAGTTTGACACTGGTCGACCCAGTTGAGCCCGATATGGCAGCAACACTCTCAGACATTATTGTGCAATCAGGCTATAGTCCTCCGACTGACGCTAACGATCTGGGCACGATGTCTAAGGCAAAAGCTGCCGGCGCATTGGGACAGGTTATTATTACACAGATTGACTCCGACGGCAACCCGCTCGAAACATGGACACTGTGGAACTCGTTCGTAACTGAGCTTAAGTACGGTGATCTTGCATATGGTGATGACGAACTTACTGAGATGTCAGTTACTTTGAAGTATGACTGGGCACGAGTCGAGACTGCTGGAGAATCAGCCGCAGTTGCTGGCGCCGGCGGCTCATCGTTCTTCGACGTATAAAAAGTTAAATAAAATAGAGGTGTATATTGTCTAGAAATAGAGGTCGCACGGGAGGGAGTACCCCCCAAGATACAGCGACACCCGCCCCAGTACTTCAAGGTGCTGGGATCGAAGGATTCTCCTTCGTGGTACCCACAGAGTTCGTAGAACTCCCATCAAAAGGACTTCTGTATCCAGAGGGGCATCCCCTCCATGATCAGGAAACCATTGAAATCAAGCAGTTGACAGCAAAAGAAGAAGATATGCTGACATCACGCACATTGCTTAAGAAAGGCGTGGCAATCGAGCGAGTTCTCGAAAGCCTCATTACCGATAAAAGCATTCACCCCGACCATCTGTTGGTAGGCGATAGAAATGCGATAATTATTGCAACCCGAGTTTCGGGCTACGGCAATGAATATACAACAGGGGTTACTTGCCCATCCTGCGAGACAAAGCAAGAATATACCTTTGATCTTAACGAAGCAGAAATATATGACGGCAGCGACGTCGATACTCTCGATACTCGTTACAACGAGGACGGCACATTCACAGTGGCTCTCCCGCGCCTCCAAATGGACGTTGTATTTAGGCTCCTGACCGGAGCAGATGAAAGAGAGATGACGTCGAAGCTCCAAAAGAAGGATAAGAGAAACTCTCATGAGAAGTTGGTAACACAGCAGTTGAGAAATCTCATCGTTTCCGTAAAAGGCGAAACTTCCCAGGAAATCATTGATTATGTCATCGAAAACATGCCTTCCACAGATTCTCAGCATTTGAGAATGGCATATAAACTAGCAGCCCCCAACATTGATCTTACGCAGCATTTCGAATGCAATGAATGCGATTTTGAGCAAGATATGGAGGTACCGCTCACCGCGGACTTTTTTTGGCCTAACCGATGAGTACATGGAAGACGTCTATGAACAGTTCTTCTTCCTAAAATACTCCGGAGGCTGGTCATTCGCCGAAGCCTATAACTTGCCGCTAGGATTGCGCAAGTGGTTCGTCCAACGCCTCATTCGACAATTGGAGGCAGAGCAACAAGCAATGGAAGAAGCTCAGAGCGGAGGTTCGTCTAAATCACAAACTCTAAATGCCCATAATCAGCCACCAGCACCCAAGCATATCGGCAAATCCTAATAAAGATATAAGTGTCTTTTCATAAACGCCCGCTTTTTCCTCATATAACTAATTATTGCAGGTATATAATGCGCGGAGGGTTTAAACGTGACTGACGGCGAAAAAGCGATAATCAAACTTCTTGAGAAGTTAGCTGGTGAAAAGAGCGGGGTCTCAAGCACAGCGACTGTGGCTGACAACGAAGATCTCGTTCAAGCCCAAGCCCGCTGGGACCGCGAGTTGGACGACATCGAAAAAGTTCAGAAAGCTTATAAAGACTTAGGAAAGTCCCAACAAGCGCGCTCTCTCCAACAAGCGGAAGCTGTTCGTCTAAAACAGAAAGAGTTCGACATTGCAAAGGAGACAATTCGCCTTGGAATCTCCCAAGGACCAGAAGACATTAAAAGACTTGAGAATGCTAAAAAAGAGCTTAAGAAAGCCGAAGAAAAGCTAAAAGTAATCAACAAAACCAATGTCGCATTCACTGAAGGGGTCACCGCAGCCCGCGACCTAGGCAACGCCCTTGGCGGAGCACTCGGTCCATATGGCAGCCACCCCGTTTTCAACGTCGCCCAATTGGGAAAAGTAGCGAAAGCCTTCCGCGGCGGCAGCAACGCAGTTAGGGCATTCGGCTTCAATTTAGTTAAAGCCGGCGTAGGTGCTTTCATCAACTCGATGATAAAACTCGTATTCATAATGAACGAGTCAGAGTCTGCGTTTAGAAAAGCCACAGGCGGAAGCAAAAGCCTCGCAAGAGAGATGACGCACGGTTACGAAAGAACTCGCGCATATACAGTCTCTGTACAAGAAAATCAAGCAGCATGGAATAGCCTACATGGGACTTTCACTGATTTCACCATGACATCTGAATCCACCCGTGCACAATTGGGCGATACCGTCGCTATAATGAGCCGTCTTGGCGTTTCAGCCGACGTTAGCTCGAAAGCCATGCAATCCCTCACAATCTCCTTCGGAGACACTGCAGAGACAGCCAGCCGCTCGCTATTAGAGTTGAGAGCCGCCGCTGTGGATCTGGGAGTCGCACCAGCGATGCTTATTGAGCAATTTGGATCGATGGGCAACAGATTAGCAAAAATGGGTTCTCAAGGTGTGGACGCATTTAAGGATCTTGCACGAATTTCCAAGATCACCGGTATGGAACTTGGCAAACTGATTGCTTTGACCGAAAAGTTTGACACATTCGAAGGCGCCGCAGAACGCGCCGGAATGCTTAACGCTGCTTTGGGCGGCAACTTCGTTAATGCCATGGATCTTATGATGGAGACCGATCCGGCAGCAAGATTCGAAATGATTCGAGACGCCATAAAAGACACAGGTCTGACATTCGATGATATGTCTTATTACCAGAGAAAGTTCTATACAGAGGCTGCTGGTCTTGAGGAAGTATCGGATCTCGCCGCATTAATGCGCGGAGATATGGATGCCCTGTCAGGAGGGCTGAATCAGACGTCTGCAGATTACGCTACAGCAGCCGAAGAGGCTCGCAATATGGCAACATTCCAAGAAAGAATCCAAGCCCTGTTTATGCGACTCATTCCCGTATTGGAGCCGGTCATCGAGGGCATTGATCGGTTCATAACACATCTTGAGCGGGTAATGGACGGCTCCACAGAGCTAGACCCAAAACTAACTAGTCTTATGGGCACCCTGAAAAGCGTTGGAACTGTGATCAAGTTCGTCGCGAAACATTGGAAGATACTGCTGGGCTTATGGCTCACTAAGGGAATTATCACAGCGCTGATTAAAAAGATAGGTTCTTTGGTAATTGGCACCACCGCGATGGGACCCCCTCTAATGGTGACTGCACCATTGATGATCGCCATGGGCAAGGCGGCACTAATGATGGGAGGTGCGGTTGCAATTGCGGCTGTGGGTATCGCTCAAGTAATCACATCCTTTAAGGGGATGGAATGGAACGAAATGATTACAGCAGCGGTCGCAGTAACAGGATTGGGAGTCGCCTTCCTTTTCATGGCCAAAGCATTGATGGCTATGGCAGCACCAACATCAATGGCTGGCATTGCAGCCGTTGGTGCACTCGGATTAGCTATAGGCGCCGCAGGTTGGGGAATTGGCAAGATCGTTGGCGCCTTCAAGAAAGACAAAGATAACATGGAAGATATGGGAGCTGTTTTTGATAGTTACGGTGAAGTTAACACAGAACAACTTCAAGCCGGCATGGCTGCATTCGAATCGATGAAAGATTCGATTAACGACATGAGCGGCATGAAGCTTGGAGCGTTAGCCGTCTTATCACCTGTCCTTGCAATGAAGGCGATGGTATCACCACAATCAGCACCAGCCGCCGCTGCCGGATCACAATCAGGAACACAAAGAATCAGAAACGAGATTACAATTACCTTGGACGGTCGGACAGGCGGTGTACTTCATACGTTTGTTAAGGACACTGTTGGTACTGTCGTTCAAGAGGGCGCCCTCGGGAATTCATAAAGGAACAAATATAGATGCCAATAGACACACTCCCAGATTTCCCATTCGACGTTTTCCAGCACCAGACGGCCGCCTCCTCCGGCAGCTATGTCCGCGCCACGGATGCGATGGCAAACAGAGGACAAGTAATAACGTTCTATCATGTTAATTCTGGTCAGAATATGGCGTTTAAAGCGTTCCTCACCACCTACACAGACACATTCAGACCGGAGTGGACTTCAGAAGCAGTATTCGGAAGAGCAGATCCGATCTATATGTACAAAAACACAGTAAGGTCGATTACCATCGCATTTAAGGTTCCTGCAGCAACGCAGAGTGAGGCATGGCGAAACCTTCAAAAAGTGCAGAAATTAACCACGTTTTTATACCCGAACTATAGTGGAGTTGGCGGGTCCGGACGAACTGCACCAGCACAAACCATCTCCGGCGCACCATTAGTGCGCATGGGGCTTATGAACATAATTCGTACCACCAAGGATGATACCGGTCATTTATCACCCACAGACACCGGCGGCATTGTACCAAATACTCCTGAGACTGGCTTGTTAGGGGTTATTCAAAATGTAACGATTAATCACAACTTAGATAATGGTAGCTCTACTGGCGGTGGTTTCGAACAATCTCAGGATGGTTCTACATCTACATCGATACTGCCAAAGTTTATCGAGGTAAACCTAGATTTCGCAGTGATTCATGAAACCCATTTGGGCTGGTTTGACGACGGTACATTCAGCAATAATGCGTTTCCTTATAATACCCACAATAGACAGGGCGGTCAAGGGCTGGCAAAGAAGATCGCCGAAGATGCTGCTTGGGCAGCTGACGCCGCTAGCTTCAGGAATCAGATAGCCGCTTGGCAAGCCGAAGAAGTAGCAGCCGACAATGCCGCGGCAGATGCTTATCTAGCCGACGTAGCCGCCCGGAATGGCGAAGGAGAACTCGGCTGGAGATCCGATCCCGCCGTAGCAACCGACGCTGCCGACGCCGTAGTGCCGGATGAAGCGAGACCTGTGTCGGCTCAAGCCGCGGCAAACTCGTCAGCCGCGCAAAACTGGCAACTGCTCATCGGCGGCGTGACGTACGACTTTTACGGAACCCGTGAAGAGATGTATGCGTATGAGTCTGCATTGCGCGGAGACAGTCCTGGGGAGAACATAGAATTCGACAACAATAGCCAAAGTGCTCTCGACCGCGCCCGCGCATTAGGGGGTAGCGACTAATGCCCAAAAGATACGCAGCAACAAAAGTACTCACCAATTCAAGCGAATACTACGAACCCTTAAGAAAGCCGAGAGGGCTTAAAAAGTTGGTTCAATACGCAACACCCAAGTTATACCACCCAACAGCATCCGAGAGGAAATCCCTACAGACAACCCAGCATATATACAAATATGGTGATCGCCTCTATACGCTTGCTTACAAGTTTTACGGAAAAGCAGAATATTGGTGGATCATCGCTTGGTTTAACGGATATCCCACGGAAGTTGATATTCCCAACGGAGCCTCCCTGTCGATCCCAATTAACTTAGAAGCAGCTTTAAACGTGCTGCGTGTTTGATGGGGTGGTGATATATGTCGACTGATGATATTAAAGCGCCATCGATCATAAAGCTAAAAGAGACGCTAGGTGCGATGACAGCAGAGGAGAAGGGTACTGCTGACATTCCTGACATAGATGGACTCGTAGCAGCTGCCCAAAGAGGTTCCTTTGCCGAGGGCGTGTGGCAATCCGACTTTACTGTTAATGATGCCGATCCGAGCTTATACTGGAATAATAACTTGTTTGCTGCCCCCTATTTTTACGGCTCAGACCAATCCGCACTCTTCAACGGCGGCTTCAAATACGGCGGCGATGACATACTTCTATTTCTACCGGGCACCAACGCGACTAATGAACTCTTTGGGACACTAGCTTACCAATATATTAATATTAATGCCGCCGCCGGCAAAGTAGGATCCACCGCATGGAAGTCCGTGGGCAATTACGATTCGGCGCCTATTACCGGCGATGGAGCAAGCATGTCCCAAGCGCAGCGGCTGGACATCAAGCAAGACGCCGATCTTGCGACCGCGAACTACATTTATAACGGTTACCAATGGGCGTCGACGACACCGGGCTCAGCAGCCCTCTTTCAAAGGCGTGTCGCTTCCGTGCGGAACGGCCCCGCAGGCGCCCAGCTTAGAAAATGTGCCCTTCTTGCTCCCGATGACACCGCCACCGGAATCAGCAGTCTGAATTACTCTCAAGCCGGCACAGAAAGCTGGCGCCAACGGCAAACATATATCCTTCCCGAAAACCAGGGGCAAGCCTCTCGTCATACCACTCGCGACTATATTGCCTCCGTCTCTTCGCTCTCCTGCATGCAACCAAATGGGTCCGAGCCTGCAAAGAACATGGATCACATTTCAGAAACTCAGCTTGTGCCGTATGCAGCAGCGACCTCTAAAATGTACATGCAGTTCGCCGCAAACCTAATTAATGGATTACGAATGAGACATGCCCTAATTGGACCCTGGGCTCCGGATATATCCCTCAATCCGGGAGAATATTGGGAAGAGGTGTTCGGTGGATTTGAGTGCGATAGCAATAATGTAAAAGAGTATAAGGAGGATTGGCTCGAACAAATTGAGAACTCCCCCGCAGACATCCGCGCCGCATGGAATGCTAGAATAATTCAATCCGAAGGACTCAATACTCTAAATGCAGCGGAGGCACAGATGAACACCGCATTCCGCCAGTGGACTTTTTCTCGCGGACTTGATACCAAGGGTATGAATTTGATGAAGATGAGTGACGAACTCGAAAAAAACCCATCCGGTTGGCAGACGTTTGTGGGTGCACTCCCATTCACCGCAGAAGCCGGCGGCAAGAGCCCGTCCTACTTTAATGGCAATAACTTCGCGACAGGCGATGGCGAAAATCCACTCGGGCGCGCCATAATAGATGGGCTTGCCATGGGTGTCATACCCGGAAAAATGTCACACCCGTCCTACATACCTGAAATTCCCATTAATGCGACCAGCGATGCCGACACACATCCCCTTATGGGATTTGCAAATGATCGCTTTATCAATGTCCCCGGAGTTCCCTCTCCCAGGGGGGCGCTAGATGCGGTAAATACCATTTCTTTACTCAAAGACGGCAAAACGATGTACCAACTAGTCGATGAGCTTTATACCAAGTGGTACATATATCGGTATATAGCAGCACAATCCAGTTTTAATGGCTCCAGCTGTGGTGACGGCACTGGGGACATAACCGGACAAGCCGGCGTTGATATACCCGGGATCACTGCTGCCGACCATGCTGCAGCAGCAGCAGCCAGAGCAGAAGCTGTAGACGACGCCGCTAACCTCCTCGCCCTTACACAGACATCGCCCCTTGAAGCAACCTTTAGAGAGCAGTGCTATCTTCTGTCCGACATTTTCAATTTAGCCGGCAAACGCCCAACAGATTCAAAGCCACTGCCCTACATTCCACCAGACACCGGCAATGCGACAAACGCATCAATCGAGGTTAATGGAACTCCGTTTGGATTTATGAACATGCTAACGGGTGATCCAAAGATGTATCCGCTCATGCAAGCACATCACTCCCAGCTATCCGCATTACAGCCCACAATTCGCCTGTTTAAGGTAACAGATAAAACAGCAGTTAATGGAGATAGGAGCCAACAGGAACAAGAGTTCAATTTCGACTCTCATGAGAAGAACTATAAAGAAACGACTACGGCAACAATGCTGCAGAACTCCCGAACACGCGGTCATGGCGCCGGTATTAAAAACTTTGAGTTCACCTACGATGGAAGCAACCCATTCGCTGCAAAAAAGAGCATTAAGGCTACACTAACCATTTTCGCCAACAGTTTCGACGAACTAATGAAATTGCGTGGATCCGACGCTGCTAATCAATATAGATATTTAGATCTCGCTCTTAAGACAGGCCGCCGAAACATACCGTCTGAGCAGGGTGATTGCACTGAGCCAACTCACCAGCAAGGGTCAAACACCACTGATAATACAGCACAACAAGATGCAGAGTTGGCAAAGCTGCAGTTTAGGCTAAAGGCGGTTGTAGGATATGCCAAACCCCCGCGCAACGAATCGGATCCCACTGGCGCCCAGTTCTGGAGTGTTCGAGAGCGCGGCGATCGTATCGGTATTCTCCAAAGAGGAGACAAAGTGTATAATGATGTACACGACGCAGTATCCCACAGTTTTGTAACCATCAACCTGACGCCGACAGTGCATGATTTTGCTTTCGACGATATGGGTCGAGTTACAATGACCATCAAATACTTGGCATATGTAGAGGACTTTTTCGACAGCCCGACTTTTAACATCTTCTCAGATCTTGACATTGGAAAAGAGGTGCTGCATCGCAAAATGCGCTTTACAAAGCTGGCGACGTTCTGTGAACAAGAGAAGATGTCCGAGATCAAAGAGTCCGAAAGCCAAAACATAGCCCAAAATAAGATTGACGCTCTCCAAGCGCTTTTTGCGCGTATGTATACAAGGGGAAAGATAAGAACGATTAACCTGACGTATAATCAGCTAGCCTCTTGGCGGCGGCATGGACCATATTCGGCTATAGCTTTCACCCCACAAGATGTTGGGACCGCTTCGGCCGCCGAAGCTTCGGCGAACCTTACTGGTTCTATCGGAATTAATGCCGCCGCCATCTTTGCCGAAGCCATGGCAGACACCGATGCAGAAAGAGCCCGGACAGGCGCGGCATCAAGACAAACCATACTCAGCAATGGTCGAAGTCAGAACATTCAGTTCTTTTACGCCGGCGATCTTGTTGATGAGATACTCGCTGGCATAGAAGAATATTTGGCACCTGATGGGATGCGCGCCCAGCTGGATGACAGCGATTATTTTAAGGCTTACCCCGATGACCAAGCCGCGCCCATCACTCAGTGCGAAATCGATTTCGAAAAATACAAGATTGAAAAGTTCGCAGAACAATTTAAGAGGTTTAGGACAGTACTGGGACCAATAGAGCTAGTAAACCAAACAAACCTCTCAGACTCGCGGTTCACCAATTTCGGCAACGTGCCGATATCTGTTAAGTATTTTACTGAGTGGCTGACCAAGCAAATGCTCACTAAAGAGCGCGCAGAATACCCCCTTCCGCATTTCTTGAACAACTTCTTTAACATGCTTATTCGAAAC